>Ga0209027_1000486_pt1 | contig 14104 bp, 13 predicted proteins | sample GraSoi013_1_20cm_3_FD_185821 | JGI IMG/M metagenome (GOLD analysis project Ga0209027, IMG submission 185821) | Grasslands soil microbial communities from the Angelo Coastal Reserve, California, USA - Sample 09_27_2013_1_20cm (SPAdes) (version 2) | ecosystem: Environmental > Terrestrial > Soil >...
CGCGCTGTCCGCGAGGACCTGAAACAGCTCGCCCACCGCGTCGAGCGCCGCGCGATGTCCATTCACGCTCCACGCCGTGGGCGACTGCTTGACGATCACGATGGAATCCGTGCCCTTGACGACGGAGATCGTGTCCACGTCCTTGACCGAGAGCGCGGGCAGCGCAAGCGACCCGGTCACCGAGTCCGAGCCGCGGGACAGAAGCTCGCTGCCGCCCCACAGGAACAGCAGGACGACGAGGCCCAGGGCGATGAGCCTGAGATGCTTGGCGCTCACGCGGCGCTGCTCGCGGCAAGCGGCTGATAGGTGCGGCGCGTCGTCTGACGGCGCCGCCACAGCCGGAGCACACCGGCCACTACCAGCAGCAGCGGCACGCCGAAGACGTTGCCGTACTTGACCGCGCGGCGCGTCGCGGCGCTCGTGAACACGAGCGGCGGTGGGGCGCGGTTCTTGGACCGGATGGCGATCAGCGCATCGTCCTGTGCCAGCCAGTCGACTGCGTTCTCGACGAAGACGAGGTTCTCGGGGGAGTTGCGCGCGTAGCGATCGCTCGCGAAATCCCCGGTTCCGACCACGACCACGCGGCCGCGCGGCGCTCCCTTCGCGGTATCGGGTCGGACCGGGCTCGCGAGCAGCGCCACCACCCGCCGTCGCAGACTGTCGCGGCTGAACGTCCGCGTCGGGTCGAGGAACACCGTCGTCTCCTGCACGCCGCCGGCGCGGCTCGTGACGAACAGCGGCGTCACGCCGATGGAGGGAGTGCGTACGGTGTCGATGCGGCTCGCCCACGGCAGCAGCACGGCTTCGAGGTCGGCGTTCACGGGCGAGGCTTTCGTGCTGAGCGCGCGCAGCCAGAACGGATAGGGCGCGAGCACCTGGCCGAACTGCGCCGGGATACCCACCTGCACGTTCGACGCCAGGTCGTAGACCATGTCGGACGCGATCGAGACGCCGTAGGGTTTGAGCAGATCGTTCCACCCGACCCGCCGCGACACGGCGAACGGCGGCCCCTGCTGGGAGATCTGCAGCTGCATACCTCCCGCCATGAGCAGCAGGCTGCCGCCCCCGTCGAGGTACGCCCGCAGCCGGGTGAGCTGCGCGGTGGTGAGCGAGTCGGGCGTCCCGGCGACGGCGATGACCCGAACGCCCGGGGCGATCGTCGTGTCGGCCACACCGAACGGGCGGACATCGTAATGGCTGCCGAGCCGCTCGCGCAGCGCATCGAAGCTGCGTTGGCCGCGCGCCGAGGCCGCGTCGCCGATCTCGCCGAAGGCGATGACCGTCTTCTCGGGGTGGGTCAGCGCCCGGATGTCGGACGTGAGCCGGTACTCGAGATCGTTGGTCTGCTGCAGGAACGGCATGGTCCTCACCCCGTCGGCGTAACGCACGGCGAGCCCCAGGTACCCTTCCTTTACCTGGAGCTCGGCCTGCCCCAGCACGTTGAACTGCACGGGTGGGATGCCGAGGGTGCGGGCCTCCCGCAACGCGGCGCTGTCGGCCGCGGGGTCCGCGATGACCAGCTTCAGCTTACCGCGCCCGGCCGCGCGGTAGTCGTCGAGGATATCGTCGACGTCGCGCTTCAAAAAGGCGACTTCGGGCGGCAGCGCCGCCGACGCGAACAGCTTGACGGTCACGAGGTCGGGGAGGGTGCCGAGCAGGTGGCGCGTGGCATCGGACAGCGTGAACGAATTCCCGGGCGTCAAATCAATCCGGCCGCCGATGTGGCGTCCGAAGAGGTTCACTACGATCACCCCCACCGCGAGCAACGCGGTACCCAGCCGCAGCCGTTTCACGGCCTCGCCCTGGGGTGTGACCTTGCGGGCCAGCAACGCGAAATACGCGAACACCAGGAACAGCACGGCGAGGCTGACGAAATACACCGCGTCGCGCAGGTCGATCACCCCTCGAGCGATGCTCGAGAAATGGGACAGGACGCCGAGCGACGCGGCGATCGCTCCGAGCTGGGGCGGGAGGCCCACGACAAGAGGATCGAGCCCGACGAGGATCAGCGCGAACATGACCGTCACCGCGAGGATGAACGCGGTGATCTGGTTGCGCGTAACGCTCGACGCCCAGACGCCGACGCCGGCGAGCCCGAGGAGCAACAGCGCCGCACCGACATATTGCGCGATCAGGATCCCCACCTGGGGTCCGGTGCCCAGCGCGAGGCCGAGCGGGATGGTGAGCGTGATGGCGAGGGCGAGCCATAGGAAGAGCACCTGGCCGACATACTTGCCGAGCAGCAGCTCCAGCTCGCTGATCGGCTGCGCCAGCACCACCTCGAGCGTGCCCGAGCGCGCATCCTCGGCGAGGGCGCGCATCGTCACCGCCGGGACGAGAAACAGCAGCACCCACGGCAGGAAGTCGAACATCGGGCGCAGCGACGCGACGCCGTAGAGGTCCAACTGACGAAAGCAGAGGAAGCCGTTCACCGCGATGAAGACGACCAGCAGGATGTACGCCGTGGGCTGGTCGAACAGCGCCTTGAGCTCGCGCCGGGCAATGGTCCATGTCGCCCGCATCGTCAGGCTCCCCCCTGCGTGAGCTGGTGGAACAGGTCCTCGAGGGTGCCGGCCTGCCGGTGCAGCTCGTACAGGGTCCAGCCGCGGGCTTGGGCGAGCGCGAAGATCTCGGGTCGGAGGTCCCGCGCGCCGTCGACGGTGAGGGTGACCGCGACACGACCGTCGACCGGGACCGCTGCGGGCGTGACGCGACGAACTCCCGGCAGCTTCCCGAGCGCCTCTGCGACACCCGCCCCGGACGCCTCCACGGCGATTTCGACCGCTCCCGCCGCCTGGGCGATCAGCCGGTCCACCGCTCCATCGGCCACGATCTTGCCCCGGTTGATGATCAGCAGGCGGGAGCAGGTCTGTTGCACCTCCGAGAGCACGTGGGTCGAGAGGATGACGGTGCGGTCTTTCCCGAGCGCCCCGATCAACCGGCGGATCTCGACGCGCTGGTTCGGGTCGAGTCCCTCGGTCGGCTCGTCGAGCACCAGCAGATCGGGGCGATGCAGAATCGCCTGCGCCAGGCCGACGCGCTGGCGGAACCCCTTCGAGAGCTCGGCGATCGGCCGGTAGTAGACGCTTTCGATACCGGTCGCCGTAACCGCGGCGTCCAGCGCCTGCCGGCGAGGCAGGCCCTCCAGCTGCCGCAGATCGGCGATGAAGGCGAGGTAATCGTGGACCAGCATGTCTTCGTACAGCGGGTTGTTCTCGGCGAGGTACCCGATGCGGCGCTTCGCGGCCCGGGACGCGTCGGCGAGCGGGACCCCGTCGAGCGTGATCGCACCGGTATCGGGCTCGTAGTACTGCGTGATCATCCGCATGGTCGTGGACTTGCCCGCCCCATTCGGACCGAGGAAGCCCACCACCTGACCCCGGTCGACGGCGAAGGAGACATGGTCGACCGCGGTAACGCCGCCGAATTGCTTGGAAACGTCGCTGACAGACAGGAAAGGCATACGCGCAGGGATGCTAAAAACCCCTGTGGATTTCTTCAAGCCCCCGGCCGGGGCCGTTTCTTACAGCGACTTGAGGAAGGCGACGAGCGCCGCGCGGTCGGCGGCCGCAAGCCCCTTGAACCGGTCGCGGGCGCCTGAGCCCTCGCCCCCGTGCAGCTCGATCGCCTGCTCGAGCGTGGTCGCCCGGCCGTCGTGGAGGAAATGCTCCGCGCCGCGCAGATCGAGGAGCGGTTCCGTGCGGAAATCCGCCGGCGTGGCGAGGCCCAGGCAGATGTCCGCCAAGTCGGCCCCCATATCGTGCAGCAGGAGGTCGGTGTAGGCGGCAAACTCCTGGTTGCTCAGGGCTTGGACTGGGCTGTACCCGGTGCGCAGGGTGGGGATGTGGCAGGTCGCGCACCCGATCTGGGAGAAGAGGTCGCGGCCGTGCCGCCCGTCCTTGCCCAGCCTCAACGGCGTCGGCGGCGCGAGGAAGCGCACGAAGTCGTCGGTCAAGTCCAGCTGCTCCTGGTTGATCTCGGGATCGGGCGCCGGGTCGACACCTGCGGGGAGCGGCTTGCCGCCGACGTCCTCTTCGGTTGGCTGCGCGGGATTCGTGACGCTCATCTCCGCCGCGAACGCGCCCGCGTTGAACTCCCGCAACGTCGGAACGAAGCCCTTCCGTCCGAACCGCCCGATGCGACCGTCCACGAAATGGTTAGGTCGTCCTTTCACCCCATCGTGGTTCCGGTCGTCGGGGTCGGCGTAGGCGAGGAGAGCCGAGTCCGGCACCAGGTCGAGCAAGCCGCGGCCAAAGATCACCGGCGACGTGCGCAGCGCCCGCGCCGTCGCGGAGGGCGGGAAGGGTTCCTGGTCGATACCGAGGGCCTGCTTCAAGGCCGGGGTGGTGTGTTGCTGAATCACCGGTCCCCCTTCTTGTGCGAGCGGATCGCAGACCGGGGCGTGGAATGCGGTGGCATGGACTTCGACCTCGTCGCCACGTCCGCCCGCCGGATCCTCGTGGCATTCGCCGCAGCCGGTCGAGTTGAACAGGGGACCGAGGCCCGTCTCGGGGGTGAACACGCTGTCGAACACGACCTTTCCCCGGTCGAACCGATCGCGCTCCGCGAGCGACAGCCCGCGCAGGGGATCACCGGGCTTCACCGGCTTCTGACAGCCCACGGTCAGGAGCAGCAGGGCGAGGACAACCCAAGGGCGGGTCACCGCGCACCGACCGCGAGCTTCTCGACCCGATCAGCGACCAGCCCCGCGGCGGTGCGCCGGCCTTCGGCGCGCACCACGTCCCCAGGCTTCAGGTCGGCGAGTCGGGGCGCCGCGCCCGCGGCGACGAGGCGTGTCGTCGGTGCCGTCTTCAGCCGCACGACCCGCAGGGACATCCCGACGCCGGTTATCAGCTCGAGCGTCCCGGCCCTGACGTTGACGGCGCGGACGGTGCCCTGGTAGGTGTAGGACGGCGCGGGCTGCGCCGAGGTGAGCGCGCCCCAGTTCGCCGGCGCGGAGATGACGAGCGGCACCAGCAGGATGGCGGTGAGCGCAGCCGTCCGGATCATACGTCGCATGCGGGCCCCCCTGGTTCTCGGTGCTCGCATTGTAGGCGGTCGGCAGCCGCGGCGTCAACCGTGGCCTAGGGCGCGAGCTTCTCGAGCTGTTCCGCCGCCCGGGCGACCACGCTGGCGTGCGCGGTCAGCGCTTGCGCGGTGGCCGCGATCTGCTGCTCGGCTTCCGACCAGTTTTTCTGCTCGATCGCCTCGCGCACACCGGGAAGCGTCTTGACGCCATAGCCCGTGTAAAATCCCGGCGCATAGATCTGGTGACGGTACCAGGGGCGCCGCGGCAAACCGGTGGCGCTCATGAGTGCCCGCTCGCTCTGGCGCAGCGTGGCGTTCAGCACCTGCACCTCCGGCTTCGCGAGCGCCGCGCCGCCGTTGACCTGCGCTTTCGCGAAGGCCCGCTCGTAGCGCTCCGCCGCGCGATTGAGCCCGTCCACCGCGTTTTCGAGCGGCGCGAAGCTCAGATACGGCGGCAGCTCTTCCCGCGCGGGCGCGACCGACGGCACGCGGGGGTCCGCGGTCGCGGTGAACACGCCTTCGTCGAGCTGGCGATTGCGCTCGCGCACCGTGTCCTGTTTCTCCTGCAGCAGCTTCTCCACCTCTTTCACGTAGCGACCCACCGTTTCGCCGAAGGCGGTGAACTGGTACGGCACGACTTCGGCGTCGGCGAGCCGCATCACCGCCGTGCCTACCGTCTGAGCGAGGGCGCGGCCGTACACGAACGACGTGTCGTCGAACGTGGTGTACCACTTGAAGTCGTCGTAGATCGAGTGGTAGATGCCCCCGCCGCCCTCGCCGCCGAAGCCGAGGTTCAGGGTCGCGACCCCGATATGCTGCAGGAACGGCGTGAAGTCCGAGCCGGATCCGAGGGCGTCGATGCGCAAGTCCGCCCGCTGCCGCGCCTCCTGCCGGAGCTCGGACGAGCTGGCGTCGGCGATGGCGTGAAGCTGGGCCCGCTTCCAGGCGCTGAGCTTGGTCTCCGGATCCTCGATGTCCCGCGCCACGTCGTTGATGAACGCCTCGAGCGAGTGCGAGCCAGCCATGTCCAGGTAGCCGCGGTTGTTGGTGTCGCTGTTCAGGTATGCCACGGCCTTCGCGCCCAGCTCGTCGGCGTGGGCCTCGACCCACTCGGTCGAGCCCAGCAGCGCGGGCTCCTCACCGTCCCACGCCGCGTAAATAATGGTGCGGCGTGGCTTCCAGCCCTGCTTGATCAGCTGACCATACGCCCGCGCCTCCTCGAGCAGCGGCACCAGGCCCGAGATCGGGTCTTCGGCGCCGTTCACCCAGGCGTCGTGATGGTTGCCGCGGATTACCCACTCGTCCGGCGCGGCCGCGCCGGGAATGCGCGCGATCACGTCGTACAGCGTCTTCAAGCTCCAGTCGGACTTAACGCGCAGGTGCACTTTGGCGGGTCCGGGGCCGACGTGATAGGTGATGCCGAGCCCGCCGCGCCACTCCTGCGGCGCCACGGCCCCGCGCAGGGCCGCGAGCAGCGGTTGCGCGTCGCCGTACGAAATGGGCAATACGGGGATCTTCGTGATGGTCGGCGCCTCGCTCACCTGCAGCCGCTTCGCGTCCTTGGTGGCGCCCACACCGGGCGTGAGCGGGTCGCCGGGGTAGAGCGGCATGTCCATCACGCTGCCACGCTGCACACCGTCCTTGGGGCGCCAGGGACCCTGCGGGTACACGTCGCCCTGCGTGAAGCCGTCGTCCCGGGGATCGGAGTAGATGATGCAGCCCACGGCGCCGTGCTCGGCCGCGACTTTGGGCTTGATGCCGCGCCACGACGCGAAGTAGCGCGCGATCACGATCGCGCCCTTCACCGACACACCCATCCGCTCGAGCCGCTCGTAGTCCGCCGGCACGCCGTAGTTCACATACACGAGGGGGGCGGTGACATCGCCATCGATCGAGTAGGCGTTGTAGGTAGGCAGCTGCTCCGCCTGCTGGCTCGACGTCGGATCGCCTGGGACCGGGGGCTCCTGCAGGTTGGCGACGAACTTCGTGGGCGCCACGAGCTCCACGACGCGCTCCTTGGGCGTGGGGAACAGCACGTCGAACGTCTCGATCCGCGCGTCGAGCCCGAAGCTCTTGAACTTGGCGAGGATCCAGTCGGCGTTGTCCTTGTCGTAGGGCGAGCCGACGTGGTGCGGGCGCGCCGACAGGTGGCGCATGTACTCGCGCAGCGAGTCGGGAGACGGGATCGCGCGGAACTTGGTCTCCCAGTCGCGCTGGACCTTGGCGGACTCGGCCGTGAAGCCGCGGAGGTCGCCGATCGGAGCCGGCGCGAGAGCGAGGAGCAGGATGCCAAGGCCGCAGGCGGCGATCGGACGGGCGCTCATGCGCATACGAACCGAACCTCGTGGTAGGGTGGTCGGGGGGCCGGGGGGGGGCCGGGGGGGGCCGCTTCTAGTATTCCAACTCGTGCCGCGTATACAGCTCACCCCGGCGCACCACCAGGGCGATCTGTCGGACGTTGCGGATGTCGGCGAGCGGATCGGCGTCCAGCACCACCAGGTCCGCCGTGGCTCCAGCGACGACGGTGCCGGTGCTGTCGAGCCCGAGGGCGCGAGCCGCGTTCGCGGTCGCCGCGACGAGCACGTCGCGCGGCGTAAGGCCCGAGGCCTGCATGGCCTCGAGCTCCATGAACACCGACGCGCCGTGCAGCGTGAGCGGGTTGCCGGCGTCCGTGCCCAGGGCAATGGGAATGCCCGCATCGTGCACCCGTTTGAGGTTCGCCTGGGCCTGAACGAACGATCGGGCGGTCCGTGCCGTTCGCGCCGCGAGCAGGGAGTCGCTGGGCCGCTGCGCGAGCGCCACCGTGTCGGTGGCCAGGACCTTGGCGCGGGTGGCGGGATCCACGCAGGCCAGGGGCTGTCGCTCGCGCGCGAAGCGCCGGGCCGCCAACTGGCGATAGCCGTCGGGGACCGTGAGCGTGGGGACGTAGGTCGTTCCCTGGCTGCGGGCGAGTGCCAGGAACTCGTCGTCCACGGGCGCGGACCATACCGAGTGCACCAGCACGCGCGCGCCCGCGCGCAGCGCGTCCTTCGCTTCCCACAGGCCGGTCGCGTGCACGATGAGGGGCAGGCCGACCTTCCGGGCCTCGTCACCGGCCACGCGCATGAGGTTGGACACGCGGGCGGTGTCGGGCGGCTGGGGCGGCATGATGTACCACACCTTCATCGCCGCGGCGCCCCACGTCCTGTGCGCGCGGACCGCCTGACGCACGGCCGCCTCGTCCGCCATGTAGATGAACTGTCGTTGGTCGGGCAGGTTCAACCAGAAGTCGATCGTCGAGAGGAGCGGTCCGGCGGCCAGGACGCGCGGCGCGGTCGTGCTCCGGGCCGTCCGCGCCTGCAGGTCCAGCGTCCATGGATAGCCCCCGACGTCGAAGACCGACGTGACGCCGCTGCACAGGTAGGAGCGGAAGAACCGTTCCGGTCGGGCGTGCAGCTCCGCCTCGACGGTCTCGTAGGGGTAGCGATCCCGCAGGTCCAGGGCGTCGGGTCGGCCGTCGACCCAGCCCGTCTGGGAAAAGTGTACGTGCGTGTCGATCAAACCGGGGATGATCCACTTGCCGGCGGCGCCTACCGTATCGGCGTCGACTGGCACGGGGCAAGCGGCCCGCCGCCCCGCACACGCGATTCGGCCTTCGCGCATGACGACCACCGCGTTCCGTACCGCCGGCGCGCCGGTGCCGTCCACGAGCGTCGCCCCCACGATCGCGATGGGTGGCGGCGCCGCGTCGGGCGTCGGGAACGCGGTGGTCACCGCGACCTTCCACCCATCGGGTGTGCGCACCAGGACGCGCTCGCTGACCCCGCGCGCGCTGCCGCTCGAATCGACCACGCGGTAGCGGTACACGCCGTAGGCCACGTCCGGGGTCAGCGGCACGACGCGGAAGTGGGTCGCGACCAGAGTGTCGGGCCAGCCGGCGCCGGCGCCTTGGGCGAACTCTTCATATCCTTGGTGCAGCCCGTCCGGGCCAACGCGCGCGAGCGCCGGCGTGTGGAGGTAATGGGAGAGATAGGCGGCGCGATCGCGCGCGTGGATCGCTGCGATGTTGTCGCGGAAGGCGTCGAGCGCCGTGCCCTGAGCCGCGAGCGACGCGCCGGTCGGGAGCAGGGCGAGCGTTACGGCGACGATCGGTCTCAAAGCTTTGCCGCGCGACGCCACTGCTCCGCGATGGCGGCGTGGCCGGCAGGCGTGGGGTGGACGCCATCGGCGGCCCAGTATTGCGGGGTGCTGCGGCGCGCCAGGTCGTTGAACACCCGCTGGAGCGGGACGAACGCCGCTCCCGCGCGCTGGGCGACCCGATCGGCAGCGGCGCGACGCTGGTCGAATTCGGGGAACCAGCGATCGTCCACGGCGCCAGAGCGCAGCACGAACGGCTCGAGCACGATGAGCCGGGTGCGCGGCAAGGCACGCCGGGTGTCAGCGAGCAGGGCGGTGTACTGGTGCTCGTAGTCCTCGACGGTGCCGGTGTAGCCGCTGCTCAACTTGTGCCAGAAATCGTTGACGCCGATCAGGATGCTCAGCACGTCGGGCGCGAGGGCCACGGTGTCCGCCGCCCAGCGCGCCGCCAGGTCCGGCACCTTGTTGCCGCTGATGCCGCGATTGTAGAACCGCAGGCCGCGATCGGGGTGCGCTGCGAGCGCGGCCGCTGCGACGAGCAGCGGGTAGCCCGAGCCGAGCGCACTCGCGGAGTTCGGGTCGGCCACGCCCCGGTCCCGGCCGGCGTCGGTGATCGAATCGCCCTGAAACAGGACGACGGTGCCGTCGGTGGAGCCGGTGGGTGCCCGCCCGGCCGCGGCCGCGGCGGGCAAGAGTGCGGCGCCGGCCAGCGCGCTCGCAGCGGTCACGAAATGACGTCGGGTGAGGTGGTCGGTCATAGAGCGAAAATCGGGCCCGATGGAATCAGCGCGACCTGCGCTGCGCGAACAGCCAACTCACGAGTGTCGGCGACCCGTATGCTGCGTCCCACACGTTGTGATTCATCCCCAGTACCTCGAGATACTGCACGGGCGCACCGACAGCCTTGAGGGCCGCCGCAGCCTGACGCGACTGCTCTACTGGAACCGCCCCGTCAATCTCACCGTGGACGATCCATGTCGGGACCCGCCGCAGCTGACGAGCCAGCGCCTCGAAGGGTGGGCCGCTGTCCGCGGGAACGACCGGGGTGAACGGGCGGGCCGTGGGAAAGAAGGCCGTAACGAAACCGCAGATCGGGACGAGGGCCGCAAAGCGGGACGGATAGCGATACGCGAGGTACCACACCCCATTACCGCCCATGGACAGGCCCGTGAGATACACGCGGTCGGAGTCGACTTGGAACTCTCGACTCACTTGCTCGAGCGCAGCGATGGCGACTTGCGCCGGCCTCCCGGTCCAGGCCGACTCCGCCGGCATCTGTGGGAAGACGATGATCGCCGGGAAACGAGCGGCATTCTGGCGAACGGCGGCGCCCAAGCCCACCTGGGTCTGAAGGAGACCGTCGTCGCCGCGCTCGCCGGCGCCGTGCAAGAAGAGGATGACGGGCCAGCGTTGCGATGCCGTGTAGGAGAAGGGGACGAACACCTGGTAGTGGTGAGACTGGCCGGCCACGGACACGCGGCGGTCTAAGAACCCCGTCTGGGGAGTCTGGGCTGCCAGCCCCCGCGCCAGGAGCGCCAGGAGGGCCGTCGTCCGGATCACTCGCAAATCCATCGGTCCACCTCGGCTTGAGCAAGGCCTCGAACGGGCAGGGAGGGGAATTGGCCCCGGTGGATTCGAACCACCATACCCAGATCCAAAGTCTGGTGTCCTGCCGTTGGACGAGGGGCCAGCGACTAACTGCGGCTTGAACTTAGCGGGGCAAGGGCAGGTGCGGGAGCCTCGGACTCACCGGCTCACTTGTGCGGAACTGTCAGATCTCCGGTCTGCGTCTCTACACCGGTGGAGACCGATACGTTGGGCAGGCGCACGCCGCCGTAGACCGAAGTCGCCGGCGCATCCACGGCGAGCACATAGCTTCCGGGGCTTGCGTACGGCAGACGGAATTGGCCGGTCGCGTCGGACCGAGCCGTCCCCAGCACGCCCCACGTCGCCTCGTCGTTCGGATAGTTCGGATTGACGACGAGAAGCGCGATCGAGGCGTCGGCGATCGGCCCGTCGTTCTGGCCCATCACCGTGCCGCTCACGGACCCCGTTACCGCGCTGTTGCGGACCTGCATATAGCCCACGTAGTTGAAGCCCGCTGCCGCGTTAGCAGGGTCAACCGCATAGAAGCTGCGGCCGAGATCAAAGTCGATAATGACCATCGCCCCGGAGTCGGCGATCTGGATTGGAGGATCGGTAAACAGGCCGAAACTGAAGCGGCTTGGGTATCCACCCCAGTTGATGCCCGGTGTGGTCCTGTTGGTGAGTACGCTGCCGTCCTTCAGGGTGATGCTCGACGAGTCGGCGTCCATCGTGATGAGAAACTGCACGTATTGGCCGGAGAGCAGGATGCCCTCGCCTAACTTCGCAGCCGCCCCGTTTCCGAGCGCGAGCAGGTTGTAGGCCCGGTGCGGGGTCGCGATGACACCGGGCGCACCGTCGGTGGTGTCGGAGCTCTGCCCGGCGGCGACGCGGACGATGTAGACATCGACTCGGGCCACCTGGTCGTACGGGAACGGCGCATCGATCAGGAAGACCTGAGTCGGTCCGGGCTTGGTCGTGTTCGTCGTCACGTTGTGCTGCGAGCACGCCGCGACCAGGGCGATGCCGAGCGGCGAGAGAACGTGCTTCATCGCCGCCCTCCGTGTAGGGCCAATGCTGCTCCCGTAAGATCCCTGTTACCGAAGCTGCGGTCGGCGCCAGCCCGGCGCAACGTCCTAACGCAAGGGGGCCCTAGGAGTGATCGCCCTGCGGCGAGACTGAGTCCGCGGCGTTGCGGGCCCGCCACAATTGCGCGGACCGAGTTGGCGTTGTACGGTAGTGGCGAACACCACCCGAGGAGGTGGGGCCGTGAGTCAACACGACGGCCACAAGCGAAGCGAGGCTCTCGCTCGCCTCGGCGAGTGAGCGCTAAGCCCCCGAGGGTCTGCTAGGGCACCTCGGGGGCTTCTGCTTCCTCCGGAGCGTTCACATGCGCGCATCCATCTATTCTGTCATGGCGCTCGCCGCGGCGGCGGCGCCGTCCGCGGCGCAGGGGAGAGTCGAGGTCACCCCCTTTGCCGGAGTCTATGTACCGGCGGCTCACGTCATCGACATCTCCGCCTTCTGTCCCGGCGGGTCATGTGGCGAGGTGCTGAAACAGGAGATCGCGCCGCTGTTCGGCGCGCGAGTGACCGCCTGGGTACGCGAGCGCCTGGCGCTCGATCTCTCCTTCACGTACTCGCGGACCGGGGTGATGAGGCACGGGCTGTTGGCGGAAATCCCCACAGGCGTGATCGTCGGGCCGACGGCAACGGATACCTCCGGCACGGCCAATATCACGACGGGCAGCGCTCGCGTGTTGATCGGTCTCATGCCGCGCTCAGAGCGCGCTTCCTTTTATGTCGCCGCCGGGTTGGCGTTCGTGGTCCACGGCGGTGAGGCCTACTCCCGCGTGATCGGCAATACCGGGTGGGGACCTGTGATCGGGGCGGTCGGTCGCTGGCAGCTCGCACCGCCGCTCGCGCTCCGGGTGGAGGTCGCCGACTACGTCTACAGGTTCTCGGGTACCGCGGTGACCAGCCCGCCAGCGTATTCCTTGGGAGTCGTGGCTGGCAATTACAGCTCCAGTCTGCAGCACGACCTCGTCCTGTCGCTCGGCCTCTCCGTCGCGCCCTAGGGCCCCAGCTCCACGCCCTGCGTCTGCCCGTGCTGCGTTTGGACGTCGTAGGCGCGGTTCCTCGCCCGGCCGTCCGCCACGATCTGCTCCGCCGTACGCGTGGCCTGGTCCGAGAGGGCGTCGCACGAGGTGCCGCGCAGCGCCGTGAGCGCCGTCATCAGCTCGCGCGCGTTCCGCTCGGCGATCGTACGGTGCCCGGATTCGTGGAGCCTCACGTTCCGGAGATAGGTTCGCCATGAGTCCTTCAGCTGGGCGGTCGCGGTCGCAGGCGGGGTCCAGCGAGGGAGCGTGACGGACACGTGGAGCGTCACCTTCACATCCCGCAGGGCACAGCTGTCTCCCCGGTGGGCGGTGGCGTACCCCCACTCGAGGCTCCACACCGTCAAGGCGTCGTGTGACGTGCCGCTTTCGTCTTTGGGCCCAAGACGCCGGATCTGGTCCCGCAACGCCCCCGCGCTCGATCCGTCGATGTCGTAGTATTGCTCGCGCGCTGCAATCGTCGCACGTGACGCGGCACGCGCGAGCGCGGCGGAATCGAGAGCCGGTGTAGGCGCCGAAGCCGGCTCCGGAGTCGAGGACCCGCACGCGTAGACGAGCATCACCGCCGCTGGGAAGAGTAGCCGCATGCCGGCGCTACGCTAACGTGATGTCCTGCTCGATCACCAGGTTCGTCGGCAATCCCTGGATCTCGAGCCGGGCCCGCGCCTTGAGAGTTTCGGTGCCTTTGAGCTTTCCCGCGCTCACCGCCGCGTCGATGCTCTTCTCGATCTCGCGCTGCGCGCTGACACCAAAGTTTTTCAAAAACTTGCGCACGGACAGATTGAAGGCTTCTTCGTTCATGGGGTCACCTTGAAGACCTGATCGTGCTGGCGGGTGCGGTCGGCCACCTGGATGGCGACCTCGTCGCCGGCCTTCGCCAGCGGGACTTTCTGGTGGTTCACTTCCATCGAGGTGATCTGCTCGGTGAAGTCGGTCGTGTGGCCGTGGAACCGGATGCGATCGCCGACCGCCAGCGCGCCCTCCGTCACGCGCACGACGGCGACGCTCGGTCCCTTGAAGTAGTGGACCACGGTCCCGATCAGCAGTTCCGGCATCGGCCCTCCTCGCGTGCCTCGCCTACCACAATATGGTGCCGGCTCGGGGGCCGCTACTTGATCGCCACCTGCGCGACCCACCGGGCGGGATCGACGGCACCATGCGGCAAGAGCCTCCACCAGAACTTGTGCCGCCATCGGCCGAGGCCGGTCGTCGCCCAGCCCGCCTGGGCCACCGGAATGAGCCGGCGCGCCGCCGCTGCGA
>Ga0209027_1000487_pt1 | contig 14085 bp, 10 predicted proteins | sample GraSoi013_1_20cm_3_FD_185821 | JGI IMG/M metagenome (GOLD analysis project Ga0209027, IMG submission 185821) | Grasslands soil microbial communities from the Angelo Coastal Reserve, California, USA - Sample 09_27_2013_1_20cm (SPAdes) (version 2) | ecosystem: Environmental > Terrestrial > Soil >...
TGGTCTCGGACCGCGCCCGACTCGAGTCCCTCGGCACCCTGGCGCGCGGTCGCGGACACCCCGACGCCGCGCGGGAAATCGTGTCGAAGATTTTGACACTAATTCCGTGAAACATTGGTGGTCTCTTTCGCAAGTTTCGTAGATTCGCTATATTAGCCCCCCACTAATGACCTTGTTTACCACGGTGGATCCCCGCCCGATCCACTTCATGGGGATCGCCGGAGCTGGCATGAGTGGCCTGGCCCTCCTCGCTAAAGAGCAAGCCGTAGCGATCACCGGCTGTGATAATGACCCCACTGGCGCCGCCGATTTGGCAGCCAACGGGGTGGAGATATGGCGGGGTCACGACCCAGGGCACGTGGCTGGGGCTCGAGCGGTCGTGGTCACCGCTGCGGTACCGGGAGACCACCCGGAGCTGAAGCGAGCACGCGCCCTCGGGGTCCCGGTGGTACGGCGGGCTGACGCCCTCAGCCAGGCCGTTGCCGGTGGAACAGTGGTCGCCGTGGCGGGCACGCACGGCAAGACGACCACCACGGTGATGGTCACGGAGGCGTTAGCGGCCGCCGGGCGGGATCCCACGGGACTCGCCGGCGGCCGCGTCGCTCGGTGGGGCGGGAACGCGCGGCTGGGGGGGCGTGACCTGTACGTCGTGGAGGCGGACGAGTACGACCGCGCGTTTCTGTCGCTCGCGCCGGCCGTCGCGGTGGTGAACAACGTGGAAGCCGACCACCTCGAGTGCTACGACGGCAGCGTGGCGGCGCTGGAGCAGGCGTTCGCTCAGTTCGCGGGCCGGGCCCGGCGCGTGATCGCGGGCGGAGACGACGCGGGCGCGCTGCGAGTGGTGTCGGCGGTGCGCGCGCCCGTATGGCGCGTGGGGCTTGGCGCCGACGCGGACGTGCGGATTGCCGACGCACAGCTGGATGAGCAGGGCTCGACGGCGCGGATCGAGTTGCCGGACGGTCGTGTACTCGCGTTGCGGTTGCGCGTGCCGGGACTCCACAACGTGCGCAATGCGGCCGCGGCGCTCGCGGTGGTGCACGAGTTGGGGGCGGATCTCGAGCGGGCGCTCGCGGCGCTCGCGGAATTCACCGGAGTGGGGCGCCGCTTCGAGCGGGTGGGTGAAGTGGGAGGCGTGATGGTGGTGGACGACTACGCGCACCACCCCACCGAGGTCCAGGCGACTCTCGCGGCGGCGCGCCAGGCGTTCCCGCGGCGGCGTGTGGTGGCGGTGTTTCAGCCGCACCTGTTCTCGCGCACCGCGCTGCACGGGGACGCGCTGGGCCGGGCGCTGGCCGCGGCGGACGTGGTGGTGGTGGCGCCGATCTACGGGGCCCGCGAACAGCCGCTCCCGGGCGTGAGTGCGGCACTGGTAGCACGGGGTGCGGTGCGGGCGGGCGCGACTACGGTCGCGCTGCGCGAGCGGGCGACGCTCACGGAGCGGGTGGCGGAGACGGTGCAGGCGGGAGACGTCGTGTTCACCTTGGGGGCAGGAGATATCACGCGTGTCGGACCGGAGCTGCTCGCACGCCTGCGGACGGGGGCGGGGGCGTGACGCGACGCTGGCCGCGTTGGCGGCAGCGGGCGCTGCTGGGCGTCGCGGCGTCGGCGCTGCTCGTGCTGTCCTGGCTCGGCGCGCCGTTCGTGCTGCGGCGGCTTGCGATGTTTCGCGTGCGCCAGATCGAGCTCGTGGGCGTGCGCAATCTCGCGCCGGACGCCGTGATCGCGGCGCTGCGGCTGGGGCCTCGGGCGAGTGTGTTCGGCGACACGCGGTTGCTCGCCGATCGGGTGCGCGGACTGGCGGGCGTAGCGGAGGCGCGGGTGGTCCGGCGGTTGCCGGCCGTTCTCTCGGTGGAGCTGCGGGAGGTAGAGCCCGCGGCGCTCGTGGTGTCCCCGCGCGGATCGGGAAGAGGCCTCGTGGCGGTGGATGCCGCGGGTCGCCCCCTGCCGTTCGACCCCGCGCGATCGGGGCTCGATCTGCCGATCGCGGCGAGCGGGGATTCGGGCGTCGTGGCTGTACTGGCGCTGATCCAGTCGGTGGATCCGGCGCTATTTCAGACCATCACCGGCGCGCGGACGTTCACGCGCGGTGGCGTGCTCCTGGAAATCGGGCCTCATCGCGTGCTGGTGGGGCGCGACGCGGGGCCGGAGGTCATACGGGCGGTGGTGCTGGTGTCGCAGGATCTCGCCGCGAAGCGGCGTGCCTACGTGGAGCTCGATGCCCGCTTCGCGGGCCAGGTGGTGGTGCGACGGCGGGCGACCGCGAGCGGGGGCGGTGAGGGGGCGTGAGCCGGGATCGTCAAATCGTGGCCGGGCTCGATCTCGGCAGCACCAAGACGTGCGCCGTGATCGCGGAGGTGGTGGGCGAGCTGCCGCGGCTGCCGCTCGCCAAAGTGCTGGGCGTGGGGCTCGCGAAGAACTCGGGCGTGCGGCGCGGTATGGTGCGCGACATCGACGAGACGAGCCGATCGATCGTTGCGGCGATGCGCGACGCCGAGCGCATGGCGGGCGTCAAGGTCAACATGGTGACGTGCGGCATCGCGGGAGAGCACGTCTCGGCGCGCACTTCGCCTGGGGTGGTGGCGGTGTCGGGCGACGAGGTCACGGCCGAGGACGTGGCGCGGGTGAACGAAGTCGCGCGCGCGGTGTCGCTGGGACGCGATCACGAGCTGCTGCACGATATCCCGCAGGAGTACGTCGTCGACCAGCAGCGCGGCATCTCGGACCCCGTGGGGATGACGGGCACGCGGCTCGAGGTGGAGATGTACCTCGTGACGGTGCAGTCCACGGCCGCGCAGAACCTGCGGCGCAGCGTGGAGCGGGCGCGCTACCGGCCGGCCGAGCTGGTGCTCGAGCCGCTCGCCGCGTCCTACGCGGTGCTGACGGACGACGAGAAAGAGCTGGGCGTCGCCCTGGTGGAGGTGGGGGGCGGGTCGACGGGCGTGGCGATCTTCCACGAAGGGAAGATCCGGCACCTCGCGTCGCTCAAGTACGCGGGCACGCACGTCACGAGCGACCTGGTGGCGGGGTTGGGCGTGACGCAGGCGGACGCGGAGCGGTTGAAGGAGCGCCATGGCATCGCGTATCAGCCGCTGGTGGATGCGTCGGAGATGATCAACCTGCCGTCCACGCCCAGCCAGGGCGCGCGGCAGGCGTCGCGCGAGCTGCTGTCGCACATCATTCACCAGCGGGTGGACGAGATCTTCCAGCTGGCGCAGCGCGAGTTCGAGCGGGCGGGGTACGGGGGTGGACGGCTACCGGCCGGGGTCGTGCTGACGGGCGGGACGGCGCACTTGCCGGGGATGGTGGAGCTGGCGCGCGAGGCGTTCGCGGTGCCGGTGCGGGCCGGGACGCCGGAGCAGGGGATCTCGGGGCTCGTCGACAGCGTGCAGGCGCCGCGCTACGCGGTCCCGGTGGGTCTGGTGCTGTACGCGGCGCGGCGACTCGCGCAGGGCGGCGTTCCCAGCGGCTCGATGGTCAAGAGCGCCGGCGTCGAGCGGTGGTTCGGACCGCTGAAGCGGTGGTTGCAGGACTTCTTCTGATCGGTCACCCGAGGGAGCCATGATCTTCGAGCTCGAAGAGACGGTATCGCAGAACGCCCGGATGAAAGTCGTCGGCGTGGGGGGCGGCGGTGGCAACGCCCTGAACCGCATGGTCGACGAGGGACTCCAGGGCGTCGAGTTCATCTCCGTGAACACCGACGCGCAGGCCCTGCTCAATAACAAGGCCGACGTGAAGGTGCAGATCGGAAAGAAGCTCACGCGCGGCCTGGGCGCGGGCGCGCGCCCGGAGATCGGCCGCCAGGCCATCGAGGAAAACCGCGACGAAGTGCTGCACGGCCTGCAGGGCGCGGATCTCGTGTTCGTCACCTGCGGCATGGGCGGCGGCACGGGGACGGGCGCGGCGCCCATCATCTCGCAGATCGCGCGCGACCTGGGTGCGCTCACGATCGGCATCGTCACCAAGCCGTTCCTGTTCGAAGGCCGCAAGCGGATGCGCCAGGCGGAAATGGGGATCGCCGAGATGCGCAAGCACGTGGACACCATGGTGGTGGTGCCGAACGAGCGGCTGCTCGCCGTCGTGGGTAAGGGGATTCCGTTCCAGGACGCGCTCAAGAAGGCCGACGAGGTGCTGCTCCACGCCACACAGGGTATCTCGTCCCTCATCACCGTCACCGGCATCGTGAACGTAGATTTCGCCGATGTGCGCACCGTGATGCAGAACGGCGGCGCGGCGATCATGGGCACGGGCATGGGGCGGGGCGAGAACCGGGCGATGGAAGCCGTGCAGCAGGCGATCTCGTCGCCGCTGCTCGACAACATCTCGATCACCGGCGCCACGGGTGTGCTCATCAACATCACCGGTGGTGAGGACCTCACGCTGGGCGAGGTCACCCAGATCTCGGACGTCGTGAAGGATGCGGCAGGCGAGGAGGCGGAGATCATCTTCGGCACCGTGAACGACCCGGCCATGCACGGCGAGATCCGCGTGACCGTGATCGCCACCGGGTTTGACAGGCCGGCCGCGGGGGCGGAGACCGCCTCGCGCGCCGCGCCGGGCGTACTGCCGTTCCGCGAGCGCGGCATGCGGCCCACGCCCGTCCCGCCCGCGGGGTACGTGAAGCCGGCCGAACCGGCCCGGCGGTCCGCGCCGCCGCCCCCTTCAGAGCTGAACGAGCTCGAGATCCCCACGTTCATCCGGCGGCAGATGGACTGATGGCGTGGCGGACGAGCCATTTCGTCGCCGCCGGCGCCCTTGTCGCCGGCGGTCTTGCCTGGGCCTCGCGCGATGCGTGGCCCTGGCGGCGGCCGCTCACGGCGCCCGCCATTGTCGTCGACGCGGCGTATGCGGACTTGACGACCGCGCTGGGCCGGCGCGAGACGCTCGCCGACGTGCTGGCGCGCGGCGGTATCCGAGGGCGCAACTACGCGGCTTTCCTTGCCGCCGCGAAGAGTCTGCCGGTGCGCCGCCTCCGGCCCGGGCTCAAGTTCGACCTCCGCCGTCTCAAGACCGACAGCATCGCGCGCCGCGTGACGGTGCGCCTGTCGCCCGAGCGGCGCCTCACCCTCGTTCGTGGGGAGGGCGAGACGGGTTGGGTCGAGACGGTGGAGACGATTCCCTGGGTCATCACACGGCTGCGGGTGACAGGCGCGATCGAGTCGTCGCTGTACGACGCGCTCGACAAGGCGATGGCGGATTCCTTCCTGCCGGCGCCCGAGCGACGCCAGCTCGCGTGGGCGATCGCCGACGTGTACGACTGGGAAGTGGACTTCTCCCGCGACATCCGCCCGGGCGACCGCTTCACCGTGCTGCTCGAGCGCCTCGAGTCGTCGGAGGGGGAGCGGCGCTTCGGCCGGATCCTGGCCGCGCGGGTCGACGTGGCGCGGACGCCCCAATACGCGTTCTACTTCGAGGACTCGACGGGGAGCGATGCCGTGACAGGCTTCTATGACGAGCGCGGCCGATCACTGCGGCGCGCGTTTCTCCGGGCACCGCTGCAGTTCCGCCGGGTCTCGAGCCGGTTCGGCGCGCGGTATCATCCGATCCTCCACATGTGGCGAGCCCACGAAGGCGTCGATTTCTCGGCAGCGTACGGGACGCCGGTGCGGGCCACGGCGGACGGAATCGTCGTCCGGGTCGGGCGCGAGGACGGCGGCTACGGGAATCTGATCGAGGTGCGACACCCGAACGGCATCCGCACCCGGTACGGCCACCTCTCGGGCTTCGCGCGCGGGCTCCGCCCGGGTGAGCGCGTGGCCCAAGGGGAAACGATCGGCTATGTCGGCTCCACGGGGCTCTCGACCGGGCCGCACCTGCACTACGAATTCCTCGTGAACGACCGGCCTACCAACCCGCGGGGCAAGGACATGGGCGCGGGGACGCCGGTACCGAAGCGGCTTGCGGTTGCCTTCGATACCGCGCGCGACGGCCTCCGCATCCTGCTCGAGCCCGAGACGTCGCCCCTGCCCACCGCACGCCCGATCACCGCCGCGCGCGATTAGCTTCCCCAATCGTGGAGCTTTATCCCGCCGTTGACGTTCAGGGCGGGCGCGTTGCGCGTTCCGCCTCTCCAGACCCGCTCGCCGTGGCGCGCCAATTCGCGCGCGACGGGGCCCGCTGGGTGCACTTCGTAGACCTCGATCGCGCACTCGGGGCGGGCGACAACCGTGAGCTGGCGCGGCGATTCCTCGCCGGCGCCGCCGGGGCGGCCCGTCTCCTCGTGCAGGTCGGCGGCGCGCTCGGAACCGAGGCGGCGATCGACGAAATGCTCGGGTGGGGGGCGAGCCGGGTGGTGATCGGCACGGCGGCGGCCGTGGACGCAACACTGGTCGCGCGGCTGCTCGCGCGGCACGGCGCCGACCGGCTCGCGGTCGGCATCGACGCCCGGGACGGCCGGCTGGCCGCCCGCGGGTCGACGACCGTGATCGACCTGGCCCCGGTCGAGCTCGCGCGGCGCGTGCAGGCGCTCGGCGCCCGCACGGTGATCTACACGGACGCGGCGCGCGACGGAACGCTCACCGGGCCGGACCTGGTCGGCGCGCGCGCCATTGCGGCGCTCGGTCTCGACGTGATTGTCTCGGGGGGCGTCGCGTGGCTCGACGATCTGCGACGCGCCGCCGACGCGGGGCTCGCGGGCGCGATCGTGGGCCGGGCGCTGCACGAGCGGCGGTTCACCCTGGCGGAGGCGCTCGCGTGCGTCGCCGGGTGACGCTCGGGCTCGCCGCGCTGCGCGCCGCCGCCCTCGGTGCGCTGGTGCTGCTGCTGTGGAATCCGAGCGCCGCTCGCGTCGCGGCCGGAGGCGCGCCCCCGCTCGTCCTGCTCGACGCCTCCCTCAGCATGGCGGGCCACGCTGGTCGCTGGCGGGGCGCCCTCGACACGGCCCGGGCACTGGCGCAGGGAGGGATCATCTGGCGGTTCGGCGAGCGCGTCGCCGGGTTCGACACGCTGCCGCCGACCGAGGGCGCGAGCCGGCTCGCCCCGGCGCTCGACGCCGCTGCCGCGCGCGGCGGGCCGGTCACGGTCGTCTCGGACGGCGCCATCCCCGATCTCGCCGACATCCCGCCCGACCTGGCTCGCCAGGCGCGGATCGTCCTGCTCCCGCGCGCGCCCTTCTTCGACGCCTTTGTCGCCTCCGTGGACGGACCGCGACGGGTCGCGGCGGGCGATACCGTCCGACTCAAGGTGAGTTACGGGACGGCCGGGATGCGAGATGCGCGAAGCGGGATGCGAGATGCGACGCTTGTGGTGACCGTCGAGCATCGCCGCCTCGCATCGCGCGTGGTGCCCCTGCCGGATAGCGGCGTCGTGTCCACGGACCTCACGCTTCCCGCATCCCGCATCCCGCATCCCGGTTGGACGGCGCTCGAGGTGGGCCTGGAGGGTGTTTCAGATTCCGAGCCCCGCGACGACGCGCGTCTCTTCGTGCTCGAGGTGAAGCCCCAGCCGTCCGTCGTGCTCCTGGCCTCGCCGCCGGACTGGGAGACCCGGTTCCTCGCGCGCACGCTCGAGGACGTGGCCCGCGTGCCCGTGCGGACATTCATCGAAGCGGAGCCCGGTGGAAGCCGCTGGCGGGACGCGGTGACGCTGGAGAGCCGGGCGCAGAGCGAGGTGGCGCGGGCCGTAGCCGGCGCCGCGCTCGTCATCGCGGCCGGCGACCCGGCGACATTCAGCCGGTTCAGCCCCAAGGGAGCCGTGCTGCTCTGGCCCGGCACGCGGCGCCTCGACGGCGACTGGTACGTGCAACCGCCCCCCTCGGGGCCTTCGCCGCTCACGGGCGCGCTCGCCGGCGTCGCGTGGGACTCACTGCCGCCCGCGACATCCCTGGTGGAGCTCGCGCCCGACAGCTCGACTACGGTCGCGCTGGCGGCGCGCCTCGCGCGGCGCGGCCCGGCACGCCCGATGGTGGCGCTGTCCCAGCGCGCGGGGGCGCGCCGCGCGGTGATCGCGGCCGGGGGACTCTACCGCTGGGCCTTCCGCGGCGGTGCGAGCGCCGAGGCGTATCGGGCTTTGGTGGCCGGACTGGTGGATTGGCTGTTGGAGCAGGGAGCGGGGAGCAGGCAGCGGTTCGCGCCGGTGACGTACGAGACGCCGAACGGGATACCGCTCCAGTGGCGCTGGACGGGAAAAGGCGAGCCGAGTGATGTCGTGGTGTCACTGGCGGCGGACCCGGGGCATCGCATCGACACGCTGCGGTTCGACGCCGGCGGCCGGGCGGAGCTGCGCCTGCCGCCGGGCGTGTACCGCTACGCGGCGAGCCACGGTGGGGGAGCCGAGCGCGGCGTCGTCGCGGTGGAGACGTACTCGGATGAATGGCGGCCGGCGGTTCCGATACTGGTGCCTCAATCCGGCACGCCGGGAGTACGGCTCACGAGCGTGGCCCTGCGGGACCGGTGGTGGCTTTTTGTCGTGGTGATCGCTGCGTTGGTAGCCGAGTGGGCATGGCGACGGCGCGAGGGCCTGCCCTGATGGGGGGGGCCCTGTGGGAGCGCCTGGCGCGGGTGTTCGGGCGCAGCGCGCGCGAGCGGAGCGAGGCCGAGCGGATCCTGCTCGAGGCGGATTTCGGGGTGGAGGCGACGGAGGAAATCCTCGATCGAGTCTCCGGCGCGAAGGATGGCGATCACGACTTTCGGGCGGCGCTCGAGCGCGCCGTAATCGGGGCGCTCACGCCGGCGGCCCCGAGCGTCGCGCCGGGCGCGCTCGCCCGGGCGCCGGCGCCGCCGACAGTAATCCTGGTCTTCGGCGTAAACGGCGTTGGCAAGACGACGGCGGTGGCGAAGCTCGGCGCCCGGCTCGCGCACGAGGGTCGGTCAGTGCTGTTCGCCGCGGCCGACACGTTTCGCGCCGGCGCCGCCGAGCAGCTGCAGGTCTGGGCGGACCGCCTCGGCGTGCCGTGCATCACTGGGACGAAAGATCCCGCGGCGGTGGCGTTCGACGCGATCGCGGCGGCGCGCGCCCGGGGGGGCGGCATCGACACGGTGCTCGTGGATACCGCCGGGCGGCTCCACACGGAAGAGCGCCTGCTCGAGGAGTTGAAAAAAGTGGTGCGCGTCGCCGCCAGGCAGCAGCCGGGCGCGCCGCACGAGTCGTTCCTGGTGCTCGACGCCACGGTGGGACAGAACGCGGTGCACCAGGCCCGCGCCTTCGCGGCCGCGGTGCCGCTCACCGGGCTGATCGTGACGAAGCTCGACGGCACCGCGAAGGGCGGGAGCGTGGTGGCGCTCGAGCGCGCGGTGCAAGTCCCGATCCGCTTTCTCGGCACGGGAGAGGGCCTCGGCGATCTCGAGGTGTTCGCCGCGGAACGGTTCGCGCGGAGGCTCATCGGCGGGTGACCCTCCAGCTCAGAACATCGGTGAAGTACCTGAAGGGCGTGGGGCCGAAGCGTGCGGAGGCGCTTGCACGGCTCGGTATCCGGAGCGTCGGGGACCTGTTGTACCACGCCCCCCATCGGTATCTCGACGCCACGACGGTCACGCCCCTGCACAAGGCGCAGGTGGGCCAAGAGGCGACGTGCGTCGGCCGCGTCGTGAGCACGGGGGTGCTCCCCACCCGCAAGGGACTCCGGGTATTCCGGGCGGTCCTCCGCGACGACAGCGGCGGTGGCCCGCTCGAGTGTGCCTGGCCGGGTCAGCCGTTCCTCGAGCGCCAGATCAAGAAAGGCCAGCTGCTGCTCGTCACCGGCCCCGTGCGCTACTATCACGGCCGCCAGCTCGTGCCGCGCGAGTTCGTGATTCTCGCGGACGAAGGTGAGCCGGGTCCCGAGCGCGGCCTCGTGCTGCCGGTCTATCCCGCCACCGAAGGTCTCACCCATCGGCAGATCCGCGGTTTGATCCACCAGCACCTGGATGCGCTGCTCGCCCTGGTGGGTGACCCGCATCCCAAGAGCCTGCGCGCCGCGGTGGGACTTCCGGAGCTCGGGGCCGCGCTCGCGGCGGTGCACCGGCCGGCGACGCCGGCCGACGCCGAGGCGGGTCGCCGCCGGCTCGCGTTCGACGAGCTGTTCGACCAGCAGCTGGTGCAGGCGCGTGCCCGCGCACTCGCCAAACGGGCGCGTGCGGGGATCAGCTTTGCCTTGAAGAAAGCGCTCACCACCAAGCTCAAGACGCATCTGCCGTTCGAGCTGACCGGGGACCAGCGGCAGGCGATTCGCGAGATCACCGACGACATGCTCGCGCCGCTCCGGATGCATCGCTTGCTGATGGGCGATGTCGGGACCGGGAAAACGGTGGTCGCCCTGTTCGCGATGCTGCTCGCCGTCGAGAACGACTACCAGGCGGCGATCATGGCGCCGACGGAGCTCCTCGCCGAGCAGCACCTCGCGACCCTCACCCGCCTGCTGGAGCCGCTCGCGCTCAAGCCCGACCTGCTGATCGGGCGGTTTGCGGCGGCGGAGAAGGTGGCGGCGCGCGAGCGCATCGCGGCGGGCGCGTCGCGCCTGGTGGTGGGGACCCACGCGCTCATCCAGGAGGCGGTGAAGTTCCAGCGGCTCGGCCTCGCCGTGATCGACGAGCAGCACCGCTTCGGTGTGGAGCAACGGGCGGCGCTGGTCGAGAAGGGCGACGCGCCCGACGTGCTGCTGCTCACCGCCACGCCCATCCCACGCTCCCTTGCGCTCACGCTGTATGGCGACCTGGACGTGACCCAGCTGCGCGAGCGTCCCCCCGGCCGCGGGACCGTGAAGACCGCGCTTCGCACCGAGGCGGCGCGCCATAAGATCTACGACTTCATCCGGGCGGAGTGCGTGGCCGGCCGGCAGGCATACGTGATCTATCCGGTGATCGACGAATCGGAGCGGGCCGACCTGAAGGCTGCGACCGTGATGGCGGAACGTTTGGCCAAGGTGTTTCCGGAGCTCGAGGTCGGCCTGGTGCACGGGCGGCTCAAGGCGGAGGAGCGCGACGCGACGATGCGGGCGTTCCGTGACAACGCGGTGCACGTCCTCGTCGCAACGAGCGTCATCGAAGTCGGGATCGACGTGGCGAACGCGACGGTGATGCTGATCGAGCACGCCGAGCGATTCGGGCTGGCGCAGCTGCACCAGCTGCGGGGACGGGTGGGGCGGGGCGCGGCGGCGAGCCACTGCATTCTCCTGTCCGACATTCCGGATGCCGCGCCGCGACTGCAGGCGTTCGCGGAGACCAGCGACGGGTTCAAGATCGCCGAGCTCGATCTGCAGGAGCGGGGCATGGGTGAGCTGGCGGGCGCTCGGCAGTCCGGCGGGGTACCGCTGCGCTATGCGAACTTCGCGACCGACCTGCCGCTGCTCGAGGCCGCCCGGCGCGCGGCGGGCGAGGTCATCGCGCGGGACCCGGCGCTCGCGCAGCCGCAGCACGCGGCGTATCGCGAGCGGATCGTGCAGCGCTACGAGCGGGGGTTCGAGTTGTTCCGGGTGGGGTGACGGGAACACGGAACGTGGACCGTGGAAGTCGGAACAGGCATTTCAGTTCCGCGTTCCCACTTCCGCGTTCCGCGTTTCACCGCTAGTCTACCGCCCCCATGCCCTCCTTCCATCGCATCGAGGAGCTGCCGACACTCGCGGGTCACATCGTGACCACGCGCGGTTGGGTAATGACCACGCGCTCGTCGGGGAAGATCGGGTTCGTGATGCTGCGCGACGGCACCGGATACCTGCAGGTCGTGCTCTCGAAGAAAGACGTGCCGGAGGCGGCGTGGGAGGCGTTCGGCGGGCTCACACAGGAGACATCGGTGGAGGTGACGGGCACGGTGCGCGCCGATGCGCGCGCCCCCGGTGGCGTGGAGCTCACCGCCACGGACCTGCGGATCCTCGGGCCGAGCCACGACTTCCCGATCACGCCGAAAGAGCACGGCACCGCGTTCCTGTTCGAGCACCGCCACCTGTGGCTCCGGAGCCGGCGCCAGGTGGCGATCGCGCGGGTGCGCCACGAGGTCGTCCAGGCGATCCGCGACTTCTTCTACGAGCGGCACTTCACGCTCGTGGATACGCCGATCCTCACCGGGGCGATCGGCGAGCACGCCGGGACGCTGTTCGCCACCGAGTATTTCGACCTCGGGAAAGCCTACCTCGCCCAAACGGGACAGCTGTACGTCGAAGCCGCGGCGGCGGCGCTCGGCAAGGTCTACTGCTTCGGACCGACGTTTCGAGCGGAAAAATCGAAGACCCGGCGCCACCTGACCGAGTTCTGGATGGTCGAGCCCGAAGTGGCGTGGAACGACTCGGATGCCAACATGCGGCTGCAGGAGGAGTTCGTTTCCTACATCGTCACGCGGGCACTCGAGCGTCGGAACAGTGAGCTCGCCGAGCTCGAGCGCGACGTCAAGCCGCTCGAGACGGTCCGGCCGCCCTTCCCCCGCATCTCGTACACGGACGCCGTGGCGAAACTGAGGGCGCTCGGCAGCGACATCGAGTGGGGGCAGGATTTGGGGGGTGAGGCGGAGACACTGCTCGCGAAGCAGTACGACCGCCCGGTGATGGTGTTCAACTACCCCAAGGCGGTGAAGGCCTTCTATATGAAGGAAAACCCCGCCGACCCCCGCACCGTCCTCAACAACGACATGCTCGCTCCGGAGGGGTACGGCGAAATCATCGGCGGTAGCCAGCGCGAGGACGACTACGACAAGCTGCTCGCCCGCATCCGCGCGGAGCAGCTGCCGGAAGACGCGTACAGCTGGTACCTGGATCTCCGGAAATACGGCACGTTCGTGCACGCGGGGTTCGGGCTCGGCGTGGAGCGCACGGTGGCGTGGATCTGCGGTATCCCCCACATCCGGGAGGCGATCGCGTTTCCGCGGACGCTCTACAAGCTGTGGCCGTGAACGGTCGGGACCACCGATCTGCTTGGTGCTCAACAGCAGATCCTTCGCGCCTGCGGCGCTCAGGATGACAGGCCCGCTCCCTCCGTATATCATGACGCAGCAAGCATGACCGAGCCTCAGATTTTCGGAACGCACGAGCCCAAGACGCTCGAACAGCTGCGCGATGTGGCGAGCCGAGCCGACCGCGCCGCGCTGATGGCGGACGGCCACTTGGGCTACGTCATGCCCATCGGTGGCGTGGCCGCCTACCGCAACCGCGTGTCGGTGGTGGGTGTGGGGTTCGACATTGCGTGCGGCAACGCCGCGATCCGTACCGACCGGACCCGGGCCCAGGTGGCGCCGCACCTGCGTGAGCTGGCCGACGGGATTCAGGAGGCGATCTCGTTCGGCGTGGGGCGGAAGAACCAGGCCGACGACGCGCCCACGGACCACCCGCTCTTCGAGGATCCGGCGTGGGAAGCCGTGCCGGACCGCCACGAGCGCGACCGGCTGCGCGCCAAGGCGCGGAGCCAGCTCGGCACGGTCGGCAGCGGCAACCACTACGTGGATGTGTTCGCCGACGACGCCGATCGCATCTGGGTCGGCGTGCACTTCGGCTCGCGTGGGTTCGGGTTCGGCGTAGCGCACGGCTTTCTTGCGCTCGGGCAGAACCGCGCGTGGGGCGAGCGCGTGCCGGAGCGCGAGACGTTGCTCGACGTCACGAGCCCGGTGGGGGACGCCTACTGGCAGCTCATGAACCTGGCCGGACGCTACGCCTACGCCGGGCGCGAGTGGGTCACGCGCAAAGTGGTCGAGTTGCTCGGCGGGCGGGAGCAGGAGCTGGTTCACAACCATCACAACTTCGCCTGGCGTGAGGAGCACGGCGGCGAGCCCTTCTATGTCGTGCGCAAGGGTGCGACGCCGGCCTTTCCCGGCCAGAAAGGGTTCGTGGGAGGCTCCATGGGTGACGACGCGGTGATCATCCAGGGCGTCGCGTCGGACTCGGCCGAGGTGCGGGACCTGCAGGCGCGCGCCCTGTACTCGACGGTGCACGGCGCGGGTCGGGTGATGAGCCGCACGGCCGCGGCGGGGAAGCGCACGCGCCGTGGCAAGGTCACGAAGCTCGGCGCCATTTCGCGTGAGATGATGCTCGAGTGGGTGGAGCAGAAGGGCGTCGTGCTGCGCGGCGGCGGCGCGGACGAAAGCCCTCACGTGTACCGTCGGCTACCCGAGGTCCTCGCGGCGCAGGGGCCGACCGTGGAGGTGCTGCACGTCCTGCATCCGCTCGTCGTGGTGATGGCGGGGGTCGAGGAGTTC
>Ga0209027_1000489_pt1 | contig 14082 bp, 7 predicted proteins | sample GraSoi013_1_20cm_3_FD_185821 | JGI IMG/M metagenome (GOLD analysis project Ga0209027, IMG submission 185821) | Grasslands soil microbial communities from the Angelo Coastal Reserve, California, USA - Sample 09_27_2013_1_20cm (SPAdes) (version 2) | ecosystem: Environmental > Terrestrial > Soil >...
GCCACGCCGGTGATGTCGATGACGACGACCTTGGCGCGGTTGGTGCGAATGCCCCGCAGGAGCTGTTCGGTCAGCTGCCGGGCGCGCATCGGATCGATGACACCGATGATCGGCAGGATGAGCAGCCGCTCGCGCACCTGCAGCACCGGCGTCGACAGCTCGCGGATCGCTTCCTGCTGCTGGCGGATGACGCGCTCGCGCTCCTGCACGAAGCCGACCGCCACGGTATTGGCGACGCGGTTGGCCGCGGGCTCATAGGCGTCCAGGATGCGGTTGAGCTTCTCAAAGTCGGTCTGGTACGTGGCGAACAGTGAGCGGGCGAGCACGTCGCGCAGCAACAGCACGATGCCCACCACTTCGTGGGTCTCGACGCCGCGCGGAATGATGCGTTCGGAGAGGTTGCGCGCGTAGGCCTGCAGCGCCTCGAAGGTGCCGGTCTCGAGAGTGGCGACGTAGCTGTCGTACACCGAGGTCGCTTCCGCGAAGATCTCCTCCTGGTCCATCGCCGTGAGCAACCGGGCTTCGGCGATGCGCGCCACCCACTCCTCGCGCAACAGCGTGCGATTCTGCCGCAGGTGAGCCACCAGCTCGCGCAGCAACTCGATCTTGGGCTCGCTGCGTGTGAGCTCGGTGGGGCGGCTCCTTTGAATTGCCGGTTGATTCAGCGCGGTCTTGTCTCTTTGCATGCGGCTCTCCCAGGACACAGCCAGGCGGAAGGCTCGGTGTGGAACCGAAGCAAGTAGCAGCTTCCTGCTGTTGCGGACATAGGGGCAGCCCCTGTGGCAGGGTAGGGTAAACACCTGAGCTGCCAGCGCAGGGGGGGCACAACGTGTTGATTTTGGCCAGGGCACTCATGATGAAACTCCAAAGTAGTACGCAGCTCGTGTCGGTTTTACGACGGCGGCTGTCTCGAGGGAACGCGACGCCCTGGGCTGCTTGATTCGCCCCCGCGCGTCGTCTAGCGTCGCGTGCAGAACCCATGGCCAGGCGCCTGCAACTCACCTCACTGCTGCTGGGCGTGCTGGCGAGCCATTCACTGTGCGCCCAGCCCCAGCCGGTCGTGCCGCCGATCGACCTGCCGCACTCCTATTACTACCGTGAGATGTACCTGCCGCAGCTCACCAGCGGCCCGAGCAGCGTCGCCTGGGCGCCGGACTCCCGCGAGGTGGTGTTCTCGATGGCCGGCTCGCTGTGGCGGCAGAAGATCGATTCAAGCAGCGCGGAGCAGCTGACCGACGGTGCGGGCTACGACTACCAGCCGGACTGGTCCCCGGACGGGCGCTACATCGTCTATGCGTCCGCTCAGGGGGAGGCGATCGAGCTGTGGCTGCTGGATCTGAGCTCGGGTCGCACACGGCAACTGACCCAGGGTGGCGCGGTCAACGTCGAGCCACGCTGGTCTCCGCAGGGTCGGCGGGTCCTGTACGTGTCGAGCGCCTACCACCGCCATTTTCACGTGTTTGCAGCCGAGGTGCGCGAGGGGCAGATGACCAACCCGGTCCGCCTGACGGGGGAGAACAAGAGCTCACTGCCGCGCTACTACTACAGCGCTTACGATCACGAGATCAACCCGACCTGGACACGCGACGGGGAGGCGATCGTGTTCGTTTCCAATCGCGGTCGCATTCACGGCACCGGGGGCTTGTGGCGCGCGGCGGCGGTTCCCGGGGCGCAAGCGCTCGAGTTGCGCTACGAGGAGACCAACTGGCAGGCACGACCGGACTTTTCGCCAGACGGGAAACGGATCGTCTACAGCTCGTACCTCGGGCGCAACTGGCTGCAGCTGTGGCTGATGCCCGCCGACGGCGGCGAGCCGTTCCCGCTGACCTACGGAGACTGGGACGAGACCAGCCCGCGATGGTCGCCGGACGGGGCGTACATTGCCTTCATTTCCAATCGTGACGGCGACACGCAACTGCGGTTGCTGCGGCTGCCTGGGGGCAGCTCACGGGTGCTCGAGGTCACGCACCGACAGCATTTGCGCCCGAGCGGGACCGTGCACCTGTCGGTGCGGGATGAGCATGGATTGCCCACGCCCGCCCGGGTCGCGGTCACGGACGCGAGCGGGCGGTTCTGCGCTCCGGCGCACGCCTGGACGCAGCATGCCGAGTTCGACCGTAACGAGCATCCGTTCGAAGCGCGCTACTTCCATAGCGCCGGCGAGGAGCTGATCGCGGTTCCGGCGGGCGCCGTGAGCGTGGAGGTGATGAAGGGTCTCGCGCGTCAACCCGAGCGTCACACGCTCGAGGTGCAGCCCGGGGCGACGGCGGATGTCGCGGCCGTGATGCCCGCGCACCCCTGGCTTGACGGAACGGAGCGGCGCTGGGTGAGCGCGGACGTGCACGTGCACATGAACTACGGGGGACGCTTCCGCAACACGCCGGCGCACCTGGTGCTGCAGGCGCAGGCGGAGGATCTGGACATTGTCGAGAATCTCATCGTGAACAAGGAGCAGCGCTTCCCCGACATCCCCTACAGCGGGGTCGGGGTTGACCCGGCATCGAAGCCCGGGACGCTGGTGGTTCACGGGCAGGAATTCCACACCAGCTATTGGGGCCACCTGGGTGTGCTCGGCATGCATGGCAACACGCTGCTGCCCGGCTATGCCGGCTACCCGAACACGGCGGCGGCGAGCCTGTTTCCGACCAATGCGGATGTGGCGGACCTGGCGCATGCGCAGGGCGCGTTGGTCGGCTACGTGCATCCGTTCGAGGAAGAGCCGCGGCCTCTGACCAGGCCCGCTCATACCGACGCCGACGAGCTGCCCGTCGATGTGGCGCTGGGCAAGGTCGACTACCTCGAGATCGTCGCGTTCGCCGATCACCAGGCCACTGCCGGGGTGTGGTACCGGCTGCTGAACCTCGGTTTCAGGATTCCGGCCGCCGGGGGCACGGATGCGATGGCCAACTACGCTACCCTGCGCGGGCCGGTCGGCCTGAACCGCGTCTACGCGTCGGTGGCCAACGGCCCGCTCAGCAGCGAGTCCTGGCTGGATGCGCTGCGGCAGGGGCGCACGTTCGCCACCAACGGACCGTTGCTGGAGTTTTCCGTCGCCGGCAATCCCATCGGCTCGACCCTGCGCCTCGAGCGCGGGCAAAGCGTGCCTTTCCGGGCGCGCCTGCGCTCCATCGTGCCCGTCGATCACGCCCAGGTCGTCTGCAACGGGCGCGTCGCGCGCGAGCTCGTCCTCGGCCCTCATCGCGACGGGCTCGAAGTCAGCGGCACGCTGCCGATCGGCGGCAGCGGCTGGTGTGTGCTGCGGGCCTTCAGCTCCAAGGCGGAATATCCCGTGCTCGACAACTTCGTCTACGCGACCACCAGCCCGGTGTATGTGTCGGTGCGCGGCGAGGCGCCGCGCTCACCCGAGGATGCGCGCTATTTCCAGGCGTGGATCGATCACCTGATGCAAACCACCGCCAGCTATCCGGACTGGAACTCGGCGGCGGAGAAGGCGGGTGTGCTGCAGAAGCTCAGGGACGCCCGGGCCGTTTATGAGCGGCTCGAGTAGTGCGTCGAGCTATACTCGACGTGTGGCACAGGTTCAATTCCTTCCCGGTCGTCGGTATGGCGCGAGACTCGGCGAGCTCCTGGCGCTGGCGCTGCTCATCGCGCAGACCGGCGCGGTGATGCACGAATACGTTCACCTGAGCGCGTCCCGGGAATCGCGGGGTGCCCCGGCCACGTCCAGTCAGTCTTGTCCGGATTGCCTGGCGTATGCCCCAGTGCTTGCGGCAGCGGGCGGCACGGGCCACTCGCCAACCTTCGCGCGGGCTCGAGTCGGCAAGACCTACCGCACGCCAGTCGCCCCGCTCGTGGGGTATTCCCCGCAACACGCCTTTCTGTCTCGCGCTCCGCCACTGCCAGCCTGACTGATGACGATCGCCGGCTGCCGGCATCGCATTGCCGCCAGCCGTGTAATCAACGGACACGGAGAGGCGATCCATGGCGAAGCTCGCGCCCATTGCTGGGACAATCGTGTTTGTCTGTCTGTTGCTGCCCAATGCCGGGAAAGCCGCCACGGACGATGTGGCCGCGTTACGAGCCGAGCTCGAGGCTCTAAAGACCGACTACACTTCACGCGTGCAGGCGCTCGAGACCCGGATCAAACAGCTGGAAGGCGCCGTTGCGACCGCGCAGCCTGGAGCGGCTCCCGCGCCGCCGGCGTTCCCGCAGCCCTCGCCGGTCGCACCGCCCGGGAAGAGCGGCAGTGCGACGGCTTTCAACCCCGCGATCTCGATGATCCTGACAGGCAACTACGCGAGCCTCTCTCAGGATCCCGCGACCTACCGCGTCGCCGGCTTCATCCCGCCTCCCTCCGGCGAAGGCCTCGGGCGTCGCAGCTTCAACCTGGACGAATCCGAGCTGACAGTCGCCTCCAATGTCGATCCGTATTTCTTCGGGAATGTCACGGCGGCGATCCAGGGTGGCAACAGCATCGACATCGAGGAGGCATACTTCAAGACGCTCGCGCTCAACAGCGGCTTCACGATCAAAGGGGGGCGGTTCTTCTCCGGTACCGGTTACCTGAATGAGATCCACTCGCACAACTGGGACTTCGTGGATCAACCGCTGGTGTACCAGGTGTTTCTGGGTGGCCAGCTCGCGCAGGACGGTGTGCAGATCCGGTGGCTCGCGCCGGCGGATTACTTCATCGAGCTCGGAGCCGAGGCCGGCAGCGGCCGCAGCTTCCCCGGCACCCAGCGCAACTCGAACTCGTTGGCGAGCGACGCGCTGTTCGCGCACCTGGGGGGCGATGTGGGCGATTCCACCAGCTGGCGGCTGGGCGTGTCCTGGCTCGATGCCCGTTCCACTGATCGAGCCTACGAGGACGTGGATCAGCTTGGAACGCCGGTCACCGACGCATTCACCGGTACGTCGCGCACCTGGATCGGCGACGGCACGCTGAAATGGGCTCCGCACGGTGATCCGACGTACCATCAATTCAAACTGCAAGGCGAGTACCTGCACCGCACCGAGAGCGGGCAGCTTGCGTTCGACGTCACGGGGCGCAACCTCGCGGGCGACTACAACAGCTCGCAGTCGGGCTGGTATCTGCAGGCCGTGTATGAGTTCATGCAGCGCTGGCGCGCCGGGCTGCGCTACGATTCGATGCAGTCGGGGACACCGAGCATCGGCCTCGTGCAGCTGGGCCTGTTGCCCTTCGCAGCCTTTCCATCACTGGCCTCTGCATCGCCTGAGCGCACGACGATCATGGTCGATTGGAGCCTGAGCGAGTTCTCGCGGCTTCGGGCGCAGTACGCCTGGGACGACGCCCGCGCTACCGAGCGCGAGCGGCAGTTCCTCCTCCAGTACATCCTCGCAATGGGCGCGCACGGCGCCCATAAATTCTAGGACTCTCGACCATGTGCAAGCACATTCGCACTCTGCTCGCGCTCGCAACCGTCTCGCTGTGCGCCGGCGCTCTGCCGGCACAGGCCGCACTCAGAGTGCTGGCAACCACACCGGACTGGGCGGCGCTGGTCACGGAGCTGGGTGGCGACAGGGTCAACGTCTACACGGCCACGAGCGCGTTTCAGGACGTCCATCGCGTCGACGCGAAGCCCAGTCTCGTGGCTCGGGCACGTACGGCGGATCTGGTCGTCGCCACCGGCGCCGATCTCGAGATCGGCTGGATGCCGGTGTTGCTGCAGGACTCCGGCAACACGAGGATCCAACCCGGCAACCCAGGCTACTTCGAGGCCGCACCGCTCGTTCACCTGCTCGAGGTTCCGTCGGCGGTGGATCGCTCCATGGGCGACATCCATCCGCTGGGCAACCCGCACGTGACTCTCGATCCGCACAGCATCGCGATTATCGCGAAGGCGCTCGCGGCACGCCTGGTGTTGATCGATTCCGCCAACGCCGCGTACTACGCCGCGCGCGGCGAGGATTTTAGCAAGCGATGGCAGCAGGCTACCGTCGGGTGGGAGGCAAGGGCCGCGCCGCTCAAGGGCGTCGGCGTCGTCGTGATTCACCGCGATCAGGCTTACCTGTGCAACTGGCTCGGCATGAAGGAGCTCGCCTCCATCGAGCCCAAGCCGGGCGTGCCTCCGAGCGCCGGATACCTCGCGGAGCTGGTCACGAAGCTCGCCGCCACGCCGCCGAAGATGATCCTGCGGAACGCCTACAACGACCCGCGGGCTGCGGAGTGGCTCGCGGAGCGCATTCATGCGCCGGTCGTGCTGTTGCCCTACTCGGTAGGAGGCACGCCGGAGGCGAAAGACCTTTTCAGCCTATTCGATGACACCGTCAATCGACTGCTGGCGGCACTCAAGTGAGCAACTTTCAAGCGGTTTTGAGCATTCTGTGGCCGGCGCTGATTGCCGGTTTTATCGTCGTGCTGTCCCATGTGCCGCTCGGACAGCAGGTGCTTTCGCGTGGCATCGTCTTCATCGACCTTGCCATCGCGCAGGTGGCAGGGGTGGGCGTGATCGCCGCTCACACCTTTGGCTTCGGCGCGACCGGCTGGACCACCCAGGTCGCGGCAGCGGCCGCCGCCCTGGCCGGCGCGTTATTGCTGACCTGGTCGGAGCGCAGGCGACCTGAGGTCCAGGAAGCGTTGATCGGTGTGCTCTTCGTGCTCGCCTCGACCGCGCAGATTCTGATCCTCGCAAACGATCCACACGGCGGGGAGGATCTGAAGGATCTGCTGGCCGGGCAGATCCTCTGGGTCACACCGCAGCAGCTCGTTCACGCAGCGATACTCACCGGCATCTTTCTGATCGCGTGGTTCCGCTGGCGTCAACAACTGGGCCGCGTCGGATTTTATGTCCTGTTCGCGCTGGTGGTGACGATCTCCGTGCAGCTCGTCGGGGTATACCTCGTGTTCACGAGCCTCATCGTGCCCGCGGTCGCCACCTACAGATATCCAGTCCGCCGCCAACTCGCGCTGGGTTATGCGCTGTCATTCGCAAGCTATGTCATCGGGCTCGTGGCGTCGGCCGCGTTCGACCTGCCTTCGAGTCCGGTCATCGTCTGGGCGATGGCGCTGATCGGCCTGCTGATCCATTTTGGCGGCCGGGAGGCGCCGAGACCGCAGTGAGCGCTGATGCACGTCCCTGGGGGCGGACATGGTATCCCGGCCTCAGCTGCGTGCGCTTCTGAGATCGCTCCCGCCCGTCGCAGCGCTGCCAACACCGATGAGCCAGCTCTCCAGGTCCGCTCGCGGCAGCGGCCGGCTGTGCAGGTAGCCCTGTGATTCATCGCAGCCTTCGCGCACCAGATAATCCAGCTGCGTCTGGGTCTCGACGCCTTCCGCGACGGTCGTCATGTCGAACGCATGCGCCAGACCGATGATCGTCGAGACCAGCGTGCAGCTGCGGCGATCCGCGGGCAGACGACTGGTGAACAGGCGGTCGATCTTGAGAGTGTCAATCGGCAGCTCGGAGAGGCGGCCGAGCGAGGAGAAGCCGGTACCGAAGTCGTCGATTGCAATGCGGATGCCTGCGGCGCGCAGCAGCCGGAGCGCGTGGACGCAGGAGGAGGAGTCACCCAGCGCCCCCTCGGTGATCTCGATGTCGATTCCCCAGGCCGGATCGCCAACCAGATCGCCGATGGCCTCGAGAATCTCCCCCGCAATATTGCGTTGTCGCAGCTCCGGAGGAGAGATATTGACGGCCACTCTGATCGGCGGCAGGCCCTTGCAGCGCCAGGCGCGGCAGTCGGATGCCGCTTGTCTGAACACCCAGGCGCCGGTCGCCGCCATCAGGCCGGCGGATTCCAGCAATGGCAGGAAGACCGCCGGCGAAGTCAGTCCGTTTTCCGGGTCGTGCCAGCGCAGCAGGGCCTCCACGCTGGCGATCCTGCCGGTGTGCAGCGTGATCTTGGGCTGGTAGTGCAGCAGGAACTGCCCTTGGTCGAGCGCGGTGCGCAGCCGCTGCTCCAGGCCGACGCGCCGGGCGAGCTCGGAGTTCATCTCGATACGGTGATGCAGGTATCGCTCGCCCGAGGTCTTGGCCTCCTTGAGGGCGGCTTCGGCATTCTGCACCAGCTCGTTCGCCTCGCGCCCGTCGTCCGGATAGCAGGCAACCCCACTCTTGATCTCCGCGACGATCTCGCGCCCATCGACGCTGAAGGGCCGCGCGAAGGCGCGCGCGACGTCCTCGTGCAGGGTGCGAATTTCTGCGTCGGCACGTGCGCGCGAGGCATTCACGCACGCAAAGGCTCCGCCGCCCAGGTGCGCAAGCTGCTCGGTGTCGGGGAAGTGGACCTTGAGCCGATCCGCGACACACTGCAGCAGACGATCGCCGGTGTGCCGCCCGAAGGAATCGTTGATGACGCTCAGGTGGGTGATATCGAACACCGTTACCTCGAGACGCGGCAGACTGCCGGTGCCGCGCATCAGCAGCCGGCTCAGCCGCTCGCAGAACAGCGCACGCTTGGCAAGGCCCGTCAGCGGCTCGAAATACGACAGGAAGTGCACAGCGTCCTGCTTGTCGAGGTATTGCAGGGCAAAGGACAGGTTGGCGGCGACCTCCTCGAGCAGCAGCAGCTCGTCCTGACCGATGACGGTGCTGCCCCCGGTGCCGCACAGGAAAGACCCGACCGGGGTGTTGTCGACGCGCAGCGGCAGACACGCGAGCGAACGAACGCCCGCGGCGATGAGCTCGTCCCGCCCGTGTATGACATGAGGGAAGCTCACGAGGTCCGGGCACAGTACCGACTCCCCGGTGCGGATGACCCGCCCCATGAGACTGGTGTCGCCGGCTTGGTGATCCGCGACCGGAAACTCCTGCTCCGGTCGAGGAAGAAATTCGTAGCCCGCCCAGCCCACCGGCCGTGCCATGCGCGTGGTCGGATTGATCAGCGCCAGCATCGCAATCGTGTACCCGCCCACGCCATGCGCGAGCCGGCAGGTCTCGGCCATGACTTCGTCGCGGTTCTGGATGCGCACCAGCGCCGAGTTGATTCCCGAGAGCATCTGCAGCACGCGGGTCAGGCGGGCGACCTGCCGCTCGGCAGCCTGGCTGGTGCGGCGCAGCTGCGCCTCCTGCAGCGCGCGCTCCACGGCCGGCACCAGGCGCTTCGGGTTACTCTTCAGGACGTAGTCGATCGCGCCGCACTTCAGTGCCTCGATGGCGCGCTCCTCGCCGATGGTGCCGGAAAGGAAGATGAAGGGAACCCCGGACGCTTCGGCGCGCGCAATGGCGAGCGCCGACATGCCATCGAAGGCGGGCAGGCTGAAGTCCGAGAGGATGAGGTCAGGCAGCTCCCCGCGCAGCGCGGCGCGCATCTCGAGCTCGTTCACGACGCACCGGAACGTGCATGTGTACCCGGCCTGCTTCAGGCGCCACATCGTCAGCTCAGCGTCCGACTGGGAATCCTCGATCAGCAGGACGCGCAGCGCCCTGTCGGAATAGGGGTCAGTGTGCGCATCCATCCGCAGCTCGATGGGCGCCCGGCGTCAGGCCTGCCCGGAGGGGCAGCTCGAGCGCGCGCGCAGAAGCTTGGCTATTCATGGGCCATTCCACAGTGTGTGTATTAGACACCTGCGCGACGGCGCCCTCACGGGATCCGCGTCACAGTCCTTATATCCGCGTCACGGGCCCATACGAGTGCCCCGGTGACGTGGCGCACAGGCCTGGGCCAAGCCGCGTGCTACGAAGCGGCCTCGGTTCCCGGGGGCAGGCTGAAATACAGCGTCGTGCCTTCATCGGGGCGGCTATCCGCCCACACCCGGCCACCGTGACGGGTGATGATCCGATGCACGATCGACAGACCGATGCCGGTGCCCGCGAACGCCTCCTGCGCATGGAAGCGCTGAAACACGCCGAAGAGCTTGTCGGCATAGCGCATGTCGAAACCGACGCCGTTGTCGCGCACGTAGTAGACGGTGTCCGCGCCCTGGCGCAGTGCGCCCACTTCGATGCGGGGCGGATCGCGGCCGGCGCTGAATTTGAAGGCATTGGACAACAGGTTGATCAGCACCTGCTCGAGCAGCGAGCGGTCGCCGAAGCAATCCGGCAAATCCCCGATCTGCACGCTCGGGCGCCGTTCGCCGAGCGGCTCCTCGAGCCGCGCCACGGTCTGCAGCACCAGCTCGCGCAGCGGGACGCGCTGGCGATGCAGAGGCTCGCGGCTGAAGCGTGAAAAATGCAGCAGATCGTTGACGAGCTGAGTCATGCGGTTCGAGCCGACCCAGATTCGCTGCAGAATCCTGCGGCCGGGCTCGGGAACGCTCGAGTCGAACTCGGTGCGGAACATTTCGCAAAACCCCTCGATCGCGCGCAGGGGCTCACGCAGGTCGTGCGAGACGGAGTACGAAAAGGCCTCGAGATCCCGGTTGGCGATCTCGAGATCGCGCGTGCGCTCGCGTACCCGCAGCTCGAGCTCCTCATTCATCCGCCGCAGCTGGGTGACGAGCGCCGCGGTCTCGAACGCCGTGGCGGCGGTGCGCGCCAGAATCTCGAGAGCCTTGAGTTGTCCGGGGCTGATGCGTTGTTGCGATCTCGAGGAGCTGAAGCCCAGGACGCCGAAGAACTTTCCGCCGGCGACGATCGGCAGGGCGACTCCAATCCGGCCGTCAAACGGATGCGCGAAGAACACGCGCGGATCGCCATTCCCTGCGTGCGCCTCGAGCTGCCTGCGCGCCTGAGCCACCCACTGCTCGCCGGATCCCTCGAGCAGCAGTGCGGCGCTTTGCAGCGCCTGGGCGCCGGGCCCGGTCTTTCCCGCGAGGCGCAGTGCGCGACCGTCGTCAGTGGGGACCAGTAGATACACCGCGCTCACATCGCCGTGCTGGCCGGCCGCCGCCAGCGTGCGCTCAACGACCTCACCGTGCTCGAGACCCTGGGTGATGGCCCGTGAGAGTTCGTAGATCGAGACAGACTCGCGCAGTTGGATATTCTCGAGCTGCAGCCTGCGCGTCGCCAGGGCTCGGGCGAGCACCGGCAGAATGCTATTCACCGTGAAAGGCTTCAGTACATAATCCAGCGCGCCGGTCTGGAGTGCATCGACCGCGGTCGCGATCGTGCCCTGTCCGGTCATCACGACGCAGGCCAGCTCGCGGTCGATCTCGCGGCAGGCGCGCAGCAGCGCAATGCCGTCGAGTTCGGGCATCGTGAGATCGGTCAACAGCAGGTCGAACGACTGCTCTTGCAGCGCCGCAATCGCCTCATGCCCGGATGTGAACCCCTGGGTGAGGTAACCCTCGTGCTTGAGGGTGTCACACAGGGCCCGCAGCAGGGGCGCCTCGTCGTCCACGATCAGCAGTCTTGCCGTCGGGGCGTTCATGCGGATTCCACGAGCGCCTCTGCAGGATCGGGTGGGGGTACGAGCTTGGCGAGGGCGGCGCGCAGTTCGCCGAGCCGCGGGGGCTTGCTGAGCACCCGGTCGACGTGCGCCGGGATGTCGTTCTCCGCCAGCAGCCGCTTGCCCCAGCCGGTGAGCAGGATGACCGGGGTGTGCGCCGAGGCCACCTTGACCGAGGCGGCGACTTTGCGGCCATCCACGTAGGGCATGCCGAGATCGGTGATGACGATCGAGAAGGGCGTGCCATGCGTGAGCGCTGCCGCGAAGCTGTCGATGCCTTGCTGGCCCCCCTCAGCCACCGTGACGACATGGCCATCCTGCTCGAGGATGTCGCGCAGGGATTTGATCAGCATCGGATCATCATCGACCAGCAGAACCCGCAGCCGCCGCACGGCCGGTTGCAGCAGCGTTCCTGCGGCGAGGGGCATCGTGAGCGCATCGGCGGCGGCGAAGCTCAGCCGCACGGTGGTGCCGCGGCCCACGGCGCTGTCGATGTCGAGCTCGGCGCTATGACGCTGCACCATGCCATACACCATCGCCAGCCCCAGGCCCGTGCCGCGCTCGCCCTTGGTGGTGTAGAAGGGCTCAAGACAGCGGCGCCGGGTCTCCTCGTCCATGCCGGTTCCGGTATCCGCGACTTCCACCTGCACCTGGCGTGCGGCGGCCACGTCGTCGCGAGTGCCGCTGCTGAGGAGGCGGGTGCGCAGGGTGAGGGTACCGCCATCGGGCATGGCATCGACGGCATTGAAGATGAGATTGGTGAGGGCGTCGCGCAGCTCCACTTCCGCGCCCATGATCTGCGGCAGCTCCTCGGCGAGCTCGGTGCGCAATTGAATGACTACGCCGCGCTGCTGGGGCAGATCGCTCCAGCGCGCTCGTGTGAGGTTGATGACCTGCTCGAGCACGCGATTGCACGCCACCCGAGAGAGCACCATCTCGGTCTCGCGCGGCCGATAGAACTCGCGCATGCGCGAGACGGTCTCGGCGACGTCCTCGATGGCGGTTTGGATGGTCGTGAGACAGCTGCGCGCTCGCTCGCTCAAACCCGGCTCGCGCTCCAGCAGCGACTCGGTGTACAGCGCCGCCGGGGAGATCGCGTTGTTGATGTCGTGCGCGATGCCGCTCGCCATCTCGCCCAGCGCCCGCAACCGCTCCTGCTGCATGATCGCCTGCTGCGACTGGCGCAGATCGTCGTAGGCGCGCTGCAGCTCCCCGTAGAGCTGCGCCTGATGCGCCGCCAGCGCCACATGCTCACTCAATTGCCGCAGGAACTCGCAATCCGCGCTGCTGAAGGAGTCGGCTTCGCGGCGTGCCGCGACCAGCACTCCAAAGACCCGACTCTCCACCAGCAGCGGCGCGACCACGAGCGCATACACGCCCGCCTGAGCAAAGCGCTGCGGAAAAGGAAATTTGACCTCGCGCGTATCCGCCTCGTAGACCAACTCGCCCGCGACACAGCGCGCCAGTCCGTTCTGATCGATCGGGACCTGGCCGGATTCGGCGAGCCCGAGGCCGGCGGCGAGCGCCGCACTGCGCGGCTCGATTACGGCAATCGACAGCGCTGCGGCGCTCGCCTCGTAACCGCACATGCAGGCAAAATCGAGCGGCAGATCGTCCCCGAGGTGGTGCAGCACCACTCTGAACACGCTCGGCAGATCGTGGCGCTCCCCGGTAGCGCGCGTGATCCGGTGCAACAGGTCGAGACGGCTCAGCTGGCTGCGCAGTTTGGTCTGATCGCCCTCGATGCGCGTCAGCATGTGATTGAACGCATCGGTGAGAATCCCGAACTCGTGACCTTGCGGCCGGGTCGCGCGCACCGAGTAGTCACGGTGCTCGGACACCCGCTGTGCCGTCGTGGCGAGCGCCAGAATAGGTCTGGAGATCAGTTCCTGCAGGCGTCTCGAGATCAGATACGCCGCGACACAGCAGACCAGCATGATGGTCGCGCCGATGGTCACGAAGAGTTGAAAGTGCTCGTATATCTCACCCAGGTCGGACTCCAGGTACAAGGTACCCATCCGCCGTTCGCCCTGCACGACCGCCTGAACGCCGGTGAGGAGACCGTGCTCGAACCGGTAGCCATCCGCGCGCGGCGGTTGCACCGTCGGGCCGCGCGCGGTCCCGTCGGGGTACGAGGCGATCAGCTGCCCATCGCTCAGGTACAGGCGCGCGGCGACGATATGAGGCTGCGCCTTGAAGGCTGCCAGCACTTCGCGCGCGTCATCGGCATTGACAAACGCCAGCGCCGCGGTGCTGTTCGCCGCGATTGCCTCCCCGAGGATCTTGACGTTGCGCACCATCAGCTGCCGAAAGGTCACGTATTCATAAGCGACGAATGCGGCGGACGTGATCAACATCACCGCCCCGCACGTCAGCAGAATGACGGTCATCAGCGTGTGGCGTATCGGTCGTGCGTGGGCGGCCATGACTTCAGCTCCCCGATCCCACGATCTCGGCTGGACGCAGCAACTTCGAGCTGATCGTCAGGTTGCTCGCCTTGGTGGCCTGCAGATCGATGCGTAGTCGAATTCTTTTCTCCTGCCTGACCAGGCCGATCATCACCCCGTGCACCGCGGGTGAATCGGCATCAGTCACCGTGAGAATGCTGCGACCCCTGAGGGCTGCGAGAATGCCCTCCAGCTGCGGCAGCTCCGATGCAGCGATGAAGAGGATCTGACAGTCGCGAACTTCCGCGACAGTGTGATAGCGCACCACCGACAGCGGATGCCGATTCACTGTTTCTCCGCGCACGATGTCATCCAGGTCAGCTCCGAAGGGGTCCTTCCCCAGCACGCCGATCACAAACGGCGCACTGTCGCCGGGCAGCGCCGC
>Ga0209027_1000490_pt1 | contig 14075 bp, 9 predicted proteins | sample GraSoi013_1_20cm_3_FD_185821 | JGI IMG/M metagenome (GOLD analysis project Ga0209027, IMG submission 185821) | Grasslands soil microbial communities from the Angelo Coastal Reserve, California, USA - Sample 09_27_2013_1_20cm (SPAdes) (version 2) | ecosystem: Environmental > Terrestrial > Soil >...
TTTCAGGATTGCGGCAATGTCGGTGTGATTAAGTAATTCAGCTAGATCATCCACGGCCCAAGCAATCCGCTCGTCGAGATCAGGCCCGGCGATGTGCGTGAATATTCTACGCAGGAACGGGTTCGTCTTCGGCAGCTTGTACGCCGCCTGCTCTCGTGTGAAAGGTGCGCCGCCCTTCGCGTTGCAGCGCGCGGCGAATAGCCCGTAACAGATTGTCTGCGCGTACATGTCCGCGAACCGATCTTCCGTCAGATCGTGAATCAAAACTTCCCTGAAGTCTTCCAACTGCTGGTGAAGCGAGCCAGACTCTTTCTCCTCGCTCATCGCGCGGCGGATAGTGTTGCGGATTGTCTGAGCAATCGCCGCCATGCGTTCGGCAAGCTCTTTCGGCGTGGCGACGGTCGGGACTTCTTTCCTAAGGAAATTTGTTAAAAGCTCAGTAACTCTTTCGGTTCCGTCTTGCTCGACGCGCAGCTTACCTTTCGCCCCGACCGTTGCCAGCCGCGCCGTCATGCGCAGCTTTCCCAGCACGTACCAGCGAAACTCAAGGTAATCCGTTAGCACGACATTGCCGAGGCCGAAATATCGCTGCATCTGCTCGCCGCGCTCAATCACATCTAGCGGTTTGCCTACATCCTTCGCTTCGATATAGCCGAGCGGCGTCCGTCCGCGCGTCACAACGAAGTCAATCGCGCCGTACTTGCTGCGCTTAGGCTCGTTCGTCGCCACAACGCCTTTAGCGATTGACTCAATCAATTCCTTCAATGCAGGGCGGTGCGTGTGCTCAGTCGCGTTACCTGCGGCCAAAGCCTTCTCGATCTTCTTCAGATATTCAGAGATGTGAGGCATGAATTTCTCCATCTTCACAAATGATAGGTGCAGCAATTTGAATTATGAATGATAATGCAAGAGATAATCAAAGATGAAAACTTTCCGGCCAATAATTCTTCGTTTCGATTCGCTCGCTTCGACGAACACGGAAGCTGCGCGTCAGGCACAGCTGGGTGCGCAGGAAGGTCTCTGTATTGTCGCACGCGAACAAGCATCCGGGCGCGGACGACAACAGCGCGTCTGGATTTCTCCGAAAGACGCAGGGCTTTACTTGAGCGTGGTACTCAAGCCACGAATTTCAGTCGAAAAATGGCCGCTGATAACTTTGATGACAGCGCTCGCCGTCTACGACGCGCTTCTAGAAGTGTGCGCTCTTGAAACTGACATCAAATGGCCTAACGACATTTACGCATCTGGAAAAAAGCTCTGCGGAATTCTTGCGGAGACTATAGAGACAGACACAGAGCGCGCTGTAATCGTTGGCATAGGCGTCAACCTGAGCGAAAGAGCTTTCCCTGATGAACTGAGCGAGGTTGCGACTTCAGTAGAGCGAGAGACGGGAAACAGAGTTATCGTTGAGAGCCTGCTTCAATCTCTTCTCGCTTCGCTCCAAAAACGTTACAGTGTGCTACAGAGCGATGTGGGCGCTCGGCAGACTCTTGACGAATGGAAAAAGCGCTCTTCGTATGCAGAAGGAATGCGCGTGAGCGTCAACACAGGCGAAGAAATTTTTAGGGGGACTACGCGCGGGCTTGCTAGCGACGGCGCTCTTCGGGTAGAAACTGACGCGGGAGTTATCAGAACAATTCACGCAGGCGAGATCACCTCGATTAGAGAAGAAAAGACCAAGTGATTTTAGATTTTAGATTTTGGATTTTCGATTTAAGAGCTTTTCCGCTTCTTCCAATCGAAAATCCAAAATCTAAAATCTAAAATCACTTCGACTTATGAACGGCAAGCGCATAGTAATCACAGCCCTAGGCTCGTTCGGAGATATACATCCGTACATTCCTATTGCGCTCGAATTGAAATCGCGCGGCCACTCGCCCGTCATCGTTACAAGTGAAGGATATAGAGAGAAGATAGAAGGCGAGGGGATTGAATTCATAGCTTCGCGCCCTCGAATGCCTTTGTTTCATGAGAGAGATGAAATACAGCGCATCGTCTCAAAGTTGATGGATGTGAAAACGGGCGCGGAAGAGTTGCTTAAAGGGATAATAATGTCCAGCTTGCGCGAGCAGTACGAAGACCTTGATCGCGCGACCGTTGGCGCGGACATGCTCATCACGCATCCGATTACATTCGCAGGGCCGCTCGTCGCGCAGAAGAAGAAGCTTCGCTGGGCGTCCAGTCTTCTAGCGCCTGCGACTTTTCTCTCAGTTCACGATCCGATTGTTGTTCCTAATGCGCCCTGGGCGTCCAGGCTGCATTTCATTCCCGGCTTCAATAGGTTGATGAAGGGATTGATGGGTAAATACACTGAGCGCTGGTTTCAAGAGGTTTCAGACCTCAGAACTGAATTGGGACTGCCGCCCGACGGCCACCCGCTCTTTAAAGGAATGCATTCGCCCGAACTGGTGCTCGCGCTCTTCTCGAAAGTTATGACCGACGCGAAGCCCGATTGGCCCATGAACACAAAGATAACAGGCTTTCCTTTCTACGATAAATTCGACATGACGCCAACGCCGCCGGAAGTTCAAAAATTTCTGGACGAGGGCGAGCCGCCAATTGTCTTCACGCTGGGCACATCGGCAATATGGGTAGCCGGAGATTTTTATCAGGAATCCATAAAGGCTGTGCGAAAGCTTGAACAGCGTGCTCTGCTTTTAATTGGCGATGCGCGCAACATGCCTCCGTCGCCTTTACCTGAAGGCATTGCAGCGTTCGAGTACGCGCCTTACAGTGAAGTGTTGCCACGAGCAAAAGCCATAGTGCACCAGGGCGGGATAGGAACGACCGCGCAAGCCTTGCGCGCAGGAAAGCCAACGCTCATAGTTCCTTTCAGCTACGATCAGCCGGACAACGCCGCGCGCATAGCTCGCCTTGGCGTTGCGCGCATACTCCCGCGCGTGAAGTATCGCGCAGACCGCGTTGCAAAAGAGTTAGGCCAGCTTCTACACGAACCGCATTACAGACAAAAGGCCGCAACGGTCGCCCAAATCGTCCAGAGCGAAAACGGCGAACGCACCGCAGCGGATTTGATTGAAGGGAGGTTAAAAAAGAATGAGTGACGCGGAGACGCGGAGACACGGAGACGCGGCGAAAGAGAGAAGCTTTTTTATTCTGTCGCCGCGTCTCCGCGTCGCCCACTCGCCGCGTCCTCTTCTTCCACCATGCTTCTTGTCGTTGACGTAGGAAACACGAACACCTCGCTGGGCGTTTATGAGGGCGCGGAATTAATCAGGCACTGGCGTTTGACTACGGTGCGCGTGCGAACGGTTGACGAGTATGGCGTGTACGCGCGCAACCTCTTCGAGTTCGCAGGGATTGATTTCAAGGCCATCACAGGCATTGCAGTGGCCTCTGTAGTGCCGCCCTTGAACTTCGTAGTGCGTCGCATGTCCGAACAATACTTCAATCATTCGCCGCTCTTCGTGGATCACACGACCGACACGGGCATGCGAATTCTTTACGAGCCGCCCTCGGACGTTGGCGCTGATCGCATCGTTGACGCAGTGGCAGCGATTCACAGGTACGGCGCGCCTTGCATCGTCGTTGACTTTGGAACGGCGACAACTTTCGACGCGATAAATCAGCAGGGCGAGTACATGGGCGGTGTTATCACGCCCGGCATAACGATTTCGGCGGACGCGCTTTTCGCGCGAGCCGCACGACTGCCGCGCGTGGAGATTAAAAGACCGCAGGCCGTAATAGGTTCTTCAACGGTCGGCTCTATGCAGTCTGGACTCTATTACGGCTATGTAGGATTGGTTGACGGGATACTTCGCCGCATGACGACGGAACTCAATGATTCGCCGCACATAGTCGCAACGGGCGGCCTAGCTCCGCTGATAGCAAAAGGCTCCGAGCTAATAGAAACCGTTGATGACACGCTCACGCTCGAAGGGCTGAGATTGATATACGAAAAAGCCGTGAAGGGAAGTCTGGAGTCTGGAGTCTAGAGTCTGGAGTCAAAGGCAGAAAAGAGATTTGCTTTTGACCTCGGACTCCAGACTCCAGACTCTAGACTCCAGACTTATTCTTGTTACCCAAATGAACTACTTCAGTTACTTCACAGAGATTGAAGAGGCTTTCGTGCGCAGGCGGCGCAAGCATCTTCATCTGGGCACGCTCGACTGGGCGTTGATGAGCGCGTGGAAGGAGATGGGGATTCCGCTGCATGTTGTCTTGCGCGGCATCGAAACCGCCTTCGACTCTTACGATGCGAAGCCTAGAAAGCGCAGCGTGAAGACGCTGATGTACTGTCAGGAAGAGGTAGAGGCGCAGTATGCGGAATGGTTGGAATCGCAGGTGGGCGCGTCGGAAAGAGAAGGCGATGAAGTTGCGGAAGTGAAAGCGAATGAGCAGGTGGTTATTGAAGATGACGCTCGACTGCCTTTCCCTCGCGCGGCAATAGTGGAACACTTGAGTCAAGCGCGCGTCTCTCTTCAAAGTATTTACGATGAGCGAATGGGACGGGACGCATTTCGTGATGCGTTAGGGCGCGCAATCTCGCGCCTGCGTGAGCTTGAAACTGATTTCAAGCGCGCAGTCAGACCGGATGCAGAGCGTCTGGAAGATTATTTGACGAACCTCGAAAAGATGCTGGACGAGGCTCTGATAACAAGCTTTTCAACTACAGAACTGACAGAGGCTCGCGCGGCAGCCCTTGAGCAGTTAGAACCTTATCGCAATCGAATGGAGAAAGAGGTTTTCAAACAGACATACGAAAATCTGCTCTTCAAACTTTTGCGCGAGCGCCGCGCGCTACCTCGCCTGAGCCTTTTCTATCTCTGACCTGATTCGATTTGATGAGAAAATCCAAGCAACCAGCCCGCACGCACGACCGTAATCAAAGCGGCGAGATTCTTGAAGTAGAAGTCGAGCGAATCTTGCCGGGTGGAGCGGGGCTGGCGCATGCGGGCGGTAAGACTATCTTGGTCGGACTCGCAGCGCCGGGCGACCGCCTGCGCGTGCGGGTGCGAAGAACGAAAGGCAAGACCGCTTTCGCTTCTATCGAAAAGATTATAGAGCCGTCGCCCGTGCGTTGTGAGCCGCCGTGCCCTTACTTCGGTCGCTGCGGCGGTTGCGACTTTCAGCAATTGACTTATGACGCGCAACTCTATGCTAAGGTCGAGATAATACGCGATTGCCTGAGAAGAATTGCGCGTGTTGATTACCAGAAAGAGATTCCGATTCACGCCTCGCCGCTCGAATGGCAGTATCGCTCTCGCGCACAATGGCAGCGCGACACGGTGAGAAATCATCTGGGCTACTTCGAGCGCGGAACGCACAATATTTGCGACGTTGTTGAATGTCCTGTGCTTGTCCCTTCATTGCAGGAAACTTTAAACGATCTGCGCGAGCGAATGCGAAATGGCTCGTTGCTCGATGACGTGAAAGAGTTTCAGAGTGTGGCGGGCGATGAAGGCGTTGCACTCGTCCCATCACTCGATAAAGATTCGTCCGCCGAGGCGAGCATCACTATTGGAGAATTCAGTTATAGCTTCCGTGCCGATGGATTTTTTCAGATTAACCGCTCGCTCTTAGGAGAGTTGATTGAGGCTGCGGTCGCAGATGCGCGCGGTGAAACTGCAATTGATCTCTACTGCGGCGCTGGACTTTTCACATTGCCTCTAGCGCGCCGCTTTCATTCTGTTATAGGGATTGAAGCCGTAGAAGCGGCTGTCGAGTACGCGCGGCGTAACCTTGCAGGCGCTGGACTGACGAACGCGAAGGCCGAGCGCGCGATTGTCTCCGATTGGCTGAAAGAGAATGCACAAAAATTAGCGCCCGTTGATCTGGTGCTGCTAGACCCGCCACGCGCGGGCGCAGAACCGGGCGCAATCGAAGGCATACTCGCCCTAAAACCTCTACGCATCGTGTATGTCTCCTGCGACCCGGCCACGCTCGCGCGCGATCTCAAAGAGCTTGTAGTAGATAATTATTCTCTTGATTCCATCGCCGCATTCGATATGTTCCCGCAGACGCACCACGTTGAAACAGTCGTCCACCTTGCAAACCGTGTCTCCTTCTGAATTCATAAATACAAATATAAGCCTGTATGGCAGTGTGACAATTTCATCAAGAGAGCAATAGAAAACCTCTTTCGAGTTCTCTCTTGGCGTCTTTGCTCCTATAGCGTGAGGAAAGTTTTTCACGCTGGAGACGCAAAGGCGCTAAGAGCTGAGTGTTTGCTCATGGATATTTCTTCAATGGTGAAATTGACTTACTACTGCTAGTTTCAAAATATTGTGTTGAACTGTGTTTCCAATATAAAATGAGTTGTACTGTTTTTCTCAACATCTCCACACTTGTCTGTCTTTCGGCTAAGTAGGACTTTAAAAACTTCCTGCGATGGCTACTAATCAAAATACTAAGTATGGACCATTGCCGCTGGTCATTGGCGTCACAGGCCATCGTGACTTGCGTGTGGAGGATTGAGCCGCTCTTGAAGGAAAAGTGCGCGAAATCTTCGAGTCGCTGATGGTTAGTTATCCGCATACGCCTATCATTTTGCTTTCACCTCTGGCCGAAGGGGCTGATCGTTTAGTCGCGCGTGTTGCTCTCCGATTGAAGAAGATTCAACTCATTGTCCCGCTTCCTATGAGAAAGGAGTTGTACGAGAAGGACTTTACTAAACGCGATTCGCTGGCCGAGTTCGATAAGCTTCTCAATCAGGCAGAGCAGAGCTTCGTCCTGCCTGTACTTGACGACCGGCCTGAAGAAGAGATATGCGAGCAGTGTCATTCGCGTGATCTACAGTACGAACAGGTCGGAGCCTACATTGCTCGTCACAGCCAGATAGTCATAGCACTTTGGGACGGGCTGAAAACGGAGTTGGTTGGCGGAACGGCAAAGATTATAGAGTTTCAGAGAGAGGGAGTGCCTGAACCGTACGCTCCGCATCGCACACCGCTCGATGTGGTTGAAAGCGGCCCGGTCTATCACATCATGACTCCAAGGAGCAGAGATAAACATCAAACAGCGGGGCAGCCTTTCACACTGAATCTTCTCTACCCGAAAGGATATGCCGCAGACTGGAGCGTATATGATCGCGTCTTCAAGACCATGGACGCTTTTAACGAGGATGCTATCCAGCAAGAGCAACTGCTCAGAGAGAAGCTGCAAGATAGCATGAACGATCTCTTTCCTGAAGAAGAGGCTAAAAAAATTCCCTCTGAGCTACAAACCTTGAGAGAGCATTATGGCGTCGCCGACAGGCTAGCCATCTATTTTCAAGGACGCACGAGAAGCACGCTCAACAGACTGTTCATTCTCATCTCGCTCGCAGCCCTCTGCTTCGGCATCTATGCTCACTTGCTGCCCGGTTTGGGCACGGCTCTATTCTTTTATCCGCTGATCATCACCATCTATCTGTTCATCATCGCTATCGCTCATCTATGGGTACATCATCGAGCGAAAAGAGGGAAATACCAGAACAAGTATCAGGATTATCGCACGCTGGCTGAAGGGATGCGCGTGCAGTTCTTCTGGTGCCTTGCGGGTCTGTCTCTGAAGAAGTTCAAGCATTCGGTCGCAGATCACTATTTACGAAAGCAGAAGAGTGAATTGGATTGGATTCGTCATGCTATTCGAGTCTGGAATATTCCAGAGGTAGCGGACAGCAACGGGCGTTCAGCCGTTGACCGAGAGCGCATGACCTCGCTAAATCTTCTCCTCACGCATTGGATACGCCGTCAGGCTTCCTACTTCACTCAAACCGCAAAGAATAATCACGAGCAGTTGGAGAGTAACGAGCGATTAAGCAAAGTTCTGCTATGGTTTGGTGTTGGAGTCACAATCGCGCTGGCGCTCAGCCTGCTCGCTTCCTACCTTCTAGGCTACGAGTTTCATAAATCTTTACCGCATGATGAACTGCTGCACGGCAGCTTGATTCTACTGATGACTCTGCCGCCGGTCGGAGCCGCCTTGCTACATAATTATACGGAGAAAACAGCGCTCTCAGAGCACGTCAAACAGTACAGCCGTATGAGCGGCCTATTTAGCAAAGCCGAGAAGCAACTGGATAAAATCCTTCATTCAAACGGCGCGCGCGATACAGCGGAGTGCTTAAAAGATGCGGAAGCTGCGCGCGAGTTGATAGAAGAGTTGGGAAAAGAAGCGTTAGTGGAAAACGGTGATTGGATACTATTGCATAGAGAGAGACCCGTTGATCCGCCTCATGCTGTCTAGAAATTTCTGTATCAAATGAACAGAGCTTCTCAACCTTCTTCATTTTCCCCTTACCCGCTCACACTGCTGGCCGCGTTTCTTGCGCTCGGCATCGTCGCATCTCATTTCGTAAAGCTTCCGCTCAAAATCACTTTAGCAACAGCCACCATTTCCGCCGCGCTCACAGTCGCGTTTCTTCTGCGGCGAAAGCCGCGCGCGGCCACAATTGCTGTGGCGCTCGCGTTCTTCTGTGCCGGGGCTGCGCTGCGAACTGTTGAGAGGGAAGCTGTGCGTGCGGACAGGATTGAGAATCTGTTTGAGAGTGGAGCTATCTCTTCTGGCGACCCTGTGGAGTTAACGGGCGCGCTTGTCGAAGCGCCGGAGCCTGCGCCTGAAGGTTTCTACATAACGCTTCGGATTGAAAAAGTGAGTATCAGGGAAGAGGAGCGTGTGGCATCGGGACAGATTCTGCTATTTGCGCCAGTGGCGCGACAATCATTGATTGCGGAATACAGAGCGCTCGAATTGCGATACGGGGCGCGCGTGCGCGTGATGACTCAATTGGAGCGAGAGGAGAGTTACAGAAATCCTGGAGTCTCGCAGTTCACTGAATATCTCGAAAAACGTGGGTACGCTGCGACCGCAACAATCAAAAGCCCTTTGCTAATTGAGCGGCTTGATGACGAGAGAGTTTTCTTGCCGCTCGCATGGGTCTACGAATGGCGCGAGCGGCTGCTAGCTTCCATCAGCGAAAAATTTTCGGCGGAGACTGCGGGCGTACTGGATGCCGCGCTTTTGGGAGATCGTTACATGCTTTCAAAATCTTCCGCCGAGCGGTTTCGTGATGGTGGGACATTTCACGTTCTGGTCATCAGCGGTCTTCACATAAGCTTCATTGGCGGGCTGGTCTGGCTCGTTGCAAGACGCTTGACCCGACGGCGCTCTCTTCAATTCGCATTCTCGGTCATAATCCTCTGGGCATACGCTCTAATGGTTGGCGCGCAAGCTTCCGTAGTGCGCGCCGCATTCATGTTCACTGTGGTCGCGCTCGCGCCCGTCCTCTATCGTCGCGCGCAAAGCCTGAACGCACTGGGCGCTGCTGCAATAGCGTTGCTCGTATGGAGACCGAGCGAGTTGTTCGATCCTTCATTCCAACTCACATTTCTTTCCGTGCTGATGATTATCTCTGTAGCGTGGCCGCTGCTAAAAAGGTTTCAGGAGGTGGGAGAATGGAGACCGACTAGCGCGACGCCATACCCGCCCGTAGCCCCGCGCATGTTTCGCACGGCGAGCGAGATTCTTTTCTGGAATGAAAGGGAGTGGAAAAAGGAGGTCGCTCTCTCTGTATTCCATTACAGATTGTTCAAGACGAAGTGGGCTGCGCGGTTTGAGCGTATACATGTTCAGCGCTTTCTACGCTACGCGGCGAGCGCAATCATCATATCCGCCAGCGTTCAACTCGGTCTGCTGCCTTTGCTGGTGCTCTATTTCCACCGCCTCTCTATAGCTTCTCTGATTCTTAACATCTGGGTCGGCGCATTGATGGCAGCGCTAGGTCTGCTTGCGCTTGCAAGCCTGTTGCTCGCGCAGTTGAGCGCTGGTTTGGCCGCGCCGCTATTTGCGCTCGCCGAATTTTTGAACCGATTGATGGTTCACAGCGTTGACCCGTTTCGTGCAGCGCACATAGCATCGCTAAGATTGCCTGAGTATGTGGGCTTGCCTTCGCTCATCTACGCCGCCTATTTTCTACCGCTAGCCTTGCTTGCATTAATGCTAGCGCGCTGGCGTCCTCTATCTCGTCCAGCCGATTCAAGCAAGAAAAAGGGGCGCGCACGTCGTTATGCAGCGCCTGCGGCCACGCTACTTTTCACAGCCTTGCTAATCATCATCATTCTTCATCCTTTTAGCGAAGCTAGACCGCGCGGGATGCTGCGCGTTGATTTTCTGGATGTAGGTCAGGGCGACTCTGCGTTGGTGACTATGCCGGATGGTACTACGATTTTGATTGACGGCGGCGGGCGACCCGCATTGAACGGGCGAAGAAGGGAAGAGACGGAAGAGAGCGGCGCAGAACCATTCGAGCGCGACACGCGCGACGTAGGTGAGGCAGTAGTCTCCGAATACTTATGGCATCGCGGCCTGGATCACGTTGACTATGTTCTGGCAACGCACGCCGACGCAGATCACATACAGGGCTTGAACGATATAGTCAAAAATTTTCGCGTGCGCGCTGCGCTGGTTGCACGCGCGCCAGCAGTAGATGCGGAATTCAGAGAGTTCGCAGAAACCGCGCAAAGAAGAGGCGTGCCCGTTTATCTGGTAGGACGCGGCGACGTGTTTCACTTTGGTGGTGTCACAGGGGAAGTGCTTTGGCCCACACGCACCACAAGCTCTCTATCGCCCTCGCAGAATAATGATTCAATCGTATTGCGCCTAAAGTTCGGTGAAAGAGCGTTCCTGTTAACAGGCGACATGGAAAGGGAAGCGGAAGCCGCGCTCACCGTTCAGCCAGAAAATCTACGTTGCGACATAATCAAAGTAGCCCATCACGGAAGCCGCACGTCATCAACCCAAAACTTCATTAACGCGTCGCACCCGCGTCTTGCAATCATCTCCGTAGGTCTAACCTCACCTTTCGGCCATCCTCACCCTGAAGTCCTCCAACGCTGGCGCTCGTCAGGCGCACAGGTTCTAACCACAGGCCAGAGCGGCACAATCACAGTCACCACAGACGGGCATGATTTGAGCGTGAAAACATTTATACGTGATGAGTGATGAGTGATAAGTGATAAGTGATAAGAAGGTAAATGGTAAATAGTAAATGGTAAATGGAAGAAGCGGCTTCTTTCTATTTACCATTCACCCGCTTTTCTTATCACTCATCACTTTTCCTGTATCCATATCGCTCAAGAATCGCCTGACCCTCCGGGCTGAAGATGAAGGAGAGGAATTTTTGTGCGGCTTCTTGTTTTGTAGAAGATTTTATTATAGCTATGGCTTGGTCAATCGGCTGGTGCAGTTGTTCGTTGACATCAATCGTCTGGCCTTCGCCCTGACGTACGAGTGAGAGCGGGATGAACGCAACGTCTGCGTTGCCTGTGGCTGCGTACTGTTTGGTTTGAGTGACGTTCTGCGCGTAAATGACGCGCGGCTCAATCCGTGTCCAGAGATTCAGCGCGCGTAATGCTTCTACGGTTGCGCGCCCGTACGGGGCTACATCAGGCTTTGCGATTGCCACGCGCTCGACATTCACTTCCGCCAAATCTTCAAGGCGATTGAGACGGAGGCTACTGCCCTGCGGAATCCATAGCACGAGACGGCCTCGTGCGAAAATCTTCTGCGTGTTCGGTGTGAGAAGATTCAAACGGTCTAGCGCCACAACGTGCTCAACGTCAGCCGAAGCGAAAACGTCGAAGGGCGCACCATTCTCAATCTGTTTCTCAAGGTCTGCCGTTGCGCCGAAGCTGTAAACCACACGAACGCCCGTTCGCGCAGTAAACTTTCTGGAGATTTCAGCGAAAACGTCCGTAAGATTCGCTGCCGCTGCAACCGTAATCTCTTCCGAGCTTGTCTGATTAATTTGAGAAGACTGGCGCGAGCAACCGATGAAGATAATCGAGCAAACTAAAATGAGAAAGAAAAGAAGCGCTGAACTTTTAGCGATGACACGGAAAGAAGAATGCTTGCCAGCAAAACCTTCATCCCTCATCCCTCATCCCTCATCCCTTGTTCCATCCCTCATCCCTGCTCTTCAGATTCCCGCTCCATCCATAAACTGATCCGGCGTGTAGTGGCCTACCTCCGCGCTGCCTACGCGATAGGTATTGAGGACTGTGAGCGGCGGCGCGTAGATGTGCAGCGTGACGAGATCGCGCCCGCTAACCTCCGGGTTGCCGAGTTGATGTATGTCCGGGACTTCTGCTCCTGTTACCTGACACGCGCGCCACTCACGACCTGAGCGATAAAAAAGTTTCTGATCCTCGTCGAGCGCGAACAGCGTCTCCCACATCACTCCTTCACAGACCATCACAGCGCCATGCGAGCCATTGTGATCGTGAATGGGCGTTCGCTGCCCAGGCCGCCAGCAGAGCACAAGCATTTCTACGAACTCGTTGCGAAAGACGCGGTGGCGCGCATAGGTGCCGGGCTTGAAACTGCGGTACGGGCGCAGGTCGTCGCAAGTCACTTCGGCCTTCTGCAATATTCCGCCAAGCTTTTCGAGAGTAGGCACGGCCTCGCAATCAGCGAGCGTTCTGGCAATCTCTTGAAGAGAGAACCGGCGCATCTGCTCCTCTGAAATTGTGGCCGATTGCGTGACAGGTTGTTCGATGTTGGTTGACATCCAATACTCCTTCAATGACGTTTCGTGAAAAAGGTGCGCGCGCCACATTTGCGACGCCAAAGTTTTATAGTTCACACGCGACGTGCGAGTCAATCCCATAAAAAGGCAAAAGTAAAAAGGTAAAAGGCAAAAGGGATAAGGCGAAAAGCATTTTTACATCTTTAATTAAAAGATGGTTTCAGCCTTCCTTTTGACTTTTACCTTTTTACTTTTGACTTCTTTTGCGAAACTGCCGCAGGTGGGTACTGACTCACGAGAGCAGCACGCGCAGGTCGCGCACGTTTGTTCCGGTCGCCCCAGTGATAATCTCGTCACCGAGTTTCTGAAAGAAGCTGAAAGACGCGCTCATCGCTAGAAAATCTTCGAGGTTAAGATTGAGTTCGCGTGCACGTGAAATAGTTTCGCTGTCGGCGAGTGATCCGGCTGCCGGACTGTTGCCGTCAATACCGTCTGTACCGGCGCTGAGCGCAACCATGCCATATGCGTCGCCTCTCTCTTTCAACCTCTCAATCTCAATTGCACAGCGAAGCGCGGTCTCTGAATTTCGTCCGCCAAGGCCGTAGCCTTTCACAGGGCAGGCGAACTCGCCACCGGATAAGAGGCATACTCGTTTACCTTCATGACGACGCTTTAAATCATTCAATCGCGCAATCAGTGTGACGCAGCCCTCATCAACGGGTTGCTCAACAAGGTCGTGCGCAATCTCTACAATAAATCCGCGCGACTTCGCCGCTTCCGCCGCTGCTTCCAGAGCGCTTTCGTTACTCAGAAGAACAAAAAACTCTCGCGCGGCAAGTGATGATCTAACCTGTGCGACCTGATAATCTTTGATTGCTTGCATGATTGACAGGGGCAGCGCAGTCTCTAACCGGTAGCGCATAACAACTGCGCGCGGGTCTGGCGCACCGGCAGCAGGTTGAACGGTAGGGCCTGATGCGACGCATCCTTCTTCGCCTCTGTTTGTGTCAGAGATTATCAGGCTAACTTGATCCGCGTTCGGCGCGCGCAAAGAGAGTTGGCCGCCTTTGACAGCCGAGAATGCTCTGCGAACAGCATTAACCTCGTAGATTGACGCGCCGCATGAGATTAGGACGTTATTGGCGGCGCGCAAATCTGCCAGAGTGATTCGTTCGTCGCTAGGCCACTCGATCATTGCAGAGCCGCCGCCGGAGATTAGAAAGATGAGAAGCGCGCGCTGCTTGTCTGCTCGACGCAAAAGATCGAACGCTTCTTTTGCTGCAAACAGGCTGGCTTCATTAGGAAGCGGATGACCGCCTTCACACCAGCGCCAGTTGTTGGATAAATTTTTTGTAGAAAGGTTGTGAGTCCTGCTTGATGACAAAACTTCTACAGAGCCTGAGAGAAACCCCGCAGTCAATTTCTCGCCGAGTGCGTCTTCGAGCGCAACGGCCATAGGAAGCGCGGCTTTGCCAACTGCGAGCGCGTAAATCTCTTTCGGTTGATTGACTGGATCAAAAATCTTCCCGGCGATTCCGAGTTGCGCGCCCTTCAAGCGTATTGAGCGGCGCACGGCTTCATACGCATCAACGCTTCTGAGCGCTTCATT
>Ga0209027_1000492_pt1 | contig 14050 bp, 12 predicted proteins | sample GraSoi013_1_20cm_3_FD_185821 | JGI IMG/M metagenome (GOLD analysis project Ga0209027, IMG submission 185821) | Grasslands soil microbial communities from the Angelo Coastal Reserve, California, USA - Sample 09_27_2013_1_20cm (SPAdes) (version 2) | ecosystem: Environmental > Terrestrial > Soil >...
CCTCGGCGCCCGCCGAAACAACGGCGGTGAAGCACCCGGCCGAGGCCCCGCCCCCCCCGGTCAACCACCTTGAGACCACGATTGCCGGTTTCAAGCTCACCGGCTTCGCGGAGGGGTCGTACGCGTACTCGGGCCACAGCCTCGCCGACACGGCCATCGTCGGCCGGTTGTATGACCGGTTCCACAACCGCTTCACGCTCAACGCGCTCGCGGCCGTGCTCGACAAGCCGTACGACCCCGCGAAGTTCAGCGCCGGGTTCCACACCGAGTTGCTCGTGGGCCAGGATGCCACCGTCATCCAGTCGAACGGGCTCTTCGCGGGCGCCGCGACGCCGATCCCGGTCGACGTGCCGCATCTCTACGTCACCTTGAACGTCCCGACGGCCAGCGGCAACGGGCTGCAGCTCAAAGTGGGGCGCATCCCGACTCTGCTGGGCTTGGAGGTGATCGAGACGTACGCCAATCCCAACTGGTCGGAAGGCAACCAGTTCGTTTACGTGGAGAACTTCACCGGAACCGGCGTGAGCGTGGAGACCAAGTTCAACGACCACGTCGACGCCCAGTTCCGCGTGATCAACGGGTGGGACCAGGTTGCCGACAACAACACCCACAAGTCGTTGATGGCTCGCCTGGGAATCTATCCCGACGCGCTCACCTCGCTCGGCGTTGTCGGGTTCTGGGGGCCTGAAGAGGCGGCGAACAACACCGCGAACCGGTACGGCGTCGAAGGACTGCTGTGGCGCAAACTCGGCAAGGCAGCCGTGTGGGTGCAGGGCGATTACGGCCAGGAGAAGGCGAACGCGGCGCTGCCGGACCCGACGCAGGATGGCAAGTGGGTCGCCCTCGGCGGCTGGGTCACGTATGACTTCAGCTCGACCCTCGGCTTGGCCCTGCGGGGGGACTACGTCAACGACCAGAACGGCGCGCGCACGAGCGGCGTACTCGGCTTCGCGGCGAACACGGGACAGAAGTTCGGCAGCGGCACGGCGACCCTGAACATCCGGGCCTGGCCCAATGCCGTCGTGAGGCCGGAACTGCGCTACGACCGGTCGACGTTGGGCACGTTCAACGGCAACAAAGACCAGATCACGGTCGCCCTGGGTGTGGCGTACCTGTACTGATCATTAGGGCGGCGGGGGCGGTTCGCGTGGCGCTCGCCAGTGCCTCGACTCTCTGGTTCCCGAAGAATCGGTATAGTAGCCAGGTGTCGATCAGGCCTACCGCGGCCAGCACGGAAAAGGCTGTCGCAGCCCCGTCGACCAGGTGGAGCTGTCGCAGCAGTGTCGAGATGCCGTAGCCAACGACCCAGGCGTCGAAGCTCATGCAGACGCGCCGGAAGGTCTCGGGTCGCACGCGGTGAATGATCCGCACGCCGAGGGGGATGCCGACGACGAGGCTCGGGAGAATGTAGCGAACCAGGCCGACGCTCTCGGTCGAAAACATGCCGGCGAAGTAGTACGCGACGGCGGTGAACGTCGACTCGGCGAGTCGCACGAGCCCGAGCCCGGCTCGGAAGTCCTGCTTGGTGAACCCCTGGTTGCTCAACATGAGAGCCAGGGGCGGACCGGAGATCGTGGTGACGGAGTACAGCACGCCAAGGCCCCCGCCGAACGCCAGGCCGACGGGGCGCTCGGCCTTGATCGGCCGGCGCAACCCGGCGGCCTGCAGCAGAATCAGCGGTAGCAGGACGACAAACGTCGCGAGCTTGAGCCAGGCCGGCTGGACTCGGTGTACCAGCGACGTTCCGAGCACGACGCCCGGGGCCAGTCCGAGTACGATCGGCACGACCCGGCGCCACACGTGCGGAACGCTCGCCCGATTGACCCAGAGGACATATGCGTTCAACACGACCTCGATCCATACCAGCACCGGATTGAGGACACGGTTCGTGTAGAACAGCAGGGCTACGGGTACCGTGATCGACGAGAATCCGTAGCCGAGCGCTCCGTTGACGGTGGCCGCGAGGAGCGTGATCAGGATCAAGACAACTGCGCTTGGCGTCACATTCGTGCCTCAACAAGAAAGGCCCGGCGCACGCTGGGGTGGCCGGGCCTGGGAGCCGCTCAAAAGTGAGGAGGCTGAGAATTACCTCATGTCGTCACTGCATGCGCCGAGGTGTCCGTCCAACCCTGCGGGTGGCGGATACAACAACACAGCGGACACACCGGCGCGGAGCGCATGTGAGCGCAACGTAGAGCGGAGCGCGGCGCGTGTCAACCGGACGTGCGGCGAATCGGAATCCGTACGCGCGTCGTCTCCCACTCCACCACCAAATCGGTCACGTTGCCTCCGGCCGGCGCGAACTTGAGTGTGAGCGTCTCGACGGGCGCGCCCACCGACTCCGCCGTCACCGTGCCGGTGCCCACGTCCTGCGCCCGGACCTCGTCGTTGATGGGAATTCCCCAACGCTCGACGCCGCGGTTGACGACGACCTGCCACTTCGACGCGCCGGGAATCACGTACAGCGTGTATGTTCCCGGCGCCACGCGCACGCCCGCGATCTCGGCTGCGACCGGCACGCGGATGCTGGTGGCTTCGTTGGCGCCCAACCGCCACGGTTGACCGAACGGGACCAGCCCGCCCATGACCTTGCGCCCCCGGGCCGACGGCCGGCTGTAGCACAGCTTCATCGTTTCGCCGCCGAGCTGGACCGCGATCGAGTCCAACGGGCTGGGCCGCTGGGCCACCTGATCTGCCCGTCCGCGGATCCAGCACGTGAACGGCGCGGAAATGCCATGGTCGACTGTAACCCAAGCCAACGTCAGGGTCGCGATCAGAAGGACGTGACGCATCCTTGCACTCCCGAGAGTTTGTACGACGAACAAGATACCTCTTGGCCCCCGACTTGTACTGGACCTCGCTCGGCGTGCCTCGTTATTCCCACTCTCTGCCTCGTTATTCCCACTCTGAAGAGTGGGCCCAGTGAGACACTGCGCTTCAAGCGCAGTGCTCTATCGGGCCCACGCCTGCGGCGTGGGGAATTTGGGGGACGGAAGGGAGTGGGCTTCTCCCTAACTTGGGCCTCTTCCCGAACTCCCCGCCAGCCGCAGCTCCGCCGCGCGCGCATGCGCCTCGAGCCCCTCGGCACGGCCCAGCCACACGGCGTCCTCGACGAGCGACCGCGCCGCCGCGCAGTCGGTGACGCGCAGCCAGGTGCGCACCCGCAGGAACGTGTACACTGACAGTCCGCCGCTGAACCGCGCAGTGCCACCGGTCGGCAGCACGTGGTTCGGGCCCGCTCCGTAGTCGCCCAGCACTTCCGCGCTCCCCGCGCCGACGAACAGCGCGCCGTAGTGGGCGAGCCGAGGCGCGACCGCGTCCGCGTCCCGCAGCACGAGCTGGAGGTGCTCGGGCGCGATCGCGTCGCACGCGGCGATCCCATCATCGGTGCTCGCTACTACGACGGCTCCACCATGCGCCAGCGCCGCCCGGGCGACGTCGGCGGTCGGCAGGTCGCTAAGCTGGCACGCGAGCTCCCGCTCCACGCGCTCGACCAGCGCCGCATCGACGGTCACGAGCATGGGCACGGCGTCAGGGTCGTGCTCGGCCTGGGCGAGCAGATCTGCCGCGACAGTGGCGGGGTCGGCGCTCGAGTCCGCGAAGATGGTCAGCTCGGACGGGCCGGCGCGCATGTCGATCGCGACCACACCGGCCACGAGCTGCTTCGCCGCCGCTACGTAGCGGTTCCCCGGTCCGACGATCAGGTCGCGCCGAGCGATCGGACCTGCGCCGTAGGCGAGCGCTGCGATCCCCTGCGCCCCCCCCGCGGCAAGCACGCCGTCCGCGCCTGCCACGGCCGCCGCGGCGAGCGTCAGGGGTTGCGGCCTGGGGCTCGCCACCCAAACGTCCCGCACGCCTGCCACGCGAGCGGTCACCGCGGTCATCAGCACCGACGAGGGCAGGGGATAGCGCCCACCCGGGGCGTAGCACCCCGCGCGCTCGATCGGGGCGATGTGGTGCTCCGCGACCCCGCCCGGCACCGGCACGCGCACGGGACCGAGGGCGCTTCGTTGCGCCACGGCGAACGCCCGGATCCGCGCCGCGACGCGCTCGAGCCGGGCGCGATCATCGGCCGCAAGGTCCGCCCGCGCCCGTGCGAGGTCGGAGCGGTCGTGATACAACGGCGCGCCCGGCACCACGTCCCCGAACCGCTCGGCGTGCTTGCGCAAGGCGACCTCCCCCCGCGTCCGGACGGCCTCGACGATGCGTGCCGCGGCCGCGAGCGTCTTGGCATCGAAACCCGCGCCGCGGTGGGCCAGCTTGGCGACCGTTCGACGGGGCAGCAGGGGTGACGATGTCATGATGCGTCCGCCGGAGCCTTCGCCGTCATCGGGCGGCGGGTCACCCCGGCGTGGCGGCGCGCCAGCTCGGCCCGCACGTCCGTGAGCGAGCCGCCACCGCGGACCAGGGCCACGAGCGCCATGTACAAGAGGTCGGCCGTCTCGTGCACGACCTCGGCGCGCGTACCGGCCTGTGCCAGCTCCGCCGCTTCCTCGCGCAGTTTCGCGGCGAGCAGCGCCGGGTCTCCCAGCAGCTTGCTGGTACGCGAGTCGGGGTCGGCCGAGGAAGGTGAAGTTGCGCGGGTGACAATGGTGCGCTCGAGGTCGTCCAGGGCGAATTCGCCGGGCCAGCAGGCAGGCCGCTCGAGGTGACAGAAGCCGGCGCCGTGCTGGCGCACGGTGAAGCGCAGCGCGTCGCGGTCACAGTCGAGATCCACGCGCAGCAGCTGCTGCGTGTTGCCCGACGTCTCTCCCTTCACCCACAGCGCCTGTCGCGACCGCGACCAGTACACGCCGCGGCGCTCCTGCACGGCGCGCCCCAGCGATTCGGGCGTACTCCACACCAGTCCCAGGGCGCGCCCCCACTCGTCACACACGACCGTGGGCCACATGCCCCGTCCCCCGTTATCGACCGCCTTGTCGAGCGGCGCGGCCACTGCCGCGCCGAGCGTGAGCCGGCCCGTGTACAGCGCCATGCCCACCTGCGCGTCCGCCCCGATCCGGTCCAGCTCGGCGATCTCGACCGGAGTCGTGATCCCCCCCGCAGCCGTCAGTCGCGCGTCGCCCGCCGCCCGCACGGCGGCCGCCACCGCCTGAAAGTCGAACCCGTCCATGGCGCCTTCGCGCTCCACCTGGGTGAAGAGAAATCCGCCGACGAGGGGGGCAAGCGCGCGGATCCGCTCGAGCACCGGGACGCCGGTGTCGCGGCGCCAGCCGTCCACCACGACCTGGCCCTGGTCGGCATCGACCGCGGCGATCACCCGCTCGCGCGGCAGGGCGCCGCACAGCTCGGGGCTCGCCGCCGTGCCGATCATGATCCTCGCCGCCCCGGCGTCGAGCCACGCCCGCGCCGCGTCGAGGTCGCGAATTCCCCCGCCCACTCGGCAAGGCGCCCGTCGTACCATCTCGCGGATCAGGCCGGCGTTCGTGCCCCGGCCGAGTGCCGCGTCCAGGTCGATCACCGCCACCTCGCCCGCCACCGCGAACTCCTCGAGGCGCGCGAGCGGGTCGCCCCCGTCCAGCACGAACTCGCGCCCGCGCCGCAATTGGACCGCGCGGCCGTTGATCACGTCGATGCTGGGGACGATCATCGCCGCACCCGTAGCCCTCGCAGCGAGAGCTCGTCCTTGATGCCGGCGACGGTGTCGTCGCCGTCGTGGAACACCGACGCCGCGAGCACCGCGTCCGCGCCAGCGCCGAACGCTTGCGCCACGTGGGCGCGCTCGCCGATGCCTCCCGAGGCGATCACCGGCACCCGCACGGCTCCCACGACGGCCCGCAGCAGCTCCAGATCGGGACCGGCGCGCGTGCCGTCGCGATCCCAGCTCGTGAGCAGAATCTCGCCCGCTCCCAACCCTGCGCCCTCTCGCGCCCACGCGACCGCGTCCCCTCGACCCGGGTCGCGGCCGCCGCGCGTGAGCGCTTCCCAGCCATGCCCTGTTCGGCGCGCGTCGATGGCCAGGACGACGCACTGGCTGCCGAACTCGGTGGCGAGCTCGGACAGGAGCGCGGGACGCTCGATCGCCGCGGTGTTCACACTCACCTTATCCGCGCCGGCCGCGAGCAGGCGGCGCGCGTCGTCCACGCTGCGCACGCCGCCCCCCACCGTGAGGGGGATACGGATCGCCGCCCGCACCCGCGCCACAGTGTCCACCTGCGCGGCGCGCGCCTCTGCCGACGCGGCGACGTCGAGCACGACGATCTCGTCCGCCCCCTGGGCCTCGTACGCGGCCCCTTGTGTCGCGGGATCGCCCGCGTCGCGCAGGTCCTGGAACCGCACCCCTTTCACCACCCGGCCGTCCTTCACGTCGAGGCAGGGCACGACGCGGGGCAGCAGTCCCGGCGCCGGGCCGGCAGCCGGTGTGGGCTGCGTGGCCCTCGCCCCGGTGATCCAGCGTTGTAACAGACCCGCCCCGTAGGCACCCGACAGCTCGGGGTGGAACTGGCAGACGAGCACACCGTCCCGTTCGAGAGCCGCCACGAACCGCACTCCATGCGTCGTCCACGCGGCCGTCCAGCCCGCTGGGGCGTCGCGCAGGGCGTACGAGTTCGCGAATGCCGCGACGCCGGTGGCGATGAGCCCGCAGTCCGACTCCGCGATCACCGCGTTCCAGCCGAGGTGCGGAACCCGCACGTCAGGGGGCAGGCGGCGGCAGGCGCCGGCGATCACCCCGAGTCCGCGGACGCCGCGGGTCTCGTCGCTCGCCTCGCACAGCATCTGCATTCCAAGGCAGATGCCGAGTAGCGGCGTGCCGCGTGCGACTACTTCCGTGATCGCGTCGTCGAGTCGGTGCGCCCGCAGGGCGCTGATCCCCGCGCCGAACGCGCCCACTCCCGGGAGCACCACGCGTGCCGCTTGCCGCACGGCCGCCGGGTCGCGCGTCACGGCGACGGTCGCGCCCAGGCGGCCGAGCCCGCTCGTGATCGACGCCAGATTGGCGACGCCGGAGTCGATGATGACGACCTCAGCCATCGAGCGTCCCCTTGGTGGACGGTACGTCGTCGTAGCTGGTGCAGGCGATCGCCTGCTGCAGCGCGAGGGCTGTCGCCTTGAACGCGGCCTCGGCCTTGTGATGGTCGTTCTCCCCCTTGAGCACGTCGACGTGCAGCGTGAGGCGCGCCGCTACGGCGAGCGAGCGCAGTACGTGCGCGATGTTCTCGCACGCGAGGCCCCCAATGGTCTCCCGCCCGAGGTCGAGCGTAACATCGGCATAGGGGCGCCCCGACAGATCCACGACCGCGCGCGCCAGGGCTTCGTCGAGCGGAGCGAACGCCGATCCGAACCGGGCCACGCCCCGGCGGTCACCCAACGCACGGTCGAGCGCCTGCCCCAGCACCAGCGCGCAGTCCTCGGCGGTATGGTGATCATCGATGTGCAGGTCGCCCTTGCAGGCGAGCGTCAGGTCGAGCCGGGCGTGCCGGCCCAGTGCCTCGAGCAGATGGTCGAGGAAGCCGATGCCGGTCTTCACCTCCGTGGCGCCGGTGCCGTCGAGCGCCAGGGTCGCCGTGATCGAGGTCTCGCGCGTGGCGCGCGTCACGGTCGCGGTGCGGGCCGTCATGGCCGGGGCCCTCCGGCGGCGAGCGCGGCGTCGAGCGCCTCGCACAACCGGTCGAAGTCCGGCGGATTCCCGGGCAGGGTGATTCGCAGCGCCGTCTCGAGACCGGGGCGGGCGGGGAAGTCGCGCACCACCACCCCGCGCTCGGCGAGCGCCGCGCGGATCGCCGGGGCACGCGCGCCGCACTCGACGAGCACGAAGTTCGCCTGCGACGGACGGGGCGCGAGCCCTAGGGCGGCGAGCCGCGTGGCGAGCAGGCCGCGCTCCAGGCGGATGCGCGCGACGTGGGCCCGCAACGGCTCCACACCGCGCTCGAGCTGCGCCAGGGCCAGCGCGATCGAGGGAGCGGCAACCGAGTACGGTCCCCCCGCCGCGCGCAGCACGCCGATCACGTACGGGCTGCCGACCGCGTACCCCACGCGACAGCCGGCGAGCCCCCACGCCTTGGAAAACGTGCGCAGCACGAGGGCGTTGGGAAGATCCAGCACGCCCGGCGTCAAGTCCTCGTCGGCGTACTCGACGTACACGTGGTCGAGCACCAGCAGCGCGTTCGGGGCTGCCGCCGCGAGGCGCCGCACCTCGGCGAGCGACGCTACCGCACCGGTTGGATTGTTGGGCGACACGACGACCACGACCCCGGTGCGGGCCTCGAGGCGCGCGAGGAACCCGGCGAGCGGAAAGGCGCCCTCCCGCCAGGCCACCCGGACGAGCGTCCCGCCCGCGAGCGCGGCGCAGCGATCGAACATGTCGAAGCAGGGGTCGGGAAGGACCACGCTCTTGCCGGGCTCGAGAAACGCCCGGCACGCCCGGTCGATGGCCTCGTCCGCGCCGGCCGTCACGATCACGCGCTCGGCCGGCATGTCGAGCCGGGCCGCGAGCGCCGCCTCCAGGGCCGACACTTCCGGGTAGCGGCGCAGCAGCTCGGGGTCGGCGGCGGCGAGCTGCGCGAGCAGCGCCTGCGGCGGCAGCACGCCTTCGTTCGAGTCGAGCCGCAGCAGCGCGGGGCCGGGGGCCGTGGGGCGGTGGTACGCGGCCTCGGGGTCGATGCGCGACACCGGTCCGCTGGCGGCAGGGGTGGCTGTGATCATGGGACGATCTGCGACAGGGTCGAGACGACCAGGTCGGTGCCACCGGCGGCCTTTACCGCGGGGATCACCTGCGGCAGGGCGTCGCGCGGCACCGCGGCCTTCACCGCAAACCCACCATTGCCGAACAGGGGCGCCACGGTCGCCTGGCGCATCGACGGCAGCACCGCCACCACAGCGTCGAGGCACTCGGCCGAGGCGTTCACCTCGAGCATCACGCGCCGCCGGGCGACGAGGACCGAGTTCAAGAGCATGACGAGATCGTCGATGCGGCGCCGCCGGGCCGGGTCTGCCAGGGCAACAGGGTTGGCATAGAGCCGCGTGGATGAGCGCATCACCTCTTCCACCACCGCGAGGCCGTTCGCCTCGAGCGTCGCGCCCGTGGCGGTGTTGTCCACGATCACGTCGGCGTCCTCGGGTGGAAACACCTCCGTCGCTCCGTAGGAGCGCACAAACTCGGCTGAGAGGCCCCGCTCCGCGATCCAGCGGCGGGCCAACCGCTCGTACTCCGACGCCACCACGAGGGGCCGCGCGGGCAGCGCGCCGTTTTCGAGTAGCTCCGCGGGCGCCGCGGCGACCACCTGTACCGGGTCGAGGCCGGTATCGAGCAGCTCGACCACATTTGCCTCGAGCTCCGCCACCCAGTCGGCGCCGGCGAAGCCCAGGTCCCGGCTGCCGACCGAGAGCATCTCCACGATGTTCTGGGGCTTGAGGGTCTTGGCCTCGGTGTCCGGGAGCGACACCTCCGGTCGATAGCCCCGGGCGCTCGGCCGGATGCGGATACCGGCGTCGCCCAGGAGGGTCAGGACAGCCTGCTCCATGCGGCCCTTGGGGAGGGCCAGTCGCAGGCACGCCGAGGAAATGGATTGTCGAGACATCTGTCGCGCTCCGATGTTCCAGCACCTAGAAAACACGACGCCGACTCCCAAGGGGAGCCGGCGTTGGCGAATGCATTCAAGGATCTACGAGCTACCCGTTACCTTGCGTGCGCCTCCGGCTGCCCCCCATGGAGCGGGTGGTGGTGATGGTGCCGGTGGTGCGAACGGGTGCGCTGCATGACCGGTAATTAAACGGGGGGCTTACCCGTGTCAACCACCCGATCGACTGGTTGACACGGCAAGAGCCGCGGGGTAAATACCGAGCCATGATCGCACGCCCCACCGCAACCCGCTGTTGTCCGCCCTGTCGAAAGATGTGTGCGCGCTCTTCGGGGAGCGGACGCGGTTGTGGCGCTGTGACTGCCGGTAGGGGATGAGCTCGATCAGATAACCGGCACGCGCGACTCGATCTCGGGCCCGCTTCCAATGGAAGCGGGCCCTTTCGTCTATGCCCCTTTGCCTCACCCCCTGTCCCCCTCTCCGCCATGCGGAGAGGGGGGACGAAAGGGTAGAGAGATGACTCAAGCCGAGTTGACGACGGAGCGACACGTCACGCAGGTGGCCGGCTTTACCGTCTGGCTCACCGGTCTGTCCGGGGCGGGCAAATCCACCCTGGCGACCGCCGTGGCGCACGAGCTGCGTCGCGACGCCGTGCGGGTCGAGACCCTCGATGGCGACGAGGTGCGCCAGAACCTCTCCAAGGGCCTCGGCTTCTCGCGCGAGGACCGCGACACCAACATCCGCCGCATCGGCTACGTCGCGAAGCTCCTCACGCGCAACGGCGTGGTGGTGATCAGCGCGGCGATCTCCCCGTACCGCGCGGTGCGCGACGAGGTGCGGCGCGAGGTCGGCGCGTTCGTCGAGGTGTACGTGAAGGCCTCGCTCGAGGAGTGCGTCCGCCGCGACACGAAGGGCTTGTACGCCCGCGCGCTGGCGGGCGAGATCGCCCAGTTCACGGGCGTTTCGGACCCCTACGAGGAGCCGCTCGCGCCGGAGCTGGTGGTCGACACGGAGCGTGAGGACGTCGCCACGAGCGCAGTCCGCGTGATCGATCGCCTGGTCGAGCTGGGCTACCTGCGGAGCGCATCGGATGCTTAGCGCCCTCCAGGTGCGCGAGCGTGCCGCCGCGCTCTCGGGCGTGGATCCGGCGGCGACGCTCGCCTGGGCGGTGGAGGCCTTTCCCGGCAAGGTCGCCCTCACGGTGAGCTTCGGTGGGGGCGGAGTAGTCCTGGCGCATCTGATCAGCCGTATCGACCGCTCCGTGCCGGTGATTTTCCTGGACACCCGGTTTCACTTCCGCGAGACGTACGAGTTCAAGCGGCGCTTCGCCGAGAAGTACAGCCTCAATCTCGTGGAGCTCACGCCGCTCACCGACCCTGGTCCGCTGTACCAGACCGATCCGGACCGCTGCTGCTTCCTTCGGAAAGTCGAGCCGCTCGAGCGCGCCATCGTCGGGTTCGACGCCTGGATCAGCGCCGTGCGGCAGGACCAGTCGGCGTCCCGTCGCGCCACGGAGCTGGTCGAGTACCACGAGGTCAACGGCCATCCGATCGTCAAAGTGTTTCCGCTCGCCCGTTGGAGCCGCGCCGACGTGTGGCGCTACATCCGGGAGAACGGCGTCCCGTACCACCCCCTGCTCGACCAGGGCTACTCGAGCATCGGCTGCTGGCCGTGCACCCGGCCCACGGCGCCCGGTGAAGCCGAGCGCGCGGGGCGGTGGAGCGGCACCGGGAAAACCGAATGCGGGCTCCACACGTTCACCGTGAAGCGGGAGAGTGTATCGTGAGCGCTGAAACGACGACGATCGCGCCGCACGGCGGGGCGCTGGTGCAGCGCGTGCTCGAAGAAGGGCAGCGGCGCGCGGCGCTGTCGCAGGCGTCCCGGCTGCCGTCCGTCACCCTCGACGCGCGTGGCGTAGCGGACTTGGGCCTGCTCGCCACCGGGGCGTACAGCCCCCTCACGGGCTTCCTATCGCGCGACGACTACCTGCGCGTACTGCACGAGATGCGCCTGGCGAGCGGATTACCCTGGTCGCTCCCGATCACGCTGCGCGTGGCGGACGCCGCGGGCCTGCGTGAAACGGTGGCCCTCAAGGGACCCGCCGGCGGCATCGTCGGCTTGCTCGAGGTGCAGGACGTGTTCCGGCACTCGAAGGAGGAGGAGGCGCAGCTCGTTTACGGAACGACCGACGCGCAGCACCCCGGCGTGGCGCAGCTGTACGCCCAGGGTGACGTGCTCGTGGGGGGCGATGTCCGGCTGCTCGAGCGCCCGGCGCCGCTCTTTCCGGAGCTGGCGCTCGATCCCGCCGACACGCGGCGCGCCTTTGCCGAGCGCGGCTGGCGCACCGTGGTCGGGTTTCAGACACGGAATCCGGTACACCGCGCGCACGAATACATCCAGAAGGCGGCGCTCGAGACGGTCGACGGGCTGCTGCTGCATCCCTTGCTCGGGCCCACCAAGGACGACGACGTCCCGGCCGCCGTGCGTGTCTCGAGCTACCGCGTGCTGCTCGAGCGCTATTACCCGCGGGATCGCGTGCTGCTCGCCGGCTTCCCGACCGCAATGCGCTACGCCGGTCCGCGCGAGGCCGTGTTCCACGCCCTCGTGCGAAAGAACTACGGCTGCACCCACTTCATTGTGGGCCGCGATCACGCCGGCGTCGGGAACTACTACGGCTCCTACGACGCCCAGCACATCTTCGATCGCTTCACGCCGGCCGAGCTGGGGATTCAGCCCGTGCGCTTCGAGCACGCGTTCTTTTGCCGGCGCTGCGGCGGCATGGCGTCGCCCAAGACCTGCCCACACGAGGCGGCGAGCCACGTCATCCTGTCAGGCAGCAAGGTCCGGGAAATGTTGCGGAGCGGCGTGCTGCCGCCGCCCGAGTTCAGTCGTCCCGAAGTGGTGCAGGTGCTGGCGGACGGACTACGGGAGGCCACAACCCCTGCCCGACTCGAGGGCTCACTCCCGGTCCCCCTCGAGGCCTCACCCCCTGTCCCCCTCTCCGCATAGCGGAGAGGGGGGACGAAAGGGAGGTATGTATGACGGTAACGATGGTGCGCAATACGTTGCGCCGCATCAGACGGTTCTTGCGCACCATCACGGCGCCGCTGCAGCCGTGGGATTGGGACGAGCTGCCGGTCCGGCACTGGTGGGACGTGTACGCGAAGTGAGGGACGTCGTAGCATGAGCGATCACAAAGGCCTGAGTCCGGTCGAGAAAGTGAAGGAGGCGAGCCGCGGGCTGCGGGGCGACCTCGCCGACGAGCTCGCCGCCGACACCAGTCATTTCTCGGGCGGGGCCGCCCAGCTCCTCAAGTTCCATGGGACGTATCAACAGGAGGATCGCGACCAGCGCCGCGAGCGGCGTGGCACGGATACCGAGGCCGCGCACCAGTTCATGGTCCGGTGCAAGATTCCGGGCGGTGTGCTGAGCGGTGCCCAGTATCTCGTGATCGACCAACTGGCCGACCGCTACGGCAACGGCACCCTGCGCGTCACGACGCGGCAGGGCAATCAGTTCCACAGCGTGTTGAAGGGCGACTTGAAGCCCACGATTCGCGCCGTGAACGATGCCCTGGTCACGACGCTGGGCGCCTGCGGCGACGTGGTCCGCAACGTGGTGTCGTGCCCCGCACCCGTGGCCGGCGGATTGCGAGAGCAGGTGCTCTCCGTCACCCGACGCTTATCGGATCACTTGCTGCCCCGGACGCGGGCGTATCACGAGATCTGGCTCGACGGCGAGCAGGTGGCGGGGGGAGAAGCCGAGCCGATCTACGGCACGCGCTATCTGCCGCGCAAGTTCAAGGTCGCGTTCGCGTTTCCGGACGACAATTGCTGCGACGTCCACTCGAACGACCTGGGCTTCCTGGTGGTTGCCGCAGGTGGCCGCCTCGACGGCTTCAACGTGCTGGTGGGCGGGGGCATGGGAAAAACGCACGGGAAGGAAGACACGTATCCGCGGCTCGCCGATACGTTGGGCTTCGCCAGGACGGGGGACGTCGTCCAGGTTGCGGAGGCGGTGGTGAAGGTGCAGCGTGACCACGGCAACCGCAGCGATCGCCGCCACGCGCGCCTCAAGTACCTGATCGACGCACAAGGGCTCGACTGGTTCCGGGGCGAGGTGGAGCGTCACCTCGGCCGTCCGCTCGCGCCGCCCGCCGCCGTGGAGGTGTCGGGCATCGAGGATCATCTCGGCTGGCACGCGCAGGATGACGGCCGCTCGTTCCTGGGTCTCTTCGTCGAGAACGGCCGCATCCAGGACGGCGACGATCGCCGGCTGCGCAGTGCGCTACGCCGCATCGTCGAAACCGTGCAAACCGGTGTCCGTTTCACCCCCCAGCAGAATCTCCTGCTGACCGACGTCCCCGATCGGCGCCAGGGTCTCGTGGAGCGGATCCTGGCCGACCATGGTGTCGCCCGGCCCGGCCGCGACACGCTCTCGACCGTGCGGCGCTGGTCCATGGCCTGCCCCGCGCTTCCGACGTGTGGGCTTGCCCTGGCCGAGGCCGAACGTGTCTTGCCGGACGTGATCAC
>Ga0209027_1000493_pt1 | contig 14037 bp, 13 predicted proteins | sample GraSoi013_1_20cm_3_FD_185821 | JGI IMG/M metagenome (GOLD analysis project Ga0209027, IMG submission 185821) | Grasslands soil microbial communities from the Angelo Coastal Reserve, California, USA - Sample 09_27_2013_1_20cm (SPAdes) (version 2) | ecosystem: Environmental > Terrestrial > Soil >...
GCGGTGCGTGGCACTGGTTTCATCTGGGGCCTTGACGTGGTCGAATCTGCCAACGACATCGTGAAGCGCGGCTGGGACGAGGGCCTGCTGGCGCTGACGGCGGGCGACCACACCCTTCGGATTCTGCCGCCACTGGTTATGGAGAGAGCAGACCTGGCGCGCGGAGTCTCGATGCTAGAGAAGATCATCAGCCAGTAGTATCAACGCAGTCGCCAACCGCGCTCATCCCCGTTAGACTTTCGAGAACATTTTTCCAGAGTCGTATGGGATTGACGAAGCTGGTGGCTGTCCGCCTCATCACAATGCTTGCGGCAAGCGGCTGCGCGCCGGTCCCGGTCACTAGTTCGTCGAGATTGTTGTCGGCGGTATCTGACACAATCGAAGCAAGGCGAGTGTTCGAAGAGAACATCGACGCCATACATAAACGTGACCGGGCGCGGTATCTCGCTACGTATCTCCACACCAATACACTGGCACGCAACGGACCGGCTGGACTCGAGCTCGGATACGAGACATGGAGCGCACGCCGCGACTCGACCTGGCCCGACACACTGGTTGCGCGGAATCTGCGGGTTTTGCCCATCGTGCCCGGCGTAGTTTATGGAACGTATTGTTATACGGTGACCCAGAAGGACACCACGTCGAGTGGAGTCTCGGAGCGAATCTTCGTGAAAACGCCGGACGGGTGGAGAATCGCTGTCACCACGGCGTTTGGTCTTCCCGCAGGCGTCTCAGCCCAATGCAAGTAACAGAACCAATCCTCGAGAACTGAATGAGCTATCGCCTTAGTCGGATGACGCCGATGGCTTTGCTTGCCCTCGCCGCCGCCTCGGCGTGCAAGCGAACCGCAGAAACGGCCACGCCAAAGCTGGTATTGTTCATCACGGTCGATGCGATGCGACCGGACTATCTCACGCGCTTCGAGCCTCAGCTCACCGGCGGACTCGGCAGGCTTTATCGCGGCGGCGCGTTTTTCACGAACGCCTACCAGGACCATGCGATTACGGAGACAGCGCCCGGACACTCGGCGACAATGTCCGGTCGGTTTCCAGTTCATACCGGAATCTCTGCAAATACCGCTGGCGTCGCCGATAGCACAGTCTCGTTGATCGATGCGTCCGGTGTTGGCGCATCGCCGTTTCGGTTTCGAGGAACGACGCTCACTGACTGGCTCATCGCCAGAGATCCGCGCACGAAAGCCTTGTCCGTGTCGAGAAAGGATCGCGCGGCGATTTTACCGATCGGAAAATCGAAACAACCAGTGTTCTGGTATTCGCCCAACGGAACGTTCACGACGAGCACCTACTATCGTGCGAGTCTCCCCGAGTGGGTGAAGACATTCAATGCGAGACGCCTCCCGGCGAGTTATGCCGGACGAGTCTGGCAGCCGCTGTTGCCGGCCAGCGCCTACAGCGAGCCGGATAGCGTTCCGGCGGAAGCCGGCGGTGTGGGATTTCTGTTTCCGCATCCTGAGCCTGCCTCGGCGGATTCGACCGCCAAAACACTCGGCGACTTTCCCTGGATGGACGATGTCACCCTCCAGTTCGCCCTTGCCGGAGTGAATGCGCTTCATCTTGGCGAAGGTCCGGAGACCGACGTGCTGGCCATTTCGTTGTCGACGACTGACGCGATCGGTCATCATTACGGACCTGACTCACGCGAACTTCACGACCAGATACTTCGCCTCGATCGATCGCTTGGCGTTTTTCTGGATTCGCTCTTCCGCATGCGCAATCAGAAGGATGTCATCATTGCTCTGACGGCCGATCACGGACTTACTCCGTATCCGGAAGTCCACGGCCACGATCAGAACGCCGGCGCCCTCCGCGTCGATATCAAGCCTGTGCTACAGCGATTGAGCAATTCGCTCGCACGCGCGGGAGTGCCCGGGAAAGGGCTGAGTCTGGTAAGCGGCGTCTACAGGGGAAACGGCTTCTCTCAGGACGGTGGAGTGCTGGAGCTCGATAGCACCGCTCTGGCCAAGGCGAAAGTCAACAGGGATTCGCTGCTCCGGGCGTTGCGTGCTGATTTCCTGTCAGTCAAGGGCGTTGCCAGGGCTGACCGAATATCCGAACTGGCAAAAGCAGATACCGTACACGACAACATTGCGCGGCGATGGCTGCACATGTTCGGGGACGAGCAGAAGGCGGCTATGGTCGTGACGCTTGCCCCATATGACTACTGGGCATCGTCGACGTCCGCGCTCGCGCAGCACGGAAGCCCGAACGACCTCGACGCTCACGTACCGATAATCTTCTACGGCGACAGAATCCACCCTGGTCGCTACCCGGAATTTGCGAGAGTAGTGGACATGGCACCCACGCTCGCCTCAATTGTGCACGTGGCACCACAAGAGAAACTAGACGGCCACGTCCTCCAGGATGCGCTCAGGTAAAAGCCCTTTTCACTCCGTTCTAAAAGCGTTCGACGAAGCAGAGTTCGGTGTGAAGAACATTTTGAATCTGCGGGAATCGCTGCCGACAGCTGCCGACGCACGCTATCGCGCCGAGTCATGGTTGCGGGAGCGGCAGATCAGTCGAGCGAGTGAGGTTCTCGTCATCACGGGGCGGGGTAACCAGAGTCCCGCTGGCGTGTCGGCGGTGCGTTCTGCGGTGCTGGCGTTGCTTCCATCACTGAGACGCCGCGGCGTTGTCACCGCATGGAAGGAGCACTCTCCGGGATCGTTCGTCATAAAACTCGACTCGATTTCATCGTTGCTCAACGCACCACGGCGCAAGCGCGACCGCGCTTCTGCCAGCGTTGCTGCAGATCCGCAGGCGTTGACAGCGTTGGATAGCTCGACGCTGACGCTGCTACGCCGGCTGGCAGTCAGATCTCTCGAATCGCTGGGAGTACGTGAACCTGAGAAATTTGTGGAAGCCGAGATGTTATCGAAGTTCAGTTCACTGGCGGCCGGTATCCCGGGCGGCGAAGGCACTGAGGCCAAGCTTCGTGAGGCGATTGCCGCGGCGCTCGAGCAGCTGGACGAGTCAGCGCAATAAACCCGAAATCAGGAACAACCGCGAATGATCCGACGACTGATTCTCTGGCCAGCAGTTCTGGTTCCACTGCCGCTACGTGGACAGACTGCAATTCCCGGATATTCACCGCAGTCGGCGGCAGTCGAGCGTACGACAGAAATCGATGTGATAAAGCGACCATTGCCAGCCAGCGCGTCCGCGCACTCGAAGTTTCTCTCTCTGCAGCCGCACATGGCCGGCACGCCGGCCCAAGCGCGGACGCGTGACTACGTGGTGGCGCAAATGAAGGCGTGGGGTCTCGAAACCGAGGTCCGCTCGTACAAGGTGTGGATGCCGCATCCACTAAGCACACGAGTTTGGCGGATCGCGCCGGATCCAATCGAGTTGAATCTTCAGGAAGGGCCGATTCCGGAAGACACGACCTCAGTCGCGTTTCCTCAAGTGATGGCGTTCAACGGCTACGGCGCTGCCGGCGACGTTCATGGCGATGTCGTGTACGTCAACTACGGTCTGATCGAGGACTACGCTCAGCTCGATTCGATGGGCGTTTCGGTAAAGGGGAAAATCGCGATCGCGCGCTATGGCCATTCGTACCGCGGGATCAAGGCTCGTGAAGCCGAGAAGCATAGTGCGGTTGGTTTGCTCATCTACAGCGATCCTGCGGACGATGGTTATGCGCGAGGAGACGTATATCCGGCCGGACCGATGCGACCGCCGCGCGGCATTCAACGTGGAAGCGTGATGAATCCCAACGGTGATCCGAGCACACCCGGGTATCCAAGCACCGAGAACGCCAAACGGATTCCCGTTTCGCAGATGGAAGTTCCGCGCATTCCCGTTTTGCCAATCTCCTACGCCAATGCAGCGGAGTTGCTGCGTGGACTTTCGGGGAAATCGATTCCGCAGCCGTGGCAAGGCGGGCTCGGCTTTCGTTATCACGTCGGTCCGGGGCCGGTGCAGGCGCGAATCGCCGTCGCGACCGACGCGAGCACAAATCCTTACAAGGAGATCTGGGATACCTTCGGGATCATCCGTGGCAGCGATAACGCTGATGAAATCGTGATGATCGGTGGACACCGTGACGCGTGGGGTCCGGGCGCCGCAGACAACGTTAGCGGTACCGTCAGTGTACTGGAGGCGGCGCGAGCGATTGCAGATCAGGCAAAAGAGGGGAAGCGACCAAAGCGAACGATCGTGTTCGCGACATGGGATGCCGAGGAATGGGGGTTAATTGGATCGACGGAGTACGTCGAAGATGATTCACTGCGATTGAGCAGGAATGCAGTCGCGTATCTGAATCAGGACGACGTTGCGCAAGGACCGAACTTCAGCAGCGGCGGCTCGCCCTCGCTGCGCGGCTTGCTCCGCGATGTGGCGAAGCAGGTTCCCGATCCCAGCCATCAAGGCAGCGTTTATGATGTGTGGAGAAAACACTCGAATCTGGCGGCGGATTCGCTCGAGCCGCAGATGGGTGATCCTGGCGGCGGTTCCGACTTCGCAGGCTTCTACAATCATCTGGGAATCCCAATTGTCGATTGGGGTTTCGGCGGACCGCAAGGCGTATATCACTCCGCTTACGATTCGTACCACTGGATGTCGAAGTTCGGTGATCCAGGATTCGAGTTCCACGCCACTGCAGCGCGAATCGGAGCGGCGATGCTGTTGCGAATCGCCAACGCTGACATTCTGCCGTACGACTACGTCGAATTTGCGCGAACGATGCGCCGGTTTGGAAGCCAGGTCGACAGCGCTATCGCCAAAAAGCAGTGGAAGACCTCGAGCGCAGGTCTTACGTCGGCGATAGCGAGGATGGAAGCCGCCGCGATCGCCTTCAACGCTGCGCGTGATCGCGCTCTTACGGCTCAGGTGCCGGGAACAACGCTCAAGCAAGTCAACGCAACTTTGCTCGAAGTTGAACGCCAGCTTACAAGACCACAGGGCCTCGTCACGCGGTCATGGTTCAGAAACCTGATTTATGCTTCAGACGAAAATAACGGTTATGCAACGATGGTGCTGCCGTCGGTGAACGAGGCAATTCGACTCGGCGATGAGAGCACCGTCACACGGGAGCTCGCTGATTTGGCGGATCGCTTTGACGCAGCGACGCGTACGTTGCGAGCGGCCGCCGCACTGATCAAGTGAGCGCGTAACACCGTACAATTCGTGGCTCCGTTCAGGCCCAGACATTGCGATACACTGCTGCCGTCGAGACACGGAACGGTAGGAAGCTTGATGCGAACCACCCAGTCAGGAGTGCGGCGCTCACGTCTCACTCCCGAAGAAGTAACAGCGATAAGCGCCTACGGAGCAAAAGCGGTCTGGCCGTCTGGGTTCCAACTCTATCAACGTGGGGCGCCGGCCGACGGCGTTTTCATCGTGCTCGACGGCCACGTCGTGCTGCGCAACAAGATCAAAGTTGGGCGCGGTTTTGTGCCGGTGATTGCTACTTCGGGCCAGACCTTTGGAAGCGAAGGACTTTCGCCCAATAGTTGTTACGTCACCGATGCGAATGCATCGGAAGAGACTAAAACGATGTTCCTGAGCAGCGCACAATTCCGCGCCTTCGTCAGAGAGCGCCCCGCTCAGACAATTCCACTGTTATCGCAGATCATGTCCGAGCGCGCTTATCTCCTCGAGAAGCTGCACGAGCTTGCCGCGCTCAATGTGGATCAGCGGCTAATGTCAACGCTGACACACTTGAGCAGCGACCGGAGTTTCACCGCGCCCGACGGGCGGCTGAAGCTGGAAAACAGTCACCACCGGTTGCTATGCGAGATGGTGGGCGCGACGAGAGAATCAATCGCACTTGCACTCAGCCGTCTTGTTTCTGCCGGAATCGCGGAGCGCAGGGGCATGACTTTCCTTATCGAGCCAGGGTCCCTCGGTCCAACATTCGGTGATCTCGCCGATAGAGACGGTGTCCTGCCGGCTGTAAGAGAAATGTCTTCGTGACGATGAATGGGCGATCAGCAAAGAGCTGAGACCGACTCCATACTCAGCGGAGCTGAGACTATTGATCTGCAGGAGGAGGGCTCACACGGAGTTCTCCTCCTGCATGGTTTTGGAGACACTCCCCAGACGCTCGCTTTGATTGCGCGCAGACTGGCCGAGTCGGGTTACGGCGTGCTGGTGCCGCTGCTTCCGGGCCACGGGCGAAACATGGGCGCGTTTCAGCGGTCTCGCGCAGATGAATGGCTCGAGGCAGCCAGGAAGTCACTCTTTCAAATGCGCACCCGGTACGCAACGGTCAGTATCATCGGACTATCGATGGGAGCCGCACTCGCGGTCCTCGCCGCGGCTGAGACGCCGGCGATTGCTTCGCTGGTGCTGATTGCTCCCTATTTGGGAATGCCGGCGCAGCTTCGCATTGCGGCGGTGACGCACTGGCTGTGGGGATCGATCGCCGGGGAAATAAACGCCAGAAATCCTCGTTCGATTCACGATCCCATCGAAAGAAAACTGAACCTGGCCTATGGAGTGGTAACAGGGCGCATCCTGAATGAGTTGTCGAAGGTCGTCAGGCTCGCGAGAAAAGCGCTGCCCAGAGTGACCGCACCGACACTGGTGATCCTGTCGAGAGAAGATCCTCGAGTTGCTCCTGCGATCGCTGAGTTTGCGCTGAAGAAACTGGGGGCGCGCGACAAAAAGCTGGTGTGGACCCAGGGAGCGGGACACATCATCACTGTCGACTACGGGCGCGAGCGCGTTTTCAACGAAGTGGAAAGTTGGTTGCGCACTTACGACGGCCGTAGCGCGACAGCCGCCGAGGATAAGAGAGCGGCTGTCGAACGGCGCTGAAACTAGAAGCGATCCTGCACGAACTCCGTGACTGTATCTACCGCGCGCTCGCCCAAGTCTGCAGCCTGGTGAACGACTCCGGTGGCGACACGCTTCACGCGAGCCACGGGAGACTGCGATCTACGACGAGCACGGCGACGGCCTCCAGCACTCTTCCGTCCTCCTCTTTTGCTGGCGGAGGAACGACTGCTCGACTTCCGCGAAGAGGATTTGCGTCCGCCTTTGCGACGCGCGGATGATTTCCTGGCGCCGCGACGCGACGATTTGCGCGAACTGCCGGAGCTCCGCCTCGAGCGCTTCCTCGCGCCTCCGCTTTTCCGTCCGGAGGATTTTGATCGCGATGTCTTTCTTCCACCTCTTGAACGACTGGACCTCTTGGCTGCAGCCATTGGAAAACTCCGTGTAGCAGGGTTCGTAGAACGGATAGCAAGATTCGCGCACAAGCAGGGTAATCAGTGTCGTGTCTGCAGGCAGTATGCTGCGCGTTGGTAACTATCCGACGGTCCGTGTTTCGCCATGTCGCATGATCCAAAGATCGCCCTCTCCATACGAAGACTCCTTCCATAGCGAGCGCATCATTGCTGGCGGCTCGTCCATCGGCTCGTCGGTGAGCTTGAAGGTGCCCCAGTGTGCAGCCGTCATTATCAGGCGTTGGCCCTTCTGCGCAGCCGCAAGCTGAGTCATTGCCTTGATGCAATCTTCCGGATTCATATGTACTGCGCTCATGAACCAGCGCGGTTCGTAGGCGCCAATGGGAAGAATTGCCACATCGAACGGGCCACAACGTCTGCCGATTGTTTCGAACTCCGGATGCAAGGCGGTGTCGCCGGCGAAAAACACTGAACGGCTTGCCGAACGCAAAACCCATCCTGACCACAATGTTCTATTGCGTCTGCCGAGGGTCCTACCGGAAAAGTGCTGCGCGGGCACGCAGGTGAGCTGGAGCTTTCCGACCGAACCATCCTGCCACCAGTCACGCTCGTTTACATCTCTTGCTCCGCGTCGTTTGAGAAATGCGCCGAGTCCGAGTGGAGCGTACCACGCTATTGCTGGATAACGCTCGGCAAGCCGCGAGATGGTTGTCGCATCAAGATGATCGTAATGGTCGTGGGACAAAACGACCACGTCGATTGGCGGAAGGCGATCGAAATCGATTGCCGGCTGAACCCAGCGTCGCGGACCAACGAACTGGACTGGCGATGCGCGCTGGCTCCAGACAGGATCGGTCAAAACGTTCAGGCCCGCTATCTGAATCAGGAAAGTTGTATGACCCACCCACGTGAGGGTGAGCTGATCGGGTGCCGCACGCGGCACCAAGAAAGAAGGGTCGGCAAGCTTGAACTTGCTTGGATCGGGGTCCGGACGCCGCGGATTTCGTCGTCTCTCGACCAGGGTCCACTTCAGGAAATCCGTAAATCCATGCAGTTCGGCGGCGGGCCACGGATTTCGGAATCCACCATCTGGTCGATGATGGTCGGGAGCTGGTATCTCTGACAAACCTTAGCTGGTCCTGGGAGCGGCGAGATTTTCTTCGAGATGCGCTCGCGATTTCATTCCGACCAGCGCTGCGGCAAGCGGAAGGGACTGTGAGAAAGCAATTGCCCGACGCGCATCGGTAGTAAATCCGGGGAACGCAGCGTGTACCTGTTTCGGCAACGATCGCGTGAGCTGAGACTGCATCAGCGTCGCACTCCCGATGACCGAGATGCCGAGGCGGCTCGCCGCTTCCAGGAGTGTTAGCTGATCATCACCAATGCGTTGAGTCGGAGTCCGCACTGCCTCGGTCATGGCGAGGTTGATTGGAAGTTGCACCGCCCTGAAATGATGTTTTGCACCACCGACTTCACGAGCGACTGATGCGAGCTCTGCCAAGCTCAGATGATTTCTGGCATCCGCCGCTACGCGGAAACCGTTCCAAGTCGCGCAACCGTAAGTCCCGATTGCACCTCTCCTGACTTGACTCTCGAGCGTGGCAAATGCTTCGCTCACCACATTGAGGAATTCTGGTCGATCCAATACCTCCAGCTGCTGCTCGGGATTGTGGAGATAATAGACATCGATCACGGCGAGACCAAGATTGTTGCGGCTGCGCTCGATTTGATCGTCAAGATAGCGCGGAGTAAGACAGTGTCCCCCTGCTACGACATCACGCGGCCGCATCACACCGCGCTCGAAGTACTCGCTTTCGAGGAAGGCGCGATATGCTTCCCTGGTGGTCGGAGGAGCTTTGTCCAGCGGGATGTAGCCGCCCTTGGTACAGACAACGACCTCATCGCGCTCCACCGCGCGCATCGCTATTGCGTTTCTGATCGCCGTCCCGACGGCACGCTCAGAACGCTGGCAGCGATAGTTGATTGCGGTATCAACCAGGTTGATACCCTTTTCGAGTGCGGCGGCAGTCGCGGCTGCATAACGCTCGTCTTCGGAATCGTCGCACTCGCCCAGATAGGTTCCGAGACCGAGTGATGAAACGAGTGGACCGTGCGCCAGCTCGCGGTAGAAATGCTCGGCATGGGCTTTGGAAAATCGCTTGCGAAAGCGTTTTGTTCCATCGGGTGTTGCCCGGCCTTGAACCAGAGCTATACCAGCGTTAGCTGTCGGGGTTTGCAAGCGGTTCATTGCGGAGAGGCTATCGGCAGCGGGAGAGTAATGCAAGGTGCGCGTAAGGTGCACTGGCCCTTACGTTGCTTAGCAGTGCAGCACAGCTTACGAGCCTTTCAACCGCGAACAAATCTGAAGTGAAAGCATATGCGTTGTCGTTGGCGACGCTCGCTGCCTGTGCACCGCAGCAGCGTCCTGTAATGCTGCCGCCGGTTCGGATGGAGCCGGCGATCGATACGTCAGTGGCTGCCGGTCAATCGCGCAAGGTGTTCGAGACGAATCGCGACGATCCATTCGCGACGACGAACCGCATCGACTGGCCGGGTCCCAGCCGCTACCGCTCCGCAGCCGGTTTGCCCGGACCCGATTACTGGCAGCAGCGCGCGGACTATACGATCGTCGCGAGTCTCGACACCGGTAGCACCGAGTTGTCAGGTTCGGTAGAAGTACGCTACACGAATAACTCTCCCGACACGCTGCGGTATGTTTGGCTGCAGGCGGATCAGAGTCTTTACCGCAACGGCAGCAAAGGATCTGCACTGTTTCCAGCCGACTCGCGGTGGGGCGTGCGCGGATTCCAGGGCGGCTACACGTTCAGCGATGTTCGTGTCAACGGCGCCACTGTGCAGCCACGCGTCAATGATACGATGATGCGGCTCGATCTTCCCGGTCCATTAACGCCGCACGGCGGGAAGATCACGATCTCAATCAAGTACTCGTTTCGAGTACCCGAACACGGATCGGATCGAATGGGGCGCGACAGTTCCCTTTATGAGTTGGCTCAATGGTACCCGCGCATGGCCGTTTACGATGATGTGCGCGGATGGAACACGGACCCTTATTTGGGGCAGGGTGAGTTCTATCTCGAGTACGGCGACTTCGACTACTCGGTGACAGTGCCGGCCGGATACATCGTTGCCGGCAGTGGCGTACTGCAGAACCCTGAAGATGTTCTCTCTCCGGAGCAGCGCCGCAGGCTGACCGCGGCATCGGGAAGCAGCACGGTCGTACAAATTGTAACGCAGCCGGAGGCAGCGTCAGCAAAAAGTCAGCAGCGGCCAGGAACAAAAACGTGGCGATTCCGGGCGCGGAACGTTCACGATGTTGCCTGGGCTGCTGCGCCTGACTTCCGCTGGGATGCAACGAGCTGGAATGGAATCCTGATGCAAGCGTACTACGAGTTCCCAAAATCGGGGAAAGCGTGGGAACACGCCGCCGAGCAGACTCAGTGGACGATCAAGCAGTACTCGGAGCTGTTCTTTCCGTTTCCTTATCCGCAGGCAACGAGCGTCGCCGGGCCGGTTGGGGGGATGGAATACCCCATGTTCGTGATGGTGGGCTACGGAACAGACGATCCTGCGTCGATTTTCGGGACCGTTAACCACGAGCACGGGCACGAGTGGTTCCCGATGATCGTCGGCTCCAATGAGCGGCGATATGCGTGGATGGATGAAGGCATCAATACTTATCTGAACGCCTTTGCCAATGAGGCTCGTTATCCGGGCCAGAGCGCGTACCCGGGATACCTGCGGAACTGGGCCGATGCTGTAACGCGTGGAACGCAGTCACCACTCATGACGGCGCCCGATAACATCAACCCGACAGCGCTCGGCGCGATCGGGTATCGAAAGCCGGCGCTGGTACTGCTGACCCTCAGGAATCACGTGGTGGGCGCCGACTCTTTCGACAGAGCATTCCGTGATTACATCAGAGCCTGGGCGTTCAAGCATCCCACACCCGGAGATTTCTTCAGGAGCATCGAAAATGGCACGGGTGAGGATCTGTCCTGGTTCTGGCGCGGTTTCTTTTATACGACCGATGTTCTGGACATTGGAATCGACAGTGTCTCGATGCAGAGCTCCGAAGGACAAAACTTCGCGAAGGTGTCGCTGCACCGGTTTACCTCGATTCCGTTCCCGGTCCGTTTCAGAGTCGCGTACGCGGATGGAACTACCGAAGACTTCTCGTTGCCGGTCAATATCTGGGCGCGCGGAAATCAGTTCGAGGCAGTGGTGTCGGCGCGCGGGAAAGTCGTCGGCGTAAGACTATGGCCCGATCCGTCGGTACCGGATTGGAACGCTGCTAACGATACCTGGGGAAATCCGCCGCCGGCAAATGCCCCGAGACCGGTTACGAGAAGGTGATGTGGTCGTTTGGATTAGGGACGCCGTTCGGGTAGATTGCAGCGTAACTAGGACTTAGATCAACGGAGCAAGTAATGCCGGATTTTGGCAGCTGGGCGTCGGCGTGGTGGAAGCCGATTCTGTTTGTGATAATTGCCGGACATCTCACCAACGTATCGGTCACGCTGTTCCTTCACCGCGCCCAAACGCACCGCGGGGTGAGGCTTCACTACCTGGCCGCCCTTCCGATGCGGATCTGGTTGTGGCTCTCGACCGCGATCGTGACCAAGGAGTGGGTCGCGTGTCACCGTAAGCATCACGCCTTCGCCGACCGCGAGGGTGATCCGCACAGTCCGCTGCTGGAGGGCCTGCGCAACGTCGTCCTCAAAGGAGCCTTCTACTATAGAAAGGCAGTTCGTCAGCCTGGCGTGCTGGACAAGTACGGCAAGGGCACACCCAACGACTGGCTGGAGAGGCATCTGTTGTCCCCGCTCAACTGGCTTGGGATCGTCGTCATGCTCGGCGTCGATATATATCTGTTCGGATTCTTTGTCGGCCCGCTGGTTTGGGGCGTTCAGATGATCTGGATTCCTTTCTGGGCCGCGGGAATCGTCAACGGAATCGGACACGCAGTGGGTTATCGGAACTTCAACGTCAAAGACGAAAGCCGAAACATCTCACCGATCGCGATCTGGCTGGGCGGTGAAGAGCTGCACAACAATCATCACGCCGATCCGCACTCCGCGAGTTTCAAGGCAAAGTGGTATGAGCTCGACATCGGCTGGGTCTACCTCAGACTCCTTTCCATCTTCGGTCTCGCAGAAATCTCATACGCGCGCAGGTAAGCTGCGTGCCTGAGACTGTAACCTGCGTGCGGTGCGGGCAGACGCGCGCAGGATTCGTGAAGCCTCCGTTCCCGGGCCCCATCGGCGCCCGCGTCGTAGAAGGGATCTGCACGCAGTGCTGGGGTGACTGGCTCAAGCAGCAGACGATGCTGATCAACCACTACGGCCTGAACGTAATGGATCCCCAGGCACGCTCGTTCCTGACCAAGAACATGACGGCCTTTCTGTTCAAGACGGGGGCGTCGGCCGAGATCGACACCAGCAAAAAAGGCACGATCACACATTGATCATGCGAAAGTCTAAAGGAGTCGCGGGTTTAGCTCTTATTGTTGTCGCCGTGAGCTGCACGACACTGAGCAGCGGAACAAATGCCTCGACCCGGACCGGAACGACATCTCCCCGCTGGACCGATTCCGTACTCCGTTCCATGACGCTGCGCGAGAAAGCAGCGCAGATAGTCTGGCCGAGCGTTTTCGGTGACTATGTGTCCGGCGACTCGCCGCAATGGCGCCGGCTCACGCAATACGTCGAGCAGGAAAAAGTTGGCGGCTTCACGATTTCCGTCGGGTCTCCGATCGAGGTCGCGGCGAAGCTCAATGCGCTGCAGGGGATGAGCAAGATTCCGCTTTTGTTCGGAGCGGACCTTGAAGCCGGAGCCGGATTCCGCGCCCGGGGTGGTTATTTCGTGCCCAACGCAATCGATCTCGGTGGGGCAATTGTCTTTCCGCCCGAGATGGCAATTGGCGCAACGCGAGATACCGCACTCGCTTACGAAGAAGGCCGCCTCACTGCCCAGGAAGGACGGGCATTGGGGATTCACATTGCCTACGCGCCGGTTCTGGATGTCAACAACAATCCGGATAATCCGGTCATCAACACGCGCTCGTACGGAGAAGACCCGCAACTGGCAGCGCGGATGGGAGTGGCTTTCATCCATGGCCTGCAAGATCACGGCATGATAGCGACAGGAAAGCATTTCCCCGGGCATGGCGACACCGGAGTGAATTCGCATCTGGCGCTGCCAGTGGTGACGGTGAGTCGTAGCCGTCTGGATACCGTGGAGCTCGTCCCATTCCGTGCTGCCGTCAACGCCGGGGTCGGGGCGATCATGTCTTTTCACGGCGCAATGCCCGCCCTCGATTCCTCGAACGTACCCGGTACACTGTCGCCGAAAGTTCTGACGGGACTTCTTCGGGGAGAGATGGGATTCAAAGGGATCATCATCTCCGATGCGATGGACATGCGTGGCGTTCTAGATACGTATGGCGCCGACGAAGCGGTGAAGCGTGCGATCGCCGCGGGTATAGATGTGTTGATTCAACCGCTCGATATCACGAAGACGATCGACGCGGTAATCGCGGGGATTTCGGAAGGCCGGTACACGGAAGCGCGGCTCGACTCTTCAGTGAGAAGGGTTCTCGAAACAAAACGCCGACTGGGCCTGGCCCAAGCCAAGCTGGTCGACCTGAGTGCTCTGCGGTTTCTCGTTGGTGACAGCGCCAATTCGCAGATCGCCCGAACTGTTGCCGAAAAGTCGATAACGCTGGTACGAGATTCGGCGAGGCAAATTCCACTGCTCGCTGATAGCGCGAGAGTTCTGTCGATCACCATTGCCCGGCGTGCCGACCTGTCTGCCGGAAATGCATTCAACGCCGAGCTTCGCCAGCTTTTTGGCGATCGCCGCAGGCC
>Ga0209027_1000494_pt1 | contig 14019 bp, 11 predicted proteins | sample GraSoi013_1_20cm_3_FD_185821 | JGI IMG/M metagenome (GOLD analysis project Ga0209027, IMG submission 185821) | Grasslands soil microbial communities from the Angelo Coastal Reserve, California, USA - Sample 09_27_2013_1_20cm (SPAdes) (version 2) | ecosystem: Environmental > Terrestrial > Soil >...
GTGCATCTATCATGAGCGAAACGATGATGGTAAGCGGCGACGGCGAGTCGACCTACAAACTGGAATCGCTGCTTAAGCTCGCGCCCGGGCTCGGCCTCCTGCGCGGCGTTATTATCGATCAGCACTTCTCGGAGCGGGGACGGATTGGTCGGCTGCTCGGCGCGGTCGCGCAGAACCCGCGCATACTGGGCATCGGCCTCGACGAGGACTGCGGAATCCTGGTGCAGCGGGGCCGCTTTCAGGTGCTCGGCAGCAACGCCGTTCACATCCTGGATGGCAGTCGTGTCACGTTCAGCAATCTCACCGAAGCGGAGCCGGAATCCTCACTCTCCATCTACGGCGTGAGGCTTCACGTGCTAAATCAATCGGATACTTTCGACCTGAAGTCACGACGGCCTCGATTCCATCCGGAAAAGGAAGTCAGAGAGTGGCTTGGCCTGCCGGAGAACGAGTAGGGCCTTTCACACAGCACTCTTCCAGCATCTCGATGATCTCGCGCACCGTCGTCACACCGCGATCGCGCGCGTAGAAGGTGCGGATTTCCTTGTAGCGGACGTCCTTCGGCAGCTGCAGACCCTCTTCAATAACCCAGTGCTGGAGTGCGCGCGGTCGCGGCCCCCACCAGCCACATTCTTCGAACTTGTCGTTGAACAAAATCACAATCGGAATCGAGCGCGATTTTCCGTTGGTGAGATGCGCGTCCATAACGTCCAGATTCCGGTCGCGCGCGAGAATCCGCATGTCGATGTTGTTCGCCGAGTCCGCGAGCCGCGCCGCGATTGGGACGATATTGACCGCATCGCCACACCAGTCCTCGCTAAGCACGAGCAGGTGCCATTCGCCGCCCAGCGCCTCCACCCGCGTGCAGAATTCAACCGGAATGACTACGCGCTGCGCCAGCGCGATCCACAGCTCGTGATTCACTGTGGGACGGGCGAGGAAATCCTGAAAACTTTCGCCGCTGTAGTATCGCTCTCTCGTAACCAGCGTCATCGAGTTCCCTCATCCCTCATCCCGGCTCCCGCATCATGTCCACGTGAATAATCCCGTCTTCCTCGTACGGAGCTGAAATGGTCACGAAGCCATAGCTTTTGTAGAAATTCTCGAGCCGTCGCTGCGCGGCGATCTTGATCTGCTGATTCGGCGCAAGTTTCCCCATTCGTTGGAGCGCTTCAACCATCAGCTGTCGACCCAAGCCGGTTTTCCGCACTACGCTCGCGGTGACGATCCGACCGATCGAAGCTTCGTGGTAGCGAATGCCGGGCTCGAAGATTCGCGCATACGCGACGAGGTCTTTTCCGTCGGGACCGTCGCGCCAGCCGAGGAGGTGCCACGCCAGTGGGTCGCGGCCATCCGCATCGGGATAGGGGCAATTCTGCTCGATGATGAAGACAGCCTCGCGCAATCTCACAATGGCGTAGAGATCGTCGACGGTGAGGTCACGGAAACGGCAAAACTGCCACGACGCGCTTGTGTTGATCAATTTCCTTCCCTATTCTGCGCAGTCGATCCCGTGCTCATGGAATAAAAGTATATGACGCTGCATTCGGCGCATAAACTCATCGCCGTCATTGGCGTCGCGTTGCCAGCTTTGCTGTTCGCACAGCAACCGGTCTTGATGCCGGCTGGCGACGTGACAATCGGACTCAAGCGCGATCCGGCGCTGGCCGCGGCGATTGCCGACATCTCAGCGCCGCAGATTCGGTCGACTGATTCGGCGCTGGTCTCGTTCGGTACCCGACACACCATGAGCGACACGGTGAGCAACGCGCGCGGCATCGGTGCGGCTCGTCGATATATCTACGCAAAACTTCGGGGCTACAGCAAAGCGTGTGGCGGATGTCTACGTGTCGAGTACGACCCCGCGCTGATGCAGATGCGCGGTCATCCGGATCGGCCGATGGTGAACATCGTGAACGTTCTGGCGTGGCTGCCCGGCCGCGATACCAATCGCGTGATAGTGATGGGCGGGCACTACGATTCGTGCGTCTGCGCCCGCACGGACATCGGACCGTTGGCGCGGTTCGAGGCCAGCCAGGACGCGCCGGGAGCGGACGACGACGGTTCCGGCACATCCGCGGTCGTCGAGCTGGCGCGCGTTTTCTCGAAGCATTTTCCGCGCGGACTGCAGGCGACGATCATCTTCGCCACTTATTCCGGCGAAGAGGAGGGCCTCTATGGATCCACGCACCTCTCGCAACGATTGCACGAGGCCGGCTACAAAGTCGCATCGGCGTTCACCGATGACATCGTCGGTAACGTGGTTGCCGACGACGGTAGCGTCGATTCGACCAGCGTGAGAATCTTCGGCGCCGAGCCCGACAACGGCCCCAGCAGAGAGCTCGCTCGCTACGCCTGGGCAGCGGGCACGATCTACAATCCGCGCTTCCGCATTCTGCCCGTGTTCAGGTTGGACCGCATCTCGCGCGGTGGTGATCACAGCCCGTTCGTGAGCCTCGGCGACCCGGGTCTGCGCTTCACCGAGCGCCTCGAGAACTACAAGCGACAGCATCTACCGACCGACGACTTCGCGCACGTCAACTTCGGCTACGTCGCCAACGTTGCTCGCCAGAACGCAGCGGTCATCGGCTCGCTTGCCAATGCGCCAGCGCCACCCGCGGCGCTGGCAGTGCGCGATCGCGAGTCCGGAGGTTCCAAGTGGCGTTTGACGTGGAACGCCGTTCCCGATGCGAGCGGCTACGAAGTACTCTTCCGCCACACGATGTCCCCGACCTACGAGAAGATCTACTCGGTGGCAGCGGATACCACGTTTCTGCTGCCGGACCAGCTTGACGATGGGTGGGCCGCCGTGAGGTCAGTCGCGGCCAACGGGCACCGATCGCTGACTGCCGCGGTTCCACCGCCCTGCCCGATCCTGGCTACCCACGCCGACTCGGTTGCCGCAGGTGACATCATCCGGAATTGTATCCGCGCGCCCGGGCGGTAGCGGTTAGCGCTTACCGCTTACCGCTTACCGCCTCGCTGACAAGATCGTCTTAAACGGAGACGCGCCGCCTCCGGTGGTGGCGCGAGTTCCGTAACCCGTGCCGTGTCGTTTCTCATGAAGTCTTATTTCGGCATTGCGCTTGGCGCTGCCACAACAATCACAGCTTGCGCTCCGCCGCCACCGGCCAAAGCTGTCGCGCCGATTCCGGTTCAGCATCAGTACATCGCTCCCGAAATTGGTCTCAATAATTCGGGACTCGACACTTCGCTCGCGCGCAATCTCGACAAAGTAGTAAAAACCGCGATCGAAGAAGCCGTAGCGCCGGGAGTAGCAATCGCGGTTGGTCGCAACGGCCACATCGCCTACATGAAGGGCTATGGCTACATCGACTGGAATCAGCCCGGATCGCCCGCGGTCGACACTAACACGCTTTACGACCTGGCGTCGCTGACCAAAGTCATCGCCACCACGACTCTGGCGATGATTCTGGAAGAGAATGGTCAGCTCGATCTCAATCGCACCGTCGTTTCGTACCTCCCTGAGTTCAACTCACCCGAGAAGGCACAGATCACCGTCAAACAGCTGCTGACGCACAGCGGCGGACTCGAGGCAGGCGCCAACATTTACCAGACGGCGCGCGGTCGCGATCAATTCCTGCAGCAGATCAACGCACGCCCGCTCGACTACACTCCGGGCACGAGCATGGTCTACAGCGATTGGGACATGATCCTGGTGCAGTTGATCATGGAGCGCATTACCGGCAAGACGATGGACGTGCTCGCGACGGAGAAGATCTTCAGGCCACTCGGCATGATCGACACGCAGTTCAACCCATCGTTCACGCTGCGGCCACGAATTGCTCCCACGCAGGTGGATGATGCACGCGGCGGTCTGTTGTGGGGAACGGTGCATGACGAGAACGCGTGGGCGATGGGTGGAGTCGCCGGGCACGCCGGCCTTTTCTCCACGGCAAAGGATCTCGCGCTCTTCTCGATGATGATCCTCAACGGCGGCGAAGGTGTGAACGGGGTGCGGATCGTGAAGCCGGCGACCATCGCTCGCTGGACCGCGCGCCAGGGGAAGGAGTCCACGCGCGCACTCGGCTGGGACTCACCCGAAGGCGGCTCCAGCGCTGGCCAGTTCTTCTCGCCGTGGAGCTTCGGCCACACCGGCTTCACCGGCACGTCAATCTGGATGGATCCGGAGAAGGATTTGTTTGTCGTGGTGCTGACCAACCGGGTGAATCCGTCCCGCAACAACACCCGTCACGTACAGCTACGCCGAGACGTAGCAGACGCTGTGCAGCAGGCGGTGCTGGGGGCGAGGATCGTCAATTGGGAAGCGCGCTAGGTCGCAGCCGATCAGCCTGTAGCTCGTTGTGAACTTCCGCTAGCAGGTCTCCCAGGAATTCGTTGCGTTCGAGACCGGGTGGTAGCCGCAACTCGATAGCCGCCTCCACCAATGCCAGGCGCAGTGATGCCAGGACGTCATCTCGCCGGGCGGTAAACGCTTCCGGAGAATTGACAATCTGCCTGACCACTTGGCGCAGTTCAGTGCGAGGAGTGTTCCCGAGACCAGCCTTTTGTAGCGCTGCTTTGATCGGACGGTAAAACGGCCGCGGTAGAGTCCACGACTTCGATCCTGGTTGTTGCCTGTTGTTGATTCGCAGCACAAAAGGTTCCCGAGTCGACCCAATCAGTGCCGACTAAAGTAGATGTCAAATGGTAGCGTTCCGACCGCACTCCGAAAAAAGCAAGTTGCGAGCCGAAGAATTTCGGTGTGTGTTGGCAACGACTTAGCTTGTGCGCTATCGAACGTTGTTGCGCACGGATTTCCCTGCCGTCGTCAAATGCACCGGCTCCTCGTTCTCATCGCCAACGAGTTCGACTTTCCTGCTGCTCTCCTCCAGGAACTTCGCCCTCGTCTGGCATGAGCCATCCGCCACGAGACGCTTTCCTTTGGCAATCACGTCCTGTATGTCGAGAGAATCGCGCGTCAGAACTAACACGTCGGCGTCACAGCCTCGTTCGAGCTTTCCCTTTTGTGTGAGCTTGAGAATGCGCGCGGTGTTCGACGTTACAAACGGCAACACCAGCTCGAGCGGCATCTTGTGCTTTACCACCAGCTCGCAGAACTGCCCGTAGAAGATGTCCGGAGTGGTCGAGTCAGCATCGGACGAGATGGTGAAGCCTGACGGCGGACCACCCTGCTCGAGGTAATATTTCGCCCACTTGGCCACATCCTGCTCCACCACATCGATGTTGACCGGCATACCATCGATCGCGAAAGCAATCGCTTCGTCCATCAACTCCTTCGTCCGCTGGATGTGAGTCGGAAAGAGCCATTCGGGTTTGATGTCGAAGCACTCCACGAGATCGAGAATCGGTTTCAGGCGCTGGTCGGAATCTCCGACGTGGAAGTGCGTGATGCCCGCTTTTCCCGTGAGAATGCCGCCGACGTGCGCGTCAAATACTACTTTCGCAAGCTCGCGCGCACTGGGTGCCATCGAGCGTTCGTCTGATATTGCTATCTCGCCGGCTCCAACCACCTCGTCGATGAACATCATGTCCTGGCGCACGTCGGCGAGCATCGTGGTCGGCGGGACGTTGTAGCCGCCAGTCCAGAGGAAGGTGCTCAAGCCCTCCTCTTTGAGCGCTTTGACGCGCGCAAGAAGTCCGGGCAGCGTCTTCATTGTAGTGTCAACGCCAAGCACCCCGACGACCGTGGTCACCCCAGCCCGGCAGATTTCGTCCACGAAGAGCATCGGGCTCTGTTTGGCGAGGCTACCCTCACCGCTGCTCCCGAGAAGATGCTCGTGCGGATCGATGAGACCGGGAACGACGACGCAGCCCGACGCATCGATGACTTCGTACGGAACATTCAGGGAGTCGAGCGAGCGGCGATCGACAGCCCCAACCTTCTCTATCTGCTGATTGGCAATGAGTACGCTCTTCCTGCCCCTGGGTGCGGGGTCGAACACTTCGCCGTTTTCGATGAGGATCAGCATGGCAATCCCCGTAACGGAAGAAGCGCGCCTAAGCCTTGCAAAAGCTATAATTTTATACCATGGCATCAACGAAGGAGCGCGTCCCCGTAATCGTCGTCGAGTACGACGAGATCGCGAAGACCATCGCCCACCGCATCGCTGACATTATTCGCGAGCGGAGAAAGGAAGGCGGGCGCGCGGTACTGGGGCTCGCCACCGGAAGCACGCCCATCGGCATCTATCGCGAGCTCATTCGCATGCATCGCGAAGAAGGACTCGATTTCTCCGACGTCGTGACCTTCAATCTCGATGAGTACTACCCGATGAAACCCGACAGCATCCACAGCTACCACCGGTTCATGCGGGAGAATCTGTTCAACCACATCAACATCAAGCCGCAGAACGTCCACATCCCGCGCGGGGATGTTCCGCGCGACGATGTCGAAGTCGAGTGCGACCGCTACGAGGCTGCCATCAAGAACGCAGGCGGGATCGATCTGCAGATCCTGGGCATTGGAAAGACCGGTCACATCGGATTCAACGAGCCTGGTTCGGGTGCTGAGTCGCGCACTCGTCGCATTGCGCTGGACACGGTGACTCGCCGCGACGCTGCCGGTGATTTCTTTGGGGAAGACAACGTCCCGACCGAAGCAATCACCATGGGCGTCGCTTCTATTATGGACGCAAAAGAGATCGCGCTGGTCGCGACCGGTGAGCACAAGGCGGCGGTCATCAAACGTGCGGTCGAGGGTGAGCCTGATCCCGATGTCGCCGCGACTTATCTCCAGGCGCACCCAAACGCGATCTTCTACGTCGACGTCGCCGCCGCCGCCGAACTCACGCGGGTGAAGACACCATGGGTCATCGGCGAGGTGAAATGGACCCGCGACAGGGAAATCGATGCCGTAATTTGGCTCAGCGAGATCACGGGAAAGTCCGTCCTAAAGCTCGACGAGACTGACTATCGGGAGCATCACCTGAGTCCGCTGCTGGCCAAGCACGGCAAGGCGGGGCCTCTGAACGGCGAAGTCTTCAACGCACTGATCGCCAAGATTCGCGGACGCAGTAAGCTGCCGATGGGCAAGCGCATTATCGTCTTCTCGCCGCACCCGGACGACGATGTGATCTCGATGGGCGGCATGCTCAACAAGCTCCACCAGAATCGCAACGACATCATCGTCGCTTATCAGACGTCGGGTAACATCGCAGTCTTCGATCACGAAGTTCGGCGCTACGCAGATTTCATTCGCCGCTTCGGCAACGATTTCGACATCAACGACAACGCCGCCGGCGCGCTGGTCGAGGAAGTCGAGACTTTCCTTGACAGCAAGAAGGTAGGCGAGATCGACGCTTTTCCGGTGCAGGTGATGAAACGCGCGATTCGCGAAGCCGAAGCCGTGTCCGGGATCGAGACTTTCGGTATGAGACGGGAGCAGGCGCGCTTCCTGAACCTTCCGTTTTACCAGACCGGCAAAGTGCGGAAGGATCCGATCGGTCCCGAGGACGTGCGTATCGTGCTGGACCTGCTCGAGGAGAGACAGCCGGAGCTGATATTCGTAGCGGGTGATCTATCCGACCCTCACGGCACCCACCGCATGTGCCTGGAGGCAGTCCAGCAAGCCCTCATCAGCTACTCGGGCCCGACGCCGGAGATGTGGTACTATCGCGGTGCCTGGCAGGAGTGGGAAATCAGCGAGGCAGACGTTCTGGTTCCACTCTCAGAGGACGAGCTGCGCGCGAAAAAAATGGCGATATTCAAGCATCAGTCCCAAAAGGATCGCGCGCCCTTCCCGGGCCAGGATGATCGCGAATTCTGGCAGCGCGTCGAGGAGCGAAATCGCGGTACTGCCCAGCGTGTCGATCGCCTCGGTCTTCCCGAGTACTTCGCCATGGAAGCGTACGTGGTGCGTCGCGCCGGCGCGCCGATCGAACAGGAAATGATTGCGACGAGCTCCCTCGCTGAGAAAGAGACCACGCGTACCCGAGTGAGCACGGCGAAAGCAGGGCGCTGATCGCAGTCAGCGTAACCACCGGTTCAGTAGTTCGGCTTCAGCTCGGGCGACCAGTCCGACAGACGGGCGTCACCGGATGTCGTGAGCTGGCGGAGTCGGCCGGTTTGCTTGTCCAGAATCCAAATGCTGCGCGGATCTCCAATCGCGCCGAGGCGACGAGTGATCGACAAGTGTCGGCCATCAGGCGCCCACGACGGATCTTCGTTCTCACCCTCGAACGTCAGCTGCTTCATCGAGCGGTCTTTCAATGTGATCGTCCACACCTGGAAATCGCCATTTTGTTGTTGATAAGCGATCTCGTCACCCTTTGGTGACCACTCCGGGCCGGTTCGATAGCTGCGCTTTCCCGGAATCACAGGCGTCAACAATCTCATTCCGGTGCCGTTGACGTTCATCGTGTAGAGTTGCGGCGTCAAAGGCACCGGCGACATGAACACGATCTGCTTGCCATCGGGGCTGAAGCTCGGAGAAGTCGTCTCCGCACCCAGTCTCCCCACGTACGGCACGGCGATGCTGTCGTCGCCCGCAGCGCTCGCCAGCATGAGCTCGGCGGGTGAATCGCCACCGCTTGCCCACACGATGTTCTTGCCATCGCGCGTGTACACGGGGGTAATGTTCAAGCCGCGACTCGATGGCCCGAAGAGCCGGGGTTTCATCGTTCTCAGGTCGACGGTAGCGATGCGGGTGCCGCGGTCATCAGCATCGACGTAAACGATGTAGCGCCCCGACGGATGCCACGCTGGCGAGAGCGCCGCTCCGGCTGTTGGAATGGTGCGCTCATTCGCGCCGTCGCTATCGATAATCTTGAGCTTCGTGCCATCGACGAATGCAATCCGAGTGGCCGCGATTCCACGTTGGCCGGTGAGCCACCGCTCGATCTCGTCGCTGGCGACATGGATGGCGAGCCTGCGCTCGCGCGCCACGGAATCGCGCGCGATCGAGTCCCTCGCCACGGCGCGGGCGTAGACTGAGTCGACGTGTAGCGTGTCCATCCGCGCTTGCGCAACGAGAATGGCCTCGTTGCGCTGGAGCTCGATCGCCAGCGAATCACGCTTGGCCGCGGCGCGACGAGCATTGGCTCGGTCACGCGTCGTCTTCAACGGCACTGGCTTCTGCCCGGCGCGTGCCAGACTGTCTCTCCTTGATTGATTCGCCGCCAATGCTTCTGTCGTCATTTGCGCTCTGTCGCTCAGATACCCATTGAGCGAATCGCGAACTGCGGGGAGTTTGTTGGCCGGGATCCGCGGCAGTCTGAACGCCCCTTCCTGCTTGAGCTGCCCTTTGCTGACGTCGAATATTTCCACGTGCATGCTGGCCGCGGTCGGGCGCACGCGCAGAACGTAGTTCGCGCGAGTCTGCGCCAGCGGCGCGAAGTTGATTTGTTTGTCTCCGGGTTGCCAGATGTCGGTGAGCGTAGCGTCATCCAAGATGAGCGGCTGGACGCGATCGCCGTAATCGAGATCGCGCTGGATGATCGTGCGGATCGAGTCGCCGGGCGTGGTGTCGACTTGCAGCACGACGACCGCTGGTGGAACCTCAACCGGTTTTTGCGGCTTGGGTCGCGTACGATTTTGTGCGTGCAGCGTTGAAGTCAGCACCACGAGCGCTGCTCCAACACGAAGTAGTCGAAAAATCATTTAGCTTTGCAATCTATCGGATCAGGTAGTGATACACCGCAAAAAAAAGCCGCGGAGGGTTTGCTCTCCGCGGCTCGTTTTTCGATCGGGTCACTCGCCTAACGCTGCAGATGGAACTGGAACGGCATTTGGACGAGCTGCGACACTTTCTTTCCCCCGATCTGCGCCGCCGAGAATTTCATGCGGGGGAGCGCTTCCTTGACGGCGGCGGTAAACGCTGGGTTGCTGGAGCTTAGGACCTTTAGCGTGCCCGTTTCGGCGCGGCCGCTCTCGTTGACGACAAACTGGACCAAAACCGTGCCTTCAACGCCCGAGTCCTTGAGCTGCGAAGGATATGCCGGGGTCTCGCCGCCGATTCGCTCGACTGGCTTCTCGACCTGGAACTCCATGTATGGGCCGTGATGCTCTTCCTCAGGCTTCTTCACTTCGCCCGCTTCCTTGCCCTTGGAGTCAGCGTCGCCTGTGCCGCCCTTCACACCGTTGGCGGTTCCACCAGCGACGCCCTTGCCGCTGAAGTCGTTCTCATTGGTGACCGCTTTCGAAAGGTCAACCGCCGGGATCTTGGTCGGGACTGCGACCGGCGGCGGCACGATCTGGAAGCCCTTCGGTGGGGCTGGCGCCTCTACTTTCGGCTGCTGGACGACGAGCTTGGGCTTCGGCGGCTCCGGAGTCTTTGGCTTCGGGGGTTCTTTCTTGACCTTGGGCGGCGGAGGCGGCTCCTTTTTGGGCGGAGGAGGCGGTTCCGGCTTCTTGACCTCCATGAAGCGGAGGTTTTCGGCCTTGGTCTTCTCGGGTTTCCGGGTTCCGGCATTCGCGGTCGCGAATACGGCGAGGAAGACCACCATTACGTGCAATATGACACTGAAGATGGTCCCACTTGCTGACCTCTTCCCTTTTTGGTCGGTTTTCTTGGATTCGAGTAGTCTCATCATTTGAAGGCTCCCCTGTTAAAAAACGCACCTCCCTATAGAGCAAACGCCTTGCCAAACACACGTAGATTTAGGACCATCTAAATCACATTTCTTGGCACGATCTCGCACTGGGGCGGCCGGCGCCCGGAGAGCGGCGCAAGTCTAAGACAGACAATAATCTGAGGCTGAGTCTGACCAGTCAAAAGGCGCCCTCTTCAAGTTAGCCCGTTGTACACAAAAAAGCTCGCGGCCGCGGGCTGAGGTCCGCTGGCCGCGAGCTGCAGTCCGAGTTGTTTCTCAGCTCTTACGGGATCCCGCCCTTGCCTGCGTTTTCGTTAGAATTCCGCAGACCGAATCCCACGCACGCCTACCAGCCGTGCCGGCCTTGGGGCGGTCCCAAACCATGTGTGCCTGGTCACGCGGATCGACCTCACCCTCATCGCGAACCAGCGTGTTATTCGAGCCGTAAACGGTGCTCCGCACGCGCTTGACCCTGACCGGTGAGCACCGAACGTAGGCTCGTTCCACCAACCGGGAGTACTGCTTTTTGTTCTCGAGGATGCGCGGACGAGAATAGTCCCAGCTCGTGACCGCGGTCCAAATCCCCGGCGACTGCTGGACCACGCTGGCGGTGTCAAAAATCACCGTCACGTCCGAATCCTTGTAGACCTGCCGCCATGGTGCCTGCGCGACCGCCATCGACGGTAGTAACACCAGTGCCGCAAGTAACGTCAAACGCACTGCGAAACGCTGCATAAGAATCTCCTGACTCGCGATTGACAACGCGACGATGTAATCGATGTGACAGCGCCGCTGAGGGAACTCTAACAGGCTTGGATTATATACACCCGAAAGTCTTGGTCGCCACCTGTCGCAAAATGAGTACGAAGTTGTCCCGCGCGATCTCGGTGAAAGTCGCTAGTGATCGTCCGGCCTATGATCGAACATGCCTTGGACGATTTGATCAACTAGCGATCGGCGGCAATAACCTCTCGTCGTCGCGCGGAATCGGCCAGCACCATTGCATCTGCCTCGGCGGAGATCTCGCGCATCTCACTCGCGTTCATGGTGCGGACGATTGTAAGGACCGCGGCAAGTAGTGGCACCGCCACCAGCAGGCCAAGGAAGCCGAAGAGCAACGACATCAGCGCCTGAACGCCGAGGGTCATTGCGGGTGGCAGATTGACGCCGTGCTTCATGAGAATCGGCACCAGCAGGTGATTCTCGACGAACTGAATCACGAAATAGCCAATCGCAACCAGCAGCGCCTTGTGTGGCGAGTCAATGAATGCCATCGCCATCGCCGGAATCGCGGCAAAGATGGATCCGACGATCGGGATGAATTTCAGGATGCCGGCCAGAATGCCGAGCGGCAGTGCGGCTTTGACGCGAATGGCGAAGAGGAAAAGCGTGGTCACCGCGCCGATTACTGCCATCGCGATCAACTGCGTAACGAGCCAGCGTCGCAGTACGTTGGCGAGGCGCGTGCAGGCGAGCGCTGCCCGGTCGCGTTCTCGTGCGGGTACGAGCTCGAGCAACCCGCCGTGATAGAGAGCGGGATCGACGCCGATGTAGGCAGCGATAAACAGCACCAGCAGGAACGCGCCGGAGATCGCAAAAGTCGATGTCAGAACGCGGAGGAAAGAATGTTGGGCGCCACGGAATTGCCGGGTGATCTCCCGACGCAGATTACTGCCGGCGGCGACATCATCCTCTCGCGTACGCCGCACCACGGTGGTGCTCGCCGCGGCGACAGTGTCGAGCGCGGAATCGCGGACCGTGGTGAGAACCTGAGCTGAGTCAGTCCGCCGCTGAACAGCGGCGACGCGGAGGCTGTCGGATCGCGCTGCTGCGACTGCCGCGCGCGCACTGTCCGCCTGGCTTTCCTCGTTGAACAGAATTCCGAGCGCGCCATTGGCACGGTGTCCCAACCAGGCGTCGATCTTGTCCATCGCCTGCGGCAACTGGAGCTGCAGCTGACGCGACTGGGTGCGGAGAATTGGCGCCATCCACACGCCTGCGCCGGTAAGCAGGCCAAGAAATGCTGTAAGAATCAGGGCGACACCGAGCCCACGCGGCACGCGCCGTCCCTCCAGCCAATCGGCGCCCTGAGCGAGTGGGAGCCCGAAGAGAACCCCGAGGAAGAACAGAAAAACGATCGGGTGGGCGATCCAGAGCAGGCGGGCGAGGATGTAGAACCCGAAGATGATGGCGAGCACGCGCACGATGTCTCTCGTGGGCGGCAGACGGAATGTTTCTCTGGCCTCCATGTTTACCTATCGTGCCAGACGCGTGCCGCGCGCATCGTCACTTGCGCGCGCGGAATCAGGGGGCCTTTTTTCTCTGGTCAAGGCACGAGGCAAAATGGCTGCAACACCTGATGGACCAATCGCGATCTACTACGAGCATCCGGACTGGTTTCGCCCGTTGTTCGCGGAGCTCGATAAACGCGGGGTGGCGTACGAGCGCATCGATGCCGCGGCGCATTCTTACGACCCTGGTGAGACTGACTCTCCGTATTCCCTCGTATTCAACCGGGCGAGTCCGTCAGCGTATCTGCGTGGACATGGTCAGGTAACCTTCCACACCCAGAGTTGGCTGCGTCACCTCGATCGCATCGACGTTCCAGTCGTCAACGGTTCGATCGCCTACGAGATGGAGACATCGAAGGCGTTGCAGGTCGATATTCTGCGCGAGCTGGGGCTGCCTTATCCGCCAGCGCGTGTCATCAACAATGCGGCGTTGGCTCCCAAAGCGGCAGCAGGCCTCCGCTTCCCGGTGGTGGTCAAGGCGAACATTGGCGGCAGCGGCGCGGGGATTACGCGATTCGATGACGCGGCGACCCTCACTGAAGCTGCGAATGCCGGTTTGATCGATCTCGGTATCGACCGCGTCGCACTGGTACAGGAGCTGGCGCCACTGCGCGGTGCGCACATCACTCGTGTCGAAGTTCTCGACGGAAAATTCTTATACGCGATCAACGTTTATCCAGCGGACAATTCTTTCAATCTTTGCCCGGCTGATATTTGCCAGACCACCGGCGGCGTCGAGCTCTCTCGTACCGCCTGCGCGGTTGACGCGCAAAAAAACGGCATGCGCGTCGAGCAGGCAAATCCGCCGCGCGAGATCATTCGTGAGGTTGAGCGAATCGCCGCGCGCGTCGCGCTCGACGTTGGCGGAATCGAGTATCTGATCGACGATCGCGACGGGAAGCACTACTTCTACGACATCAACGCGCTCTCGAATTTCGTAGCTGACGGTCCGAACGTGGTTGGGTTTGATCCATTTGTGCGGCTGGTTGATTACCTCGTCGATCGTGCGGGAGGCGAGAGGCGAGAGGCGGGAGGGGGAAGCGGCAAGCGGGGAGCGCGTGTGTCATCAAAGTCGGTGGAGGAAGGTGAGGCGCGCGCCTCCTCTCGCCTCTCGCCTCTCGCCTCCCGCTAATGCGCTACGGCTACTGGCTCCCGGTATTCGGCGGGTGGCTACGCAACGTCCCCAACGAAGGGATGAGCGCGACGTGGGATTA
>Ga0209027_1000496_pt1 | contig 13986 bp, 9 predicted proteins | sample GraSoi013_1_20cm_3_FD_185821 | JGI IMG/M metagenome (GOLD analysis project Ga0209027, IMG submission 185821) | Grasslands soil microbial communities from the Angelo Coastal Reserve, California, USA - Sample 09_27_2013_1_20cm (SPAdes) (version 2) | ecosystem: Environmental > Terrestrial > Soil >...
GCCAAGCAGTCGTCCCGTTGCCCACACGCCGTCATCTTGCCCTTGCGGGAAACCGAATGTTCGGAAGGGATGCTCCCAGACATCCTCAGCCTCGGCCAAACAAGCCTCTTCTGCCCCTACGGGCAGGTCTGCTTGCAATTGCAAGACTGCAATGTCACCGCTCTCATCCTCTAGCTTAGGATACCAGTGCACAACCTTCGCAGTGAGGAGCTTTTTGGGCGCAACCAGGGGAAAATCGAGCCAGATGTCGGCTGGCGGTGCGTCTGGCATCTCTTCGGGCAAACCGAGTGCCTGCGTCACGACATGAGCGCAGGTGAAGATATGCTGGTGATCCACCAGAAATCCGGCTCCCACCACGTTATGGTCGGCGGTACGAATACGGACAACAGATGTGTCGATGGACATGACAGACCTCAGTCTTTTTAGAAACGACAGTAGGGAATTCCCTCAACTCAATGAGATAGCTACGCACAAAGCGCCCCTCCATGCTCGGCTCAAACCTGCAAGGAGCAACGGAATCCCGAAATACGAGAAGGGGCCAAACAGGGACAACAAGTTACATCAGAAGATGCAAAGTGCGATTCATAAGCTCATTATGCAAGCAACTCGTCCTGTCGCTCTTTCGAAGATAGACGTTTGTTCCCTCTCTTTTTTGCATATGAATAAATTCTTATCACTTATTATCCGATGAACAGGCTTTTCATGCATATGTTTTTTCGGAGTTATACGGTTATGTAGACACTTTCTGGAAGAAATGTGTGCTACGTCAACTTTTTTTATATAGACATCTTGCCATAGTGTCTACATAAACAATGCAATTACTCACTTTTTTCGGAGTTAATCTGGAATATTTCAAAGTTTTGAATTGGCCTTTTGATTAATGCGCTCTTATTTCATTTCAGAGAGTTATGGTGGAATTCTCATTACAGAGACTGCGATCATAGCCAGTGAGACTGTGATCAAAGTTAATAGGAACCACTATTCAAATATATTGGAACCAGATTAGTGCCTTTTTCATTACTGCTCCCACGAATGAGCAGCAATAAGTAGTATTTCAATCCCAACTCCGAAAAGAGGCCATGGAATAGCTGTGTCTTTGCTTGCGCTCCTGCTTTCAGTCATGTAGGATGTGATGCAAGAGATTCTTGCAGTGTAAAAACAGTTCGCAGGGCAACAGAAAACTGTTCGAGATGGAGGAGAACATGAAACGCCTGGTCGAGTTCCCCCTACAAGCGGGAGGCACTATTTTGGTCGAGGTCGACGAACCTGAGACAGGGGGCACAATACGTGCAGGTCGGGGCGACACAATAGAAACGGCGAAAGAGACCCTTGAGGATGCGCTCAACAAGGTGCTCCCCGCCACACGCAGCATTGTCGAGAAGATACAGGGAATGCGACCTAACGCCATCGAAGTGACGTTTGGGATCAAATTGAGCTTTAAGGCTGGCGCATTTATCACTGCCGGGACCGACGCGAATTTTGAAGTGACGGTGCACTGGACAGGAAATACTGAACAGACTCTTTCTGCTCCTTCAGAAGAAGCGAAGCAAAGGTGATTGCCAATTGATCGTCAGCTCGTATAACAACAGCTGTGCTGGCTACTTAGCATATCCGTTCCAAAAATGAGCGCTTATGATGGCTCTACCAAATCTTTTTCTTTGCAATCTACGCATCAGTTAGATGACGTGAAGGTTTCTTTCGTGATTGTTTAATTCCTGATTTTGGAACGGATATGCTAAGTAGCCAGCACAGGCTTTCGACTAAGCCTTCTTAACCTGATGAAAGGGGAGGCACATAAACATTTCCGTAGTGCTTCACGTGCCTCCCCTTTCATCAGAAATGGGAACAACTTTATTCACACGGGAACGACTTTATTAAAATTCTACAACAACAATCAACAGTATCCAGTACACCCCTACTCCACCGTTACCGACTTCGCCAGATTCCTTGGTTGGTCCACATCGCACCCTCTGGCAACCGCTGCGTGATAGGCAAACAACTGCAGCGGAATACTGGCAAGCAGCGGGCTGAAGACCTCCAGGGTCGCGGGAACGTAGAGGACATCGTCGGCGTGCTGCTTGATGGCCTCGTCCCCTTCGGTGGCAACGACGATGATGTGCGCGTCGCGGGCGCGAACCTCCTGGATGTTGCTGACAATCTTCTCGTAGACATGGGAGGCTGTGGCTACCCCTATGAGGGGCGTATCAGGGTCGAGCAGGGCAATGGAGCCGTGCTTGAGTTCCCCAGCGGGAAAGCCCTCGGCGTGGATGTAGGAGATTTCTTTGAGTTTGAGGGCCCCCTCCAGCGCGGTAGGATAACCTACTCCACGTCCGATGAAGATCATACTTGAGCAACGAGACATGCGCCGCGCGAGAGGGGCAATTTCATCACCAGGACTCGCGGCCCTGTCCAGTATTTGCTGAACCTGCTCAGGTGCGTGCTCCAGGCTGGTGAGCAAGCCTTGCACCTGCTCGTCCGCCAGCTTTCCACGCTGCTGCCCCAGCCACAGGCCCAGCAGGTACAGTACGGTGACCGAACTGACGAACGTTTTCGTTGCCACTACGCCGATCTCAGGGCCCGCTTGCAGGTAGAGTACCGCGTCGGACAGGCGGGTGATGGCGCTGGCGACGACGTTAGTAATAGCGATGACGGGAGCGCCGTGCTCACGCGCCTGGCGGATACCGACGAGGGTATCGGCCGTTTCGCCCGATTGCGTGACGGCGATACAGAGCGTCTCCGGCCCTACGATGGGGTCACAGTAGCGAAACTCTGCCGCGGTAATCGCTTCCACCGGAATACGTGCCCATTGCTCGATTGCATACCTGGCGATCAGACCGGCGTGATAGGATGTGCCGCAAGCGACAATAACGATGCGCTGGATAGAGTCCAGCAGCCCCGCCCGCTGCATCTTTTCCAGCTCGGCCAGGTGCAAATGTCCCTCGCGGATGCGTCCTAGCAGGGCGCGGCGCAAGGCATCTGGCTGCTCGAAAATCTCTTTGAGGACGAAATGGGGGTAGCCGCCCTTCTCAGCCGCTTCGGCGTCCCACTCAATGGTGAGCGGCTCGCGCTGGACTGGCACGCCGTCGAGCCGGGTGATAGAGACACCACCGGGACGAAGCGCCACCATTTCTCCCTCTTCAATCACGAGCACACGGCGCGTGTGCTTGAGTATAGCGGGGATATCCGAGGACAGGTACTGCTCGTTTTCGCCAAGACCGACGATGAGCGGCCCACCGCCACAACGCGCTCCAATCAGCAGGTCAGGCTGTTCGCGGCTGACCACGGCGATCGCGTAGGAGCCAATGACCGACCGCAGGGCCAGTCGTACAGCCTGCTCGAAGTCGTGCTGGGCATCGCCAAAGTAGTGGCGCTCGATCAAGTGTGAAAGGATTTCGGTATCCGTTTCAGAATGAAAGGCGTGTCCTTCGCGCGTCAGTTCCTGGCGCAACTCCGCGTAATTCTCGATGATGCCGTTGTGGACAACGGTCAACACGCCCGTGCAGTCAGGATGGGGATGGGCATTGGTATCGTTGGGGCGGCCATGGGTGGCCCAACGAGTGTGACCGATACCCAGCGAACCTCCGTGAGGACGCGAACCATTATCGACGGAGGCGACGAGATTAGCAATTTTGCCTGCGCGGCGGCGCAGTTCGAGCGATCCAGTAGAGGTGAGGACAGCGATGCCCGCGGAGTCATAGCCGCGATATTCGAGTTTGCTCAGGCCATCAAGCAATATAGTAGTAACATCGGTCCCCTGGGGGCCGACGTAGCCGATGATACCGCACATAGGTCGGGTATCCTTTCTATTCTTTTGCGTGGCAATAGGGAGGCCTGGCGACTGCGAGGGCCGCCAGGTCGGTCCTTTCCCATGTTTTTACCAGCATCACCGATAACGTTTTGTGCCAGGTGTTACCACCTGGATTTGTCCGTTATCTTCTCAGGGTAGTGACATACCCTGGAGGCTCCCCGCTGACTTGATCCGAACAGCCTCCACCTCGTCAACCGTGCCTCCTCCTAATGGCCCGGCCCATGCGCTACTAGACAGAACAACGATCTTAGCAGGTAGTATATCATATCGCACATATATTTTATGTGAACGAGGACTCTATTACTATTGGGTACGGATCAGATGGAGGTTGAGAATATGCTACTTTTCCTCCTACTTCGACCTCCTAAATGCATTTCCAATGAGGTTTGTTTCACTTGTTTCATTTGTTTCACTTGTTTCATTTGTTTCACTTGTATCTCTGTGTTAGCTCGCGCATCAAATAGGGAGATGTTTCAGGGGCGCCTCCTAATTCCCGAAAGGGTCTCTTGATTCTGCACTAATCACACAGACTCTCTATATTTATTCGTAATCGGCAGCCTCCTGTCGCGGCCGAAGGCTCTGGTGGTGATCTTCACGCCGGGGGGCGCCTGGCGTCGCTTGTATTCGCTAATATCTACCAGCCGCATGACCCGCTCAACCGTCTTCTTATCGAAGCCCATGGCGATAATTTCGCTAAAGCTGCGGTCGTCCTCGACATAAGCTTTGAGGATCGGATCAAGCACGTCGTACGGGGGCAGGCTATCGACATCTTTCTGGCCAGGTCGCAGCTCGGCAGAAGGCGGTTTCTCCAACACCGAAAGCGGAATGACTGGCTCACTGCTCAGATTGTTACGATAGCGAGACAGCTCAAAGACAAGGGTCTTCAAGACATCTTTTAAGACAGCGAAACCGCCGGCCATATCCCCGTAGAGTGTGCTGTAGCCGGTCGCCAACTCGGACTTGTTGCCGGTTGTGAGTACGATCGGGCCAAGCTTGTTGGAGATGGTCATTAAGATGTTGCCACGAATACGAGCCTGCAGGTTCTCGGCGGCCAATCCTGGATCGCCCTCACCAAGGGCGGGTTCCAGCATCTTCAGCGAGGTGCGGAAGGTATCCTCGATGGGGATGGTCATGTATTGTATACCAAGGTTTTCCGCGAGCTGCTGGGCGTCGGTTTTACTGCCTTGCGAGGAATAGCCCGAGGGCATCGAGATGCCGAGCACATTTTCAGCGCCAAGCGCATCAACGGCGATCACTGCCGTCAGTGAGGAGTCAATACCTCCTGAAAGGCCGATAATCGCCTTCTTAAAACCTGTTTTGCGCACATAGTCGCCGGTCCCCAGGACAAGAGCGGCATAGATTTCCTGGAGGTATTCCATTTTGGGCTCTATACGCTGAGGTGCACCCAGGACAACCTGGCTATGCTCTGTTCGTGAGGGGTAATCTCTGGCGGGAAGAGGAATGATTGGCACCTCGTCGGAAGTCACCTGGAAACGCTCCTGGCGGCGACGTGGATCATGGAGACGCGAGCGGAAAACGGAGGCGGTATCCAAATCGACGATCAGCATATCCTCCTCAAACTCTTTCGCACGAGCAATCAACGTTCCCTGTTCGTTAAAGACCATGCTGCCACCATCAAAGACCAGTTCATCCTGTCCACCAACCATATTCAGATAGGCGACGATGACGCCGTTGTCGGCGGCACGCGTTGCCAGCATCTCTTGACGAAAGGTTTCCTTGCCCGCGTAATAGGGTGAGCCATTGATGTTCAAGATGACTTCGGCTCCTGCATGGGCCTGCATGGTCATAGGTCCGGTAGGATACCAGACGTCTTCGCAGATATTGACTCCCACATGGACATCGTTGATGGAAAAAATTGGCGCCTGGCGACCCGCCTGAAAATAGCGGTTCTCGTCAAAAACACCGTAGTTGGGCAGATAGTGCTTATGGTATACTCCCAGCAACTTACCGGAGTTGATGATCGCCGCCGCATTGTAGATGTCATGGTCGCGATCCACGAAGCCCACCACGGCGGTCAATTCTGGCATATGATTACTTTCTGAGACCAGGTGATGCAGTTGACGCAGGTTGTCAGCGACAAATTCCGGTTTAAGGAGCAGGTCTTCAGGGGGATAGCCTGTCAAAGCGAGCTCAGGGAGGCACACAATATGTGCTCCAGCTGCGTAAGCCTGTTGCATAGATGTCAGTATTTTGCGAGCATTGCCTTCCAGATCGCCTACTGTAACATTGACCTGGGCAAGTGCAACACGAAGCGGTAGAATATTCATAAGAGTGAGCTGCTTTTCTCCCTTCTCCTCTTGACGAATTTGCAGAAACACACTACGCTACATAACAGAAAAACTCAAACCCAACAGTTCTCCGAAGGAGTTTTCCCTACATTATGGAAATACAGGCTTTTGCCACGTTAGTAATCCCATTTATTCTTGTTGTTTACCTGGCGGCACTGCTCTTCATTCGTCCGACGCGGTCGGCTCTGCTGGCCTCGCTGCTAGGCGGCGTGGTAATGGGCGTCATCAATATGCTTTTTGATCTCATTGCCTATTATGCTCACTGGTGGCATTATACCCTCAATGGGCTGATTTTGCACTTACCAATCCCCTTCTATGTTACACCCATTCTGGTCTACGGGAGCTTTGTCTACCTGCTCATCTGGCGTTTCTGGCATGGGCGCGGCCACTGGTTCGCGCTTCTCCTGGTCATCGGCATCCCTCTTTTCAGGGCGACCATCGACATTATAGGGTCGATCGTGACCCAATCGAGCTACACTATTTTTGATAGTATACTGGCCGGGCCACTTGACGTTCTTATGTGGCTGGTGATGTTCTATGGCGGATTTTTCGTCTTTACTCGTATAGCTCCTTTAGATAGAAGAATAGAGAAAGAAGCGTGAGCTATTGAAAGAAAGGGATATATTTGTGGATATTTCTAGCGAAAAAATTGTTGAACTACTCAATTCCACTCGCGAGGGTTCGGTTTGGGAGATACTGGACATCAGGCTGGTCTCAGCCGTAAAGGATAAAGTGGTTGCCACTATGCCAATCGGCCCTCATCACCGCCAGCAGGTGGGCTATTTACACGGCGGGGTTTCGGTTGTACTGGCTGAATCGCTAGCCTCGCTTGGCACTGTCTTGAATATCGATGCAAATCGCCAGATGGCTTTTGGCCTGGAGATCAACGCCAATCACCTCAGGCCTAAACGCGATGGCCAGCTTACCGGCGTCGCGACACCCATTCATCGTGGCCGCACTACCCACGTCTGGGATATCAAGATCAGCGATGAAGACGATAAGTTGATCTGTGTTTCGCGTTGTACGGTGGCCGTGGTGGATCGACCGCCAGATAATGGCAATCTTTTCGAGCAGAAGCTGCCCAGTTTTGGATAATTGCGGCCCCTACAGATTATCGATGTGGACTGGTTCTACTGGCTCTGCGAGAGGGAAGCCAAAAATGCGCGAGTAGAAATACAGCTCGGCGTCGAGTGAGCGTTTGATATTCTCGGCGCGCCGAAAGCCGTGCTGCTCGCCCTCAAAGGGCAGATATGCCACTGGCAACCCTTTCTCACGCAGCGCTTCAACCATCAACTCGGTCTGGCTGGGTGGAACGACCTGGTCCTCTAGCCCTTGAAAGAAGATCACAGGACATGAGATGCGCTCCGTGAAGTGAATTGGCGAGCGCGCCTGGTAAATATCGCGCCGCTCTGGATAAGGACCAATGAGCCCATCTAGATAACGAGACTCGAATTTGTGTGTGTCTTTGGCCAGGGCTTCGACATCGCTCACGCCATAATAGCTGGCAGCAGCTTTGAACACATCGCGGAACGCGATGGCACACAAGGTTGTATAGCCTCCCGCGCTGCCACCTGTAATAATGAGGCGCTTGCCATCAACCACTCCTTGCTCCGCAAGGTATGTAGCGCCGTTGGTGCAGTCGTCAACATCGACGATACCCCACTTGCCTGCAAGCCGCTCGCGATACGCTCGCCCATAGCCTGTACTTCCACCGTAATTCACATCGAGGGCTGCGATGCCGCGGCTTGTCCAGAACTGGATACCCAGTTTAAGCATACTACTGGTAGCACTTGTCGGACCTCCATGACTCTTGATCAGCAGCGGGGGCAGTTCTCCCTCTGGCGCGGCGTAGTCGGGATTGCGTGGTGGATAGAACAGGGCATGAGCCGTCAAACCTCCCTCAGTCGGAAACTCGATTGGCTGCGGAATCGAGAGGTACGCGCTGTCAATGTCGATCTCACTAGAACGCCGCAATATCTCCATATCGCCTGTGTCCAGGTCAAGTTGCACGAGTGTGGCTGCTTCAGTGGGTGAGCCGCCGCCAAAGAGTACGCGCCCCAGTGCCGCGACAGGAGACCAGATGGTGGTATATGGCGTATCGATCTGCTCGAGTTCTCCTGTAGTTATGTCAAGACTACACAGGTAACAGATGCCTTGCTGCACATAGCTACAGATGATCCTGTCGCTTGAGGCGAACGAGTAGGTTGACATGCCGAAGGCCCACTGCGGGAGGCCAAATTCTGCCTCCATGGGACAGAGTGGTGTAGCGCTTTCACCGTTCCAGCGATAGAGATTCCACCAGCCCGTGCGATCGGAGACGAAGTGTAATACATTTGTTGGCGACCACTCCGGCTGAAAAATGGATTCATTGCTGCCGCCAGCGATCTGCCTGGTGTGGTGCAGCGAGCCATCGGCTCCAATCTCTCCCAGCCAGAGTTCGCTGCTATCCCAGGGCATATTGGGATGATTCCACGTCAGCCAGGCCAGGTGCTTACCATCGGGGCTGAGACGAGGCGTGGAATAGAAGTCGTTGCCAGCCACCAGCACCTGTTGCGCCTGGTCCTCCCCATCAAGCGCAAAGCTCACCAGCGTGTTGACTGCCTCGCGGCCGGCAATAGTGTGATCTTCACGCACACAGATCAGGCGATTGTGCTGCCTATCAATCACGGCATCAGCATAGCGCAGATTCTCCGCTGGCGTAATTGGTCGCGGAGCGGAAGCTGGATCCAGGCGATAAACCCGCTGATCGGCATCATTTGAGAAATAAATCGTGCCATCGTGAACAACGCAGGAGCCCCCGCCATACTCGTGAACTCGTGTGCGCGCATTGAATGGAGCGGGAAGCGCGTCACTTATCCGTCCATCCGGCGTTCGCCGCACGATAACATTGCGGCCGCCCTCCGAGGGGCGTAACTCGGTCCAGTAGATATCCGGCTCATCGAGTATGATTGATCCAAGACCAATTGTCGCGGCAACAATCAAATCCGAGGTTATGGGTGATTTCCAGGAGCCATATGGTGCAACATGTGGTGTGGGCATAATTAGTTATTCTCTCTCTCCATGCCATTAAATGTAGTTGATGTAGTGCATAACCGTATCTCTACCTCTTCAGATCTGCCAATAATGCTGCTACATCTTGATAAATATAGTCGGGTTTGATGGGGGATTTCGCGGCACTTTCACGCGAATCGTTGCCTGAAAGCACCAGGATGGTATGGGTACCGGCAGCTTTCCCTCCCAGGATGTCGACTGCCAGGCTATCGCCAATCATCACTGTTTCCTCTGGCTGGCTATGCAACTGGCGCATTGCCTCTTGCAGGAGCGTCGGCTCCGGCTTCCCGATGACCTGTGGCGCAACTCCACTGCCTGCTTCAATAGCAGCCACCATAGTGCCACAACCCGGTACGTAGCCGTTCGCGACGGGCAAGAGCGCGTCGCGATTGATGGCAATAAATTGCGCGCCCGTACGGATAGCGATTACAGCGCTGGTCAACTTCTGATAGTCGAAATGACGATCCAGGCCTACCAGTATTACGTCGGCTTGACGTGCGTCAAGGGGAGCAACCTGCAAGTGATGTTGCTGTACCAGGTCAATCAAGGGCGGCTCGCCTACAACATAGACGAGGGCCGCGGGAAAGCGACGGGCAATGTTCTTCACCGCGGCCTGCCCGGCGCCCAGCAGGTGCGTCTCGTCGGTTGCAATGCCGAGGCGTTCAAGCTTTTCCAATACCTGCGTCTCACTGGCAAACGAATTGTTGGTGAGAAAGAGGAATTTTTTGTTATGCTCCTGGAGCCATTCAACGAATTCCCTGGCGCCGGGCAATAAGGCATTGCCGCGGTAGATGACGCCGTCCAGGTCAATCAGGTAGGTCGTAAATGATAACATATTACTCTCTTAAAAGTTGTTCGCGGATGGCGACAATTTCACGCCGCAAGGTGGGATTGATATTTATTTCGCGGTCGATTTTCTCGCAGGCGTGCAGAACCGTACTATGGTCACGCCCACCAAAAAGTTGACCGATTTCGAATAGAGAAACCTCCGTCTCCTGGCGTATCAGGTACATGGCAATCTGGCGCGGCATCACGATATGTTTGTCCCGCTGCTTCCCACACATGGCCTCCTCGGAAATGTGGTAGTATTCGGCCACGGCCTGGGCAATCTGCTTGCCATTCAGCCGTGATTCCCTGTTGTCGTTGCCCAGCGATGTCATGGCCGCGCGGGCCACATCCATCGTAAGATCGGCGCGATGGAGCTGCTGGTAAGCCATCAGCCGGTTGAGGCAGCCCTCTAATTCACGGATATTGGTCTGTACTCGTCCTGCTATATAGGCAATGATGTCGTCGGGGATGCGGTAGCGCAGCAGGTCCGCCTTGACGCGCAGGATAGCCATACGCGTTTCCAGGTCTGGTGGCTGGATATCGGCGATGAGACCCCATTCAAAACGAGAACGCAGGCGCTCTTCCAGGCTCACGATCGCCTTGGGAGGGCGATCGCTACAGATCACGATCTGTTTGCTCATCTCGTGCAGGCTGTTAAACGTATGGAAGAACTCCTCCTCGGTCGATTCTTTGCCCGCGATGAATTGGATATCATCCACCAGCAGGATATCGACCGAGCGATACTTGGCGCGAAACTCTTCGGTGGTGCGATAACGAATAGCATTGATAATTTCGTTGGTGAACTGCTCAGAAGAAACATACAGCACCGCCAGGCCGGTCTGCACACCCTGGTGCCCAATCGCGTGCAAGAGGTGCGTCTTGCCCAGACCAACGCCACCGTATAAGAAGAGAGGGTTATACGATTCGCCGGGTGCCTCCGCCACAGCCAGGGATGCCGCGTGAGCCAGGCGATTGCTGCCGCCCACGATAAATGCATCAAACGTGTAACGAGGATTGAGGCGATTATGCATTAAGATGTTCGCTCGCTGTTCGTTATCCCACTCTTCTAAAGAATCGGAGGCGCTATACCCCACGTATCGTTGCTCATTGTGCTGGGATAACTTCACAGGCGATTCGTAGTAGGCGTAGTTGTTAGAGGAGCGATAACTCATCTCCCGCTCGGAGTAGCCATCATCTATCGCATCGGTCACGCTGATAGCGACCGGCTGGCCAGTAATATCCATCAAGATATCTTCAATGGAACGCCGCCAGCGTGTGCCGATAACGTCGCGAGCGAGGCTGCCCGGCACTTGCAGCATAAAATACATGGCTTGTTCCTGTGGAGCGAGAGAGGCAGCATCGATATCGTCTGCCCCAATATTGGGGGCGTCCGTGAGATGAGAAGATTGCAGCCACGCCTTACTTACTTCGTCAATAGGCGCGGTCTCCAAACGTTCGAGCATCGTACGCCATATAGCTGCTGCATTCACTTGGTAATCCCCCGTGGTTAGTCTTCGATGAGAGCGATGCATTCGATCTCGACCAGCGCCTGGCGCGGGAGCTCCGCGACGGCTACAGTTGTACGCGCCGGTGTCAGGCCATTGAAATACGTTGCGTAGACAGCGTTCATGGCCTGAAAATCACTCATGCGCGTCAGAAAGACGGTTGTTTTGACGACATTGGCGAGTGAGGTTCCTGCCTCCGTTAAAACTGCCTGCAGATTCTGCAAAACGCGATGTGCCTGCGCCTGGACGTCTTCACTAACGAGCTGACCACTTGCTGGATCAAGGGCGATCTGGCCCGAGGTGTAGACAAACTGGCCACAGCGAATGGCCTGGCTGTACGGGCCAATAGCTGCAGGAGCCTGGCTTGTGCTGATTTGAGTGCGCTGCATAGCTACTACTTTCCTGGTGACAAGATGACTGTTGTGATTATTCTACATGGACTTTCAAAAATGAACTCTCAAAAAAGAGAAAATAACATACTCCTGGAACGACCTGCTCCGCGTCTTACAGGTTAATGGTCACCTCAGGATGAATACTGCCCTCTTTTGGTTGATTGGATATCAGAGCCCACAAACGTGCCTGGCTGGGCAGCAGCGGGAAATCTACCATCCGCGCCTTTAATGGCCGCGCGGTTTATCAGGTTAGCACGTGTGAGCTCTTTCGCGCAGAGTCGAAGAGCCAGTTGCATCTCCGCTGCCGATTGGAAGCGATCGACTGGCTCCTTCTCCAATGTTTTCATGACAATCTTTTCAACTGTAACTGGAATAGTGGGATTAAACTGTCGCAAAGAAGGCGGATTTGCCGATGCATGCTGCATAGCGATCGAGACCGCGGTCGGACCAACAAAAGGAGGACGCCCCGCCAACATTTCAAACATGACAACACCAAGTGAATAGAGGTCCGAAGAGGCTGTTAACGTTTCACCGCGCGCCTGTTCGGGAGAGAGATAATCGGCGGTGCCAAGCACAATGCCGCTATTGGTCAGTCCACCCTCTTCCAGGACACGCACGATGCCGAAATCGGTGAGTTTGACGAGGGGTCTTTCTCCGCTGAGTCCGCCATTTGTCGCCCCACCACCCCACGCCAGCATAATGTTTTGTGGTTTTATATCACGATGAATAAAGCGCCGTCCATGCGCTACTTCCAGGACATCACAGACCTGGGCCGCGATATCCACGGCCTGCAGTGCAGGCAGTTGGCGACTTTGTCCAATCAGCTGCTTCAATGTCGGGCCATTGATATATTCCATTACTAAAAAGTACTGATCCCACTCCTCAACAAAATCAAAGATGGTGACGGCGTTGGGATGGGTGAGCGCGGCAGCGGCGCGAGCTTCACGGCGAAAGCGTTCGACAGCACGTAGATCATTCTTGTCAAGGGTGCGTAAGACTTTAATAGCAACAATACGCTCAACACGGTGATCCCAGGTTTTGTAGACACTTGCCATACCACCTGTCGCGATATGTTCGCGAATCTCGTATCTTCCCGCAATCGGCGGTTTGCCTTCAAAATGATTCAACGTATTACCTCAAGCGACCTGGGAATTATATGTACTGTACGTTTCTCTTCATAAGAGAAGTATACCAATGCACGTGGACGCAGTCAACTCTATGGGCCATGTAGCATAAAACTATGGAGTGGTTTGATTTGAGGGATGCGATCCTGCAATCAACCGCTCAATGGTTTCATTAATTCGTCCACGCCAGGCGCGATTCAGCGTCAACGCCGCCACTGGTAAGAGGCACGGGATTACCTTTCAAACTGTATGCTCCGGTTTTGGCATCAACCTGCATATTCGCAAGCCAGATATTGAACTCATTGTTGTCGTAGGATATGTAGGCGATCTGCTTCCCATCTGGTGACCAGACAGGCTGACTGACATACTGTCCTTCAACGATGAGGGACGACTTTGCATATGGCTGTAGAGCTTCTTTCTGCTCAGCAGAAGTAATGGGAAATGCGGTGATGTTACCGGCCACCGGCATCACATACAGCCCCATATGGGATGTATCGATGCGCCGTATATAGGCGAGTTGATTGCCATCGGGCGAGAAGGCCGGCATCAAATTTTGCGCGCTGGTTGTAGGAGGTGTCAGTGCTACCGCTGGATCATATAGTCCTACACCAGGCTGAAAACCTGCATCGGGATGATTGACAATCCCATTCGCATCGATCAAGAAGATCTGGATGACCTGCTGCGTTCGTGAGCTGTCGTACGAATAGCGTGTAAAAACCACTTGATATTTATGCTGGGGCCGATAACTGGGGTCACGATCCCCGCCGTCGCCGTATGCCGCGTATGCGACCTCCTGCACATCATTCGGGTTATCTTTGGAGGCTGAAAAAACCTGTAAGTCCAGGAGTTGTGAATCGACGCCCGGATTGGCCGTTAATTTATCAAGGTCGCTCAGGAAGAGCAGGTGGGTGTTGTCTTCCCAGGACGGTTGAAAAAACCATTTATGGGTACTTTTAGGCGCTGGATATG
>Ga0209027_1000497_pt1 | contig 13957 bp, 9 predicted proteins | sample GraSoi013_1_20cm_3_FD_185821 | JGI IMG/M metagenome (GOLD analysis project Ga0209027, IMG submission 185821) | Grasslands soil microbial communities from the Angelo Coastal Reserve, California, USA - Sample 09_27_2013_1_20cm (SPAdes) (version 2) | ecosystem: Environmental > Terrestrial > Soil >...
GTGTTGCCGACTCCTACAAAGCCGTTGGAAGTCGTCACGTTAAAGGAAGAACCGTTGTAAGTCAGTCCCAGTAGTGACGCTGTTTGACTTGGGCCGCTGCTTGGAACGGAAGGTGCACAGGGCGAAGAGGGAGTGCCAAAGCACCCGCCAGTCACACCTGCCACAGTAACCTCGCCTGCTCTGGCCGCGCCCTGGCATAGAGCCAAGATTGCGAAAGCTGCGAGCGCTAGGATGAAAGTTCGAGCTATCAGAAAAAGATTCTTCACTGGATTGATTCCCCCTGTCTTTAATTCCGCCGCCTCTCGATTTATGAGAGACGCAGTACGCTCCGGTTCATTCCAAGATGAGAGCGCGCGGGGCAATGCAAGCTCTCAATCACTTGAACCTGAGTTGAAAAATGGACAACGCGAGTGGCCGCGCGCTGTTTCAGAAGACCGACACTCTGCACCTTTGGCGCGCAGTATATAATTAAACTTCCTCTATTACCAGAAAATTTTTGACGATGCGGCAAACAGAAAAAAGGCAAAAGTGTGGGCACGCCTGCGGCGTGAATTATAAATTAAAAATTAGAGGCGAAAGCTTTGTTCTTACTTTTACCTTTTTCCTTTTGCCTTATTCTACGTCCGCGCCCTGTTCGCGCACGTAATCAATTAGAAGCTGAAGATGCTGCAACTCCTGTTCGCCTGAGCCTGTGAATTGTACTGCGAAGCCTATCTCTTCCTGCTGGTAAACGACTTCGCCCCAGATGTAACTCCAGCCTTCTGTTGGCAACTGAATCTCTACACGCACAAGCTCGCCCTGTGTTACGCCGCCAGCCGAAAGCATGAAACAACCGTTCATGCTGATGTCCGTAACGATACCCTCATGACGATCAAGCACGCCCTCCCATCTGGCCGGGAGACTCACCTTGAAACGTTCGGCAGTTCTTCGTTCTTCTCCCATAATTTAGAAAACTCTAATTCGGCCTCAACTCACAAACCTTCTTCCATGTAAGCCACGCGGTTGTGGCGCGACCAGTAATAATAAACGGGCAGCCCTAAGAGAATTAACATTATTCCTGCCACGGGTGGAAGCTTTATGATGAGAACAAGGCCACGAATTATCTCTCCCCGACCAATCGAGCCAAAACCTTCAGCTATGCCGTCACTCACAGATAAGAATGTCATGACAAGCAGAAAGAGAGTCACTAGCAGAAAGAGCACAGGCACTAGCGGATAACCCCACGCGCGATAAGGCCGCTCCGCGTCCGGCATCTTTTGTCTGAAGACGAAAACGGACGCGGTCGTCAATCCGTAGAAGAGCCAGAGCGCGAAGATTGCATAATCGGTCAAGGTATCATAAGAGCCTGAGAGCGCGAGCAGACCAGCCCACGCGCCTTGCGCAATTAGCGCGCGAACCGGGACGTGCGTTTTCGTGGAAAGTTTCGATAGGTTCTTGAAGAAGAGGCGGTCGCGCGACATTGCGTAAGGGACGCGAGAGCCTGATAGCACAGAAGTGTGAAGCGCGCCGAACGACGAAGTGAGCATAGCGGCTGCTATGAAACTCACAGCAACTGGCCCAAGAAATTTTTTGGCGACTTCGGTCGCAACAGCGGAACTGGTTGAAACGTTCGCTATCTCGGTCGGCGTGAGCGCGTAGTAGTAAGCTACGTTAACGAAGACGTACAGGGCTGCGACCACAAGAGTACCGCCTATGAATGCGAGCGGGAGGTTGCGTCCGGGATTGCGCACTTCGCCCGCGACGGGCGCGACATTGTTCCATCCATCGTAAGCCCACAGCGCTCCGAGCATGGCCGCGACGAAACCCGCAACGCCGCCGCGAGCGCTCGCCAGCACTCCCTCGCACCTGCCGCCAACGTCCGCCATAGTGAAATGGGACCAGCTTCCCTGCGCCATGAACAGAGCGCCAACGCCTATGACAACAACGAGCAGGATTTTCAGCACAGTGAGAACGGAAGCAACATTTCCGCTCACTGAAACGGCGGCGCAGTTGATTGCTGTGGTGATTGCGATTGCAGAGAGCGCAACAATCTGCAAGTGGCCTATTGGAATCTCAAGACCAAGCAGGTGAAATTTGAAATATGTTGCGCCGAGAGTGCCGCCCGCGAGTATGTTAAGAAAAGTTGCGAAGCCTACGGCGAGCGCAGCCTGCGAGCCTGTGCGCGCAACCAGAAACTGCGTCCAGCCGTAAAGAAACCCCCAGCGCGCGCCGTAAGCTTCGCGCAGAAAAACATATTCGCCGCCAGCGCGCGGCATCATCGTAGTCAACTCTGAATAAGTGAGCGCGCCAGCAAGAGAGAGCAACCCGGCCACAATCCACACGGCCAGCACCTTACCCGGCGTGCCCACATTGCACGTCATCACGCGGGTTTTGAGAAAGATGCCAGTGCCTATGATGTTCGCCACGTTGACCGAAATGGCAGCCGTCAATCCGAGTCCGCGAATGAGCGTAACGTTGCTGGGCGCTAGCTGTGACATGGAAATTTAAAGTTTGGAATCAGCGTTCAAGATGGAAGAGCGCAAGAGCGAACTAATCTTACCAAACATCGTTCGCAAGCAAATCTTCGTAATTATCGCGGCGGCGAATTAATTCTGCCCGCCCGCCCTCGCGCACCATGACGGCTGCGGGCAGCGGTCGCCCGTTGTAATGAAACATCTGTGCCAGAGAGTATGCGCCGCAATTGAGAAGCGCCAGGACTTCGCACGGCTGCACGTCGTCTGGAAGTTTCCGGTAGTCTGGCAGTCGTCCCTCGCGCTCTATGTCAAAGTAAACGTCGCCTGAATCGCACAAAGGCCCTGCGACTTTGTATTCAGTGCCAGCAGGGACATCTGCGCGCGAGGCAGAGATAAGATGGTAGTACCACTTGTAATTGTTCATTGAAAGCATGAGGTTGTAGCCAGCGTCCGTGAGCAGCCACACGTCGCCCGTTTCGGGTCGCTGCTTAATGTTGCGCACGGTGGTTAGCACCATCCCTGCGTCCGCTATGATGCTGCGTCCGGGTTCGAGCAGGATGGTCAAACGGTCAAGAAGATGTTCCGCCCCTGCATCGCGCGCCGACTCTCGCGCAACATCTATCGCGGCAGATAACACGTCCGCAGGTTCAAGCTCTGCGCCCAGCATGTCGCGCTCATGCTCCGGCAACTCGTCCGCCATAGCGCGGTCGCGCAGGTAGTTCACAGGAATTCCGCCGCCCATGTTGATGTGTTCGAGCGCGTGGCCTGTCTCGCGGTGAATTGCCAGAAGATGCTCCCACATGGTTTTGAAAGCGGCGACGAAAGGTTCTATGTCAGGGGTCTGCGAGCCTACGTGAATGTGTATGCCGCCGAGGTGAACAAGTTCGGGGTTTTGAAGAGCGCGCACTGTTGCGCCTAAAACTTCGGAAGATGAGATTCCGAATTTTGAAGTGAGCAGCGCAGTCTGCAAACCAAGGTGCGAGCGCGTGCCTATTTCGGGAACGAGGCGGAGCGTGATGTTGGCTCGCTTGCCCGTTCGCCGCGCAGAGCGTTCGACCATCTCAATCTCGAAAACGGAATCAACATTGATGGCGTAGATTCCGGCGCGCACGGCTTCATCCAACTCCTCATCAGTTTTGCTCGTGCCGTTGAAAATAATCTGATTGGGACGAAAGCCTGCGCGCAGAGCTTTGTAAAGCTCGCCGCCGCTATTGACCTCGCAATCAATCTCGGCATCGCGCACCGTTCGTAGCACTGCCATGTTCGAGTTCGCCTTCGATGCGTAGAAGAAGCGTACGGGTCGCCCAACCGCGCTCGCAGCGCGTTTCAAGCGCTCGACGTTTGCGCGTATGCGCGGCTCGGAGAAGACGAAAAGAGGCGAGCCGAATTTTTCGACGAGTTCGACGGCGTCCGCGCCGCTCACCGTCAGGCGACCGCCAAGGGTTTCAAGATAGCCCTCTATAGTCCATGCTGGCGAAGGCGATACAACTGTTGGTTGCATTCCCAAAAGACTCCATGAAATTTTGAAGGAAAAATAAACGCGCGCCGCGAGCGAAGATAGTGCGACAGGTTAACGGTAGTCAAGGAGCAGAAGTAAAAAGGTAGAAGTAAAAAGGCAAAAGTAAAAAGGCAAAAGGTAGGACAAATATTCATCTCTGAACTTTTGCCTTTTACCTTTTGCCTTTTTACTTAAAAGAGAAGCGCTACTGGCCTATGATGGCCGGATCGCATTCCGTGTTGAATCGGGTCACGGTTGGCCCGAATCGCTGCTGGTATTCCGCAGATGTCTCGAAAGCGCAGACCATCGAGCGGAAGTTGCCGGGCACTTGAGTGTTCAGTACATTGAGCCAGAAGTTGTAGCCACCCGTATCTGGATCACGCCTGAGATAGTCGAAGTATTCAACAAGCACGAACGCCGGATTGAACTCAGCATTGACGAACTCAGGATACTCTATGATCTTGCGCAGGACGCGTGCGCGGCTTGCTGTCTGCGTCACCTCCTGGATGTATTCGTTCGCAAGCTCAGGCTTCTTCGATGTCAGGTCAACGCCGGAGTTGTTCTTGATGGTCAAGATAAGCTTGTCAATGAAGTCTGAGCCGCTCAGGCTCGTCGGGTAGGCGGCCAGAAAATCTCCGCGCTGCACGAACGATTCAGTGAACGCCCGCTTGTCTGCGTCTGATGTTGTTGGCAGTTGGTTATGGTCGTCAACGAACTGGCTGTAGGTTGGCTGCACGCCCAACGCGGCCTTGCGGACTCGATAGACGTAGAAGGCCGTCTGTTGGAACTCCTGCGAGAAGAAGAAAGCTGCCGAGACATCAACGCGGCGTCGGCTGATGCATCGCGCGTCCGCACCGCATACGGTCGAGATTTGACCTGTCCAGAAACTCAGTCCGCCGGAATCGGGTTCGCGGTTCAGAAAATCACGATAATTCTGGCGCACGAAGTAGGATGCCTCGTCAATCGCGTTGAAGAGTATCTGACCACGTATCTCGCCGCCGGAATTGTTGACGGTGTGAACGTTGAAGTAGTCAAGCCCATTCTTCAAGTCAGCCACCTGCGCTGTAGTTGGATTGATAGTAACGTTATTGACCGAGCCGGAAGTGGCCGCAGGGACGTTGCTGAACGGGAAGATGATGTTGGCGTTCGTACCCGGTGCTGCCGGGCCATGAATGTGCGCGCCGTTGGCGTTGCTAGTCAGACCGGTGAAGAAGAGTGAGACCTGCGCGCTCAATTCGTCGTTGGCTAGAAGAACTATGCCCAGACCTTTGCCGGTCGTAACCTTGGGCGGAACTTCCTGCGCGCCGTTCAAGCTGGCTACGAAAGTTCTCTGAACCGGAATGACAGCGGAGACCGTGTCGTTGTCATGTATGGTCAACTCCGCAAGGTTCGGCGCGCTCAGCCCTGCGTTAACCGCGTTACTCAATATCAAGTGAACGGTCTCGTCGCCTTCGACGAATGTATCGTCGTTGACTATCACTGTGAAACTCTTGCTCGCATCTCCCGGCGCGAAAGTGAGCGTGCCGGAAGCGAGTATGTAATCGCTCGCCTGCGAGGCATTGCCCGCTCCCGCTTCATCGTAAGTCGCGTAGTGGACGCTCGCCGTCTGAGTAAGATCGCCCGTGCGCGTCGCAGTGATCGTCGCGTTAGCGGATTCGTTTGTCGAGTAGGTCGCGGAACTGAATTGAATCAACGTTGCGGCTGGCGAAGACGGCTGAATCTTGCCGAAGATGCCATGCACCTCTTCGCCTATGCCTGAGGTGAAGTAGAGCGAGCCTGTGTCACCTGCGGCGACGCCGTTGCCGAAAGTTATAGCCCAAAGCTCGTCAATCTCAATAGGGTTGCCGCCCTCATCGTTGAGCGTGCCCAGGAATGCGCCCGTTGTCGGATTGAAGACGTTAATGCGGCCATCGCCGAAGTTGCCTACGAGCAGCGCGCCGGGGAAGATGCCGAAGGTGGAAGGCGAGATGGCAAGTCCCCAGGGCGAATTGAGCGGGCCGTTGGAGACAAGGCGCTGTTGGAAGTTGCCGTTGGTGTCAAAGATACTAATGTAACCGTTGCCGGGGCCGGGCACATCATCTTCCTTAGCCGCATCCTGCAAAGCGTAAGCGACGTAGAGCTTGCCTCCTAAGTTCTGTATGTTGAAGGGCGCATAGCCTGCGGGAAGCGTCGGGTCTGTAAAGGTACCGGCCAATGTGGCGGAAGCGAAATTCTTATCGAACACATCAATCTTTCCAGAATGGAAATTGGCCGCATAGAGAAAGTTTGCCGTGCCGTTATTGCCAATCGCCAGACCTTTATAGATAGCATTGGCCGTCGTCACTTTCGTAATAGCAACTGTGCCCGCTCTCCACGCCGCGATTGTTCCCGCTTCGGTAGCAAAGATGAAGCGAGCAGCGCTGGTTCCGCTGCCATCTGTAATCACGAAATCGCTTGAGCCGTTGAAGACTACGCCAGTGTTTTTGCCTCCGGGTATCGTAACCGTTAACGGATTCTTGGTGAGAGGGCTTCCGCTCACATCACCGGCGTAGAGTGTGGCCGTGCCCGTAGCATTATTGGAAGACCAGAAAGGGCTTGTCGCAGAAAAGGTCAAGCCCCAGGGGTTGACAAGGTTAGGGTCTACGAATAGACCTACGGCTGGAATGTCCGAGACCAGATTGGTCACCCTGTAATTGTTAACAAGATTAGGAGTGACGTTATCGGCGGCGTTTTGCGCGGCTGCGCGCGCAGGGACTTTGGCAGAAGATGGAAGACCAACGAGCACAAGCCAGAAGGCGAGCGCGGCCACCACTATCCAAAAAATATTCCGACTCTGTTTTCTGACGGATGACAGATGACGCATGTTGCATTCTCCTTGGAAAGAGCAAAAACTTGTAGATGATCCCGCGTGACGAATGGCGCTAGACGAAGTCGGGAGTAAGCGACAAACATCTTTCACGTATGTCTACGCGAGGCAAATGGACGCATAGGGGGAGACTTCCATTGCGGGAGGGAGCGCCGCCGAAAACGATTCATTAAACGCCGAAGCTTTCAAGGCAGAAGGGTTGCTGCGCGAGTTTGTTCGCCCAAAGTGTCTAGAGCAAGGCAGCAACTCCGAAGAATTCTTCCGTGCTATTTCAACAGTCCTTTTAATTCTATCTGTGTACGAATGGAATGGAATGTATTCCTATAGTCACAGCGCTGTCAAGAGGTTTCACCATTGAGGGAAAGTCACTTTAGCTTTTCAATTATCTCGCGAACCTGTTTGAAGTGGCGTCGCTCGTGATTGCTGACGAACGAGAGCGCGCCCAAGCCTGAGATTGGGCCAAGCACAGGATGTTTGAAGACAAGATTCAACAGGCGCTCGCGCCCGTGTTTCTGCGCAAACTCTTTTAGCTCTTCGCGCACACGATTAAAATTTGCCATCGCTTCTGCTTTCTGCGGCGCGTCCGTTGGCTCTACGAATTTCGGAGCTTTGATGCGAACGAGGCGCGTGCCTACGAGCAATCTCAAAGGCATAAGGCGACCGCGCAAGCCCACACGCTGCGGCGGCGCTTTGATCTCCTTCTGAAGCGCCTTCAGCACACTCTGTTCGACCATGGAGAGGTGGTGCAGAATTTCCGCAAGACTCCAGACATTTTCCGACGGTCGGCGCGAAAATGTTTCCACGTCAACAGGCTCAACCGCGCTCATAAGCCGCGCGTGAATTTCGTCTATCTTAGAAAAAATCTTTTCCATAAAATCATTACCTCTTTGCGAGCGACTAAGTACCGAGTCAGTACCGCCTGCGGTAGCGGGCGGGTAGCATCATGATAATTGAGACGACAGGCGAGCCACAGAGCCGTACATCACCCGCCCGCTACCGCAGGCGGTACTGACTTCAGTTTCCTCTTTCTCTCTGCACCAGCACGCGGCGCAGGATTTTGCCGGACTGCGTTTTTGGAATCGTCTCTATGAACTCTATCTCACGAATCCTTTTGTGCGGCGCGACGCGCTCTGCGACGAATGCGGAAATCTCTTCTGCCGTAGCAGGCGAGCGCAGCACTATGAAGGCTTTGGGAACTTCTCCGGCCTCTTCGTCAGGTTTCGGTATCACGGCGGCTTCCGAAATGGCGTGATGCGTAAGCAGCACAGCTTCCAGTTCGGCGGGCGCGACCTGAAAGCCCTTGTACTTGATAAGCTCTTTCACTCTGTCAACTATGAAGAAGTTGCCTTCCGTGTCGGCGTATCCAACATCGCCCGTGTGCAGCCACCCGTCCGAGTCAATCGTAGAACTGGTCGCCTCTGGTCTATTCAAATAACCCTTCATCACCTGCGGCCCGCGAAAACAGAGTTCACCTTTCTCGTCGCAGCCGAGTTCTCTGCCAGTCTCTGTGTCAACGATCTTGCATTCCGTGTTCGGCACGCACACGCCGACTGACCCTAGCTTTGCTTTCTCATCCTCGAACGGAGTCACGGTGACGACCGGACTCGTCTCAGTCATGCCGTAGCCCTGTCGAATCCTACACGCTATGCGCTCGACGCACGCGCGCGAGACATCCGCGCCAAGCGGAGCCGCGCCCGAAAAAATAGTCTTCAGACAGGAGAGATCGTAATCGTCAACGACCTGTTGCTTCGTCAGCGCGAGCACTATGGGCGGAACAAGCGGCGCGTGCGTCACTTTGTAATCGCAAACAGTTTTTAGAAACTGCTCCATGTCGAAGCGCGCCATCGTCAAAGTCGTCGCGCCCACGTAAAGACCCAGATTCATAATCGCGTTCAGGCCGTAACAATGGAAGAAAGGCAGGAAACAGACCTGCGTGTCTTCCGTGCCGATGATTCGCATAGCTCCCGATTGAAGTATGTTTGCGACTATGTTGTAGTGCGTGAGCATAACGCCTTTCGGCAACCCCGTAGTGCCGCTCGAATAGAGGAGCGCTACAAGGTCTTCATGAACATCTATCTCCGGCGCGGGAATGTCCGTTGCGTCCGATTCCAGCAGTGATGAGAAACTCGCAGCCGTCTTCTCATCTTCATCGAAAACAAAAATCTCGCGCACTTCGGTCTCGCTTGCAGCCGCCGCCGCTCTGTTGAAAAGCTGCGGCGATGTCAGCAGGTATTTTGCCTCAGAATCCTTCAATTGCGGCGCGACCTCTTCAACCGTGTAGAGCGGATTGACGGTTGTGACTATGCCGCCAAGAAGCGAGACGGCGTGAAAGGCCACAGCGTATTCCGGCAGGTTCGGGCTGTAGATTGCCAGAACGTCGCGTGCTCTCAAACCTCTGCGCGCCAGCCCTGCGGCGGCGCGTCTCACATCGCGCGCAAACTGCGCGTAAGTGATTGCGCGCCCCGTTTGCGCATCAACGAGCGCGAGCTTTTCGCCAAAGCGCTCGGCACGCTCCAGTATGAAGGGCGTCAATGGAACTTCGGGAATCTTTAGGTCTTCAAGTTGGCTGCGGAAGATCATCTTTGCTCCGTCTGAGAATTAAGAAGCTAATTCAAAACCTGTAACAACTGCTCAACCCGTCTGCGAGCTTATCTCTTATCTTTGCGCCTTTACGTGAACCTGCAATTCACATCAATCTTGAGCTTAGAGAGAATTGAGGGTTCACGCAAAGGCGCAAAGGGAAATACTTAAGCTCGCTAAGAGTTTTGAAACGCGCACGAAATAGAAGCAGCGCGGATTATAGCTTGATTATACACAGCAGCCGCCTTTACCATCACTCATTAATCAATTGCAAGGGCAGGAGAAGATAAAGGGCAAAAGTAAAAAGGTAAAAGGCAAAAGTTAAGACGAAAGCTTTTGTTTCTAATTTTTAATCTCTAATTCACGCCTACGAAGGCGTGTCCACACTTTTGCCTTTTTACTTTTACCTTTTTACTTTTGCCTTCTTCAGCGGATGATTTTATGAGCGAGCAGAGCGACACACCTTTGCAGATAGTCTGTCTTGCAAGCTACTTCAAGGGCGTGGAATTTTTGGTCGAGTGCAAACGGCAGGGCGCTCGCGTCGTCCTCATTACGAAAGAGAAGAATGCCGGTCATGAATGGCCGCTAGAGAGTCTTGACGATTTCGTGGCCGCGCCGGACGACGCAACGACAGAGCAGTACACAGAGATAGTCAGCCGATTCGCTCGCAAGCAGAAGATTAATCGCCTTGTTGCGCTAGAAGAGTTTGACGTAATCAACGCAGGATTGATACGCGAGCATCTTCGCATAGAAGGAATGACGGGCACGCAAGCCAGAACATTTCGTGACAAGCTCGCTATGCGAATCGAGGCTTCGGAAGCTGGCATTAATGTTCCAGAATTTGTGCACGCGCTTAACTACAACGACGTTGGCGAATTCATGAATCGTGTAGAGCCGCCCTGGGTCTTGAAGCCGCGCTCTGATGTGTCGGCTGTAGGGATTAAGAAGCTTGATGAAGCCGAAGCCGTATGGCGTGCGATTGATGAGTTGGACGCGCGCGAAAGATTAAGAGAGCGCTCAGGCTACTGGTTGTTAGAACGGTTCGTGCGCGGGCGTGTATATCACGTGGACTCGCTCGTGAAAGATGGTCGTGTGATCTTTGCGGGCGTGAACGTGTACGGTCGCCCGCCAATGGACGTTGCTCATCATGGCGGAGTCTTTCTCTCTTACACGGTCGCGCACAGTTCACGCGACGAACGCGAGCTTTTACGACTCAACCAGAAGATTGTGAAAACGCTCGGTCTGGAAAGGGGCGCGGCTCACGCAGAGTTCATACTATCGGAAGAGGACGAGCGCTTCTACTTTCTGGAAATAGCTGCGCGAGTCGGCGGCGCGTTTCTAGCGGAAACTCTGGAAGCGGCAAGCGGCATAAATCTCTGGCGCGAATGGGCGAAGATAGAACTGGCAGGACGGGAAGGCGCGTATCAGTTGCCCGACGCTAGAAATGATTATGGCGGAATCGCACTCTCGCTGGCGCGGCAGGAAGAGCCGGACACAAGGGCTTACACAGACACGGAAATTTTCTATCGCGTGCGAAAGCCGCATCACGTTGGTCTCATAGTCAACTCTCCAGACCCAAAGCGCGTACGCGCTCTTCTGGACGATTACGCACGCCGCTTCGCAGAAGATTTCATCGCCATCGTTCCGCCGCTTGAGAGAATAGAATAAAATAAAAGGCAAAAGTAAAAAGGTAAAAGGCAAAAGTTAAGACAAAGTATTCAACTCTGATTTTTAATCTTTAATTCACGCCTGCAAGGCGTGTCCACACTTTTGCCTTTTTACTTTTACCTTTTGCCTTTCATTAAGAAATGGTATTTCTTTTCGATTAGTTATTTACAAAGGGAAAGAGTGTCAAAAGGCTGGTTTCATTGGGAAAGGTTGATGTTTCAAGCTTGAATGAGCAGAAGGTTCGCTTTCGAGCTTAAGCTTCGGGAATAAAAGTCTTGACAACTTTAGAGACCTGCCATACTTTGCGCTCAAGCTATTCTTAAGTCACTTTCTAGGTTCGTTCGTCTTTTGACTTAAACCTTTATTGAAGACGGCTGTAGGCAATTCCGTCACCGGAGGGATTCGTGATGATTTTGGGAAGAAGAGCAATTATAGGGGCGCTCGTCCTGCTGGTCGCGTGCATGGGTCTTGCGCTCGCGCAGCAGAACAGGACTCAGAACAACCGCGCTCGAACCGCTGCTTGCGAGCCGCCGGTTCTTCGTCTTTCCGCGCCGACGCGCGTGGTGATGCTGGGCTGCGATAATGGTCAGACGCTCGGCACGCCTACTGCGAGCCAGATACAACTGAACGCGCTCGCAGACGACCCGCAGAACAACGCTCTGCGTTACCAGTATTCGACCGTAGGCGGGCGCATAGTAGGCGACGGGGCGAACGTGATGTGGGATTTGTCTGGCGTTCAGCCGGGCACTTATACGGCCACAGTCGAAGTTGACAACAACTGCGGCTGCACAGCCTTCGCTTCGACCTCTGTGATAGTGCGCAAGCTGGAATGCGCGCCGCCTTGCCCGACTCTTGCGATTGATTGCCCTACGGGCACGCCTGAAGAGGGAACGCCCGTTACGATTACTGCGAACCTTGCGGGAGGCGCACCCGGCTTACGTCCGGCCTACAACTGGTCAATCACAAATGGGACGATCACTTCGGGACAGGGAACTTCTTCGATTACGATTGACACGCGGGGCTTGGGAGGCCAGACCATCACGGCGACGCTGGACGTTGCAGGAGTTCCTGCCGCATGCAGGCCAACGGCCACATGCTCTATTACGCCTGTGCTCAGACCGCAGGCACCTAAGTTTGACGAATACCCGGACATCAACTTCAATAACGAGAAGGCGCGTCTTGATAACTTCGCTATACAGTTGCAGCAGGAGCCTGGCTCTATCGGTTACTTGATAGCTTACGGCGCAAGAGCGGGGCAGGCGCAGGATCGCTTGAAGCGTGCGATGGATTATCTTGTCAATTCCAGGGGCATTGATACCGGCAGGCTCAGGACAATTGAAGGTGGCTGTCGCGGCGAATTCATGATGCAACTTTGGATTGCTCCCACAGGAGCAGCGGCACCGACAGCAGATGCTTCCGGCACAGTCCCGTGCGGCTCAGGCAGATCACAACCCGCGCGCAGAACAAACAGACAGCGCAGACGCTGAAAAGCAAGGATGAAGTAGGAAGGGGTAAAAGGGGAAATGGGGAAAAGGGGAAAAGGAGAAAGCAGTTAGCCTTTACCTTTTCCCCTCTTTCCCTCTTCCCCTTTCCCCCTCTTCTTCTCCATCAATCCTGTTACAACTCTTCAATCGGCCAGATGTCAACCGCGAGCGCTTCTGCGTAATGCAGAAGCGGCTCTTCCGTAGGAGTCGGCAGACCGTGAGATTCAATCATGGTTGATTTCATGGATAGAAGCTCTGCCTTATGAAGCGGCCAGGGGTCGTGATAGATGCTTGCGCGGTATAGATGATTACGGTGCTCTGTATATAGACAGTAGCGCTCCGTTACGAAGAATTCTATAGAGCCGGGCTTTGAATAAGAGAGTTCCTCGCCTATCTTCCACCTAGCATCAAACTTCGCCTTGGGGCCGTCCGAATCGTCGCGTTCCAGCGTGTAATGAATCGTATCATTCTTCTGCTCCAGATCAATGTTCGCATAGTAGTAAGGAAGAAAATAGAAGTTGCGCGCGGCTGTCCTGGCAATCAAGCTGTTTATGTCTAGCGATAAAAAGAGGACGCCGGGATGGTGATTGAAATGCACGTAAGTTCTAACGTTCAACTCGTGCATCTCGCTCAAGCCCGGCACGGCTGGCAGCAAGATGGGGCGCACGCCCCACATCGTAAACGGTATGACGCCTATCCACGCCATGCTCTTGAAAGTATCTATAGTCAATCGCTCAGGCACGAGCGGGCGCAGCAACTCCGGCTCTATGGGCCAGTGCATGAAGAGAAGCTTACCCCAGTTCTGGTGCATCACGGGAAAGCCTTCGGGCTTCGCGCGAGCAGTTAAAAGGTCTGTGTCTGTCGAAGGGTCTCTTTTCATAAGTGATAAGTGATGAGTGATAAGTGATAAGAGAAAGAGTTTCAAGTTTCAAGTTTCGAGTTAGGAAAGCTTTTAACCTGAAACTTGAAACTAATCTTATCACTTATCACTTATCACTTATTTCAGGTGCTTATCGAACCACTGAAGAACAGTCGTGTACCAAAGCTCTGAGTTCTGCGGCTTCAGAATCCAGTGCCCTTCGTCCGGGAAGAAGAGCAGGCGCGAATCTACTCCTTGACGTTGCAGCGCAGTGAAAAGCTCAAGCCCCTGCGTGTAAGGCACGCGGAAATCAATCTCGCCGTGCGTTACCATCAGAGGCGTCTTGAAGTTTTGCACGAACATGTGCGGCGAGTTGCGCGCGTACATTTCGGGGTTAGTCCAGGGCGTGCCGTGAAATTCCCATTCAGGAAACCACAACTCTTCCGTAGCGCCGTACATGCTGGTCAGATCGTAAACGCCCGCGTGCGAGACCAATGCTTTGAACTGGAATCGCGGGTCGTTGTTGTGCCCTTCTATCCAGTCAACCATGTAGCCGCCGAAACTTCCGCC
>Ga0209027_1000498_pt1 | contig 13953 bp, 16 predicted proteins | sample GraSoi013_1_20cm_3_FD_185821 | JGI IMG/M metagenome (GOLD analysis project Ga0209027, IMG submission 185821) | Grasslands soil microbial communities from the Angelo Coastal Reserve, California, USA - Sample 09_27_2013_1_20cm (SPAdes) (version 2) | ecosystem: Environmental > Terrestrial > Soil >...
GTTCGGCGCGGCGGAATCATGCGCTCCAACATAACAACTCATTCAACCGGAGCGGAATGAGCTTGTCTCTTATCGAGAACTTGGATGCTGCTCGGCAATTCTTCCCGCCCGGTTAATTCGAGCGTTATGCCAGCGGTGCGGCGTCCAATAGCAAAATGACAACCGATGATACACCCACTGAACCAGTAAGCCCCAAGATCGTCCTGTTGGGACAATCGGGTGTCGGCAAGTCGGCGCTTGCAATCCGGCTATCGGGCGACGAATTCCGCGAAACCGCCTCCACACACGGGGCGCAATCTCACATACTCCAAACGCCGGATGACGACAATAAACAGCCGGTGATCTTCGAACTTGGTAGCGAAAAGTCCCGCAACGAAATACTGTCTTCGCTGAAGGAGATTGCCGCTAATGTCGCGCTCTTGCTCGTGGACCCGACTCGCGACAAGGAGTTGCACGAGAACATTCAAGCGTGGAAGTCCTACTTGATCGACAGTGGAACTGATACTCGATCCACTCAGATGCTGGTTGCTGCGCGAATGGATCGCGGCGGCGTCTTTGGCAACACGTCGCTTGAAGAACTGGCACGTGAATTCAGTTTTGACGGTGTCTTTCAAACAAGCGCGAAGACCGCAAATGGGATTCAGGAACTACGATCCGCTGTTGTCGAAGCGGCACGGCCTCGGGATGATGAGGTAGCAAGGGACTCTGTCGCCCGCGTAGTTCAGACAATGGCGGAGACTCTCTGCCGACTGGTTGCCAAAGATGCTGACGCGCTTGACCAGATTGAATGGCGCGAACTTGAGAGGATCATCGCAGTTGCACTGGACGCGATTGGCTTCACTGTAGAACTTACGCCCGGATCAAAGGATGGGGGAAAGGACGTTGTTGCCAACTGCGCAGTCCGCAACAATGAACACACCTACTACATTGAAATCAAGCATTGGCGGAAAGGCGACCGACCGGGACCGAATCACGTCTCTGATTTCGTCGAACTCAACGTACGCGACGAAACCGATGGCGGGCTGTTTCTTTCATCTTCGGGCTTCACAAATGGTGTTTATGGTCAGGTCGGTGAAATTAGTAGACAAAGGGTTCGCTTGGGCGAACGCGAAAAGATCGTGTCGCTGTGTCAGCATTTCGTTCGTAGAGAAGAAGGCATGTGGTATCCGACGCAACCATTGCCGGAACTCCTGTTCGCGGACACACTAAACATAGGACAGGCATAACAAATCGTTGGACCGGAGCGCGGGGAGCGTGTTTCTCAACTTGATTGATTGAACCGCAGGTTGAATGTAATCGCCGCGCCCGGTCAACTCCACCGTTAGGCCGCACGCGCTATTTCCAAAGGAGGATCCTATGGCCGACAACATGACAAGCGCGTACATCGCCGCGGGTGTATCGCTGTTTATTGCTTGTCTCGGTTTGGTTGGGACTTGGCTTCAACTTCAGAACGCGCGCAAGAGGCAAGCTTCCGACATCGCGCACGCATTCTCGGAGAAGATTTACGAGCAACGAGTTAAGGCCTACCCAGAAGGCTATGCGATTCTGAGCAAGATCCGAAAATTGGGGCCACCACATCATCTTGCTCATCCCGACCACATGAGAGACATTAAGGACAAACTGAACAGTTGGGCTGCGACAACTTCTCTCTTCTTTTCTCGGGATACCGCTGAGTGCTACTGGGAACTGCGCAAAGCTCTCGCGAAGAATCCAGCGCATGGCAGCGAATACTCAGAGCAACAAGCTGACAAGGTCTTCCTCGCAAAGAACCGCCTTCGGAAGCAAATGCGAATAGACATCGGAAACCTCTACGCTTCTGACGCTAACGAATCAGCGGACGAGCACTGGGCTTACTTATAGGCTAAGATAATGAAGCTCAGGAAACAATCACGGAGTTGAACGTCACAAGTCAGGGGCGGTCTAACAACTCATTCAACCGGAGCGCGGATTGAATGGCTTTCATCATCGTTCTTCCAATGTGTATTGAATGCTGTTCGCCGCGCCCTGTTAATTCGAATTGGGCGGCTATGGTTCTGTATTTATAGGTGACAACGATGAAACTCGTTTCCGTAAACGTTGGACTACCGCGAGAGTTAACCTGGCAGGGTAGAACTGTTACGACTGGAATCTTTAAGGAGCCGGTTAATGGCTTGGTCATGCTGCGAACTCTCAATCTTGATGGTGACAGGCAGGCTGATCTGTCCGTGCACGGCGGCGTGAGCAAAGCTGCTGCTTAACCCTGCGTTGTGAATAGTCTCTGAGGGATAGACAATGAAAACCTCAAAGCCCCGGCCTTTTTTAATTTGGATTTTTCTGCCGGTTTCTATACTCATCTTGTGGGGAGTCTCTACGATATTAAGCTCAGCTCAATCGAACTCTATGCAATCTTCCGCTCCGCATCCTAAGAAGCTCATTTACAAGATTCCTCCTCACATACCCTTGAAAGTTAAGATCAAAAATCTGGATCATGAGATGTGGGAAGATGATCTGGAAATCGAAGTCACCAATACTTCAACCAAACCAATTTACCTGTTGGAACTTTGGCTTGTTATGCCAGAGATTATATCTACTGCTGGGCATGAGACAGGATTCCCCTTACGGTATGGAAGAATTGAACTGGTTGATTTCAGCACTCAAATTCAGCCAGACGATGTACCGATTCAACCCGGAGAGAGTTATGTCTTTAAGCTCCCGGTGGATCGAGTTCGAGGATGGAGGAAGTTTAAATCTGATCATAATACGCCCGACCCCAAAAAGCTACGTCTTATGTTTGTACAGATTAACTTTGGAGATGGGACTGGATTTAATGGAACTGACGGCGCGCCTTTCTCTTATCAGAGGCAGCAATCATCCAATGGTTCATGTGGTGGGGCACGGAATAGAGTATTAGATAGCGTTAGCAACTTTTCACGCAGCCGTGCACTTAATTCGTTCTTGCAAAATTCATTCTCCTTTAGAATGTAGCAAGCAAAAGCGCGATACTTCAGACGCAGCAACTTCCTCTCTTCTTTTGCACCGCACGCTGGAAAATGGTAAAAAATATACTGTGAACTTCGTAAATGGTTCACGCCGGGGGTAAATCGAATGCGTTTTCTTATATCTTTCATGGCGGCAATCGCGCTCGCTATCACAGCGCTAGCGTTTGCGGGACACAGTGTTGGGGCTACTGCTCGCTTCTCTTCTTTAGCGCAGCAGGAGGAGCAGCCGGGCGATGGCGCGCGCAGAATCTCGCCCGCGGACGCTCGCGCGGCGTTCGCTAATGGCAGGGCTGTTATTGTTGATGTGCGCTCGCTCGATTCTTATAAAGCCGAGCATGTGAAAGGTGCGCTCTCGATTCCGCTTGACGAGCTTGAATCGCGCTTGAGCGAACTACCGCACAACAAGATAATAATTACCTACTGCACTTGACCCGCCGAGCACACCAGCGCCCGTGCGGTGCTGACACTGAAGCAGAAGGGGTTCGATAACGCGGCGGCGATACTTGGTGGATACGATGCGTGGAAACATGCTGGATACCCTACGGCTACGGGCGATTACGTCAAGCCTCAGCCGCAACCACAGCAAGCGAAGAAGACGAAACGCCACAGGCGCAATAGCAGCAATCACTAAAAAGTCTGGAGTCTGGAGTCTAGAGTCTGGAGTCAAAAGATAAAAGATTGTTTTTGACCTCGGACTCCAGACTCCAGACTCTAGACTCCAGACTTAGCCTTGGAGGTCTTTCATTAATATGCGTGCTTTCATCTCATTATCTGCGGCGCTCATAGTAGCGCTCGCCGTGCTCACTGCGTGCCATTCAAGAGATGGCAGTGGCAGGGGCGTGGCAGCAGCAAACTCAGTCGCCGTGCCGCAAGGTACGGTCGAAGGCGATGGCGTGCGGCGCGTCACGCCCGCAGAAATCCACGAAGCATACGACAACGGCAACGTTGTTATCGTTGACACGCGCGGCGAAGATGCTTACAAGGCTGAGCATATCAAAGGCGCTATCAACATGCCTCTGGCGCAGGTGGCGCCGCGCGCGAATGAATTGCCGCGCAACAAGTTGATAATCACCTATTGCACTTGACCCGCCGAGCATACCAGCGCCCGTGCGGTGCAGGACTTGAAACAGAAAGGTATTGATAACGCGGCGGCTCTACTGGGCGGCATGGATGCTTGGAAGAAAGCAGGCTACCCTATGGAGGGGCAGCAAGCGGCTCAATAAAAGCATCTTCGATTTACGCGAATCAAACGGGGGCGGTATCCTTGAACGGATTGCCGCCCTCGCTTTTTTCTCTTCAGGAAAATTTTTTCGGAATTTTTATAAAAAACGCTTGAGCCTGACGTTACGTCAGACCTTAATATGAAAATCAGCAAGGAGGTTCCAAGGTTGAAACCACAGACTGAGCGATTGCTTCAGGCGCACGAATTTGCCAGACGTGCAGGAGTCACAGTGCGCACGCTTCATCATTACGACCGGCTGGGGCTGTTGAAGCCAGCGCGCACGCTGTCGGGCTATCGCATGTACGGCGAGCTAGACCTTGTGCGGCTTCAGCAGATTGTGACGCTGAAATTCCTGGGCCTTCCTCTGAAAGAGATAAAGCTGGCGCTTGAGCGCAAGCCTCTTGATCTTCAGGCTACGCTCAGACTTCAGCGAGAAATTTTAGGGGAGAAGCGTCGTCAAATAGAGATGGCAATCGCCGCTGTTGAAAAGGCGGAAAGCCTTGTGACAGAGAAGGGCGAAGCCGACTGGGACTCTTTGAAAAAAATAATCGAGGTGATTGATATGGAAAACAATTGGGACTGGGTGAAGAAATATTATACGGAAGAGCAACTGGCCGAACTCGCCAGCCGCTACACGCCGGAAGTTGCAGAGCGTGGGCCAAGAGAGTGGGCTGCTTTGATGAAAGAGGTAGAGGCTGCAAACGCAGAGGGCGTTGATCCTGCAAGCTCTCGCGCGCAGGCTCTCGCCGCGCGATGGTCTGCGTTGATAGAGGAGTTCACGGGCGGAAACCCAGAGATTCTTGAAAACCTCAAACGCCTCTATGCGGATCAGGCCAACTGGCCTGCGCATACGCAAAAACCTTATAGCAACGACGCAATGGCTTTCATCAACAGAGCTATTGCGTCACGCAAGAAAGAGGAATGAATTATGAGTGAAGAATTTTATCCAATGCCATTGTTCGTACGCATGAGCGTGCGTGATGTTGAAGCGAGCGCGCGCTGGTATACAGATGCGCTAGGCTTCCGCTCGGTCTATGCTATGCCGGGCGCGGACGGCCAGCAGGTAATGAACCACATACGTCTGGGACGCTATCAGGACTTGATGCTCGTTGCATCGCAGCAGGACGCGGATACTACAGCCTCGCATGATAGCTTCGTCATCTACATCAACTACTACGACGACATGGAAGAGCTTGCGCGGCGCGTAAGTTCAACCGGTGCGCGCGTTGAAGGCCCAGCAGAGACGCGCTGGAACACACGCGAGGTCAACGTCACAGACCCTGACGGATTCCGTCTGGCCTTCTCGCAAGTCGTGAACATGAACCGCAAATTCTCGGACGTTATGCCGTCGAGCGTCTCTTAAGAATTTGCACCAAACCTGTGGGTTGAAGGTCTTGCCCGTCTTCAACCCGCAGTGCTTTATCGGCAATTTATAAATGAAGCAAGCGGTGTTTGGAGTTCACGCTTTAGCGTGTGTGTCGTAGCAGATTGAAGGCTGAACTCTGAACCCGTAGCCGTTTTCAGCAGACCACAAGCTGGAAGTAGAACCTGTATGCGCACTTGAACTTTTGAATAGGCAGACGAATATCCGAGGGGGCGATCAGGCTGACACCTCTGCTTGAATTATTCTGAATTCCGATCAGTTTTATTTACACTGTCCTCGACAGTGGTGATACTGACCAATACATCTATGCTGGTTCTGCCCGCTGGCAATGCAATTGAACAACTCCTGCACGCAGGCTGACTGGCAGACTGGATCAACGTCTGGCCCCGATTGGGCTGGGGCAATCGCTGTAAGGTTAAAGGCGAACATCATCGCAACGGGAATAACTGCGGTGAAGACGCATGGGAGTTTCTTTCTCATATTGCTACTCCATAGTCAGGTACGAGGTAAATCTATGTTCCGCCTGTTTCTCTAAGAGATTGATTCCGTGGCGTAAAGGCTAGAGAAACCGGGGACGGGTTTACTTTCTCATGCGAGCGAAACCTATCATAGTTGGTAAAACTACACAAGAGTAATTCATACACATTGCCGTCTGACCTGCAAAACGCGCCTGTAGATTATGCAGTATTATCGCAAGCGCTAGTTGAGCGAAATGCTGCGCAAAGTTAGTTGCTTGACTCGCACTACTCTAGTGTAAATAATCAGAGCAGGATTTTGTTCCATGCTTCCATTAGTCATAGTCGTGGTCATCTCCGTGCTCTTAGCTATCGGCGCGTACCAGATCATCATACAGAAATATTACTGGGGGCCTAAAGGCCCACCGAAAAAGAGCGAGCAGAATAAGAAGAGGCATTAAGTCTCCAAAGCCTGAGCAGTTGTTCGGCCACTTGGAGCAGGTATGGGTTAGTCCAAGGTGTGGTAATTAGTGCTCGTCGGTTGTATTAGACCATCGCTGGCGGCAATTTACGTCTCTCAAGGTGAGCAGGCCGCAGGCGAGTTCAAACCCCTTTGCGATTGCCGGAAGAAGTAGAATGCCATGATGCCAAAGATTATTCCGATAAGCGTGGCGCTCGTCGAGAACATAAGTATTCCTTTATCAAGCGCCTTAGCCCTCGCCCATCCGTCAGTATAGAGACCCAACAACTCAAGCGCGCTGAAAGGCGCCCAGGTTAAAGCCAGACAGAGCGCGATTACAAGACAGGCCATTCCCGCCGACGAAGCGTATGCGTTCTGACGGCGAGCGTGCCTTAGCAGAATGATTCCGCCTATGAAGAAAGGTATGCCAAACAGATACCAGAAAGTTGATCCCAATAAAAGACCGAACGCTTCGCTCGCGCTGCGCACGCCGAAGACAGCCATAAAGATGAAACTGCTTGAAGAAAGCCATCCGCACACAACAAATGCTACGACGACCAAGAGCAGACCAATCACAGCCGAAACGCTTCGCTTCTGCATAATCTCCTGCTAAAGAGCCTCTATCCACGCTGCTCACAAATAAGCCCAAGCGCGCGGACAATATCAGATCGCATGAACTTTTGCATTAAGAAACTCAATTGATGCAAAGGTCTTGAGTTCTACGCGCAAGTAGCGTGAGCTATCTCACATACCTCTCTTCAAAATTTTTCGAGAAATTTTTCAAAAATAAGGAGCAAGGCTGGAATTGGCTTTGCTTCTTTCTCTGCCAGTTCTTCTAGAACGTATCTGAATAGTTCATCTGAATTTGAAATGGAGGTGAAGCATGTACTTTCTAAATTCACATCGCACGCTTTGCCACATTCTTGAAGATATTAGAACTGGCGAAGCTCCTGCTCCGTGCGGCTCAAAGGCCAACAAGTCAGACATACTACGCTACCACGAAGGTAAGCCAAACAACCTTCTGCCAGAGAGGCCAGCAGACATTCCTCTCTGTAAGCACTGTGAAAAAGGTATGGCATGGATGAACGCTGTCTAAGGACAAATCCTCACTTGCCCCAAAACCTTCCGGCAATGGAGGTTTATGCAGCACTATCACAAACGCTCCAATGTGGAATCAACTTTTTCGATGATTAAAGCGAAGTTCGGCGGCTCACTCAGAAGTAAGGCGCGAACGGCACAGTACAATGAGGCTTTGTGTGAAATTCTCTGTCACAATATCTGTGTAGTGACCCAACCAATGTATGAGTTAGGAATTGAACCGACCTTTTGGGCGGAAGATTAAGTCGTGAATAATATAGATTAGAGCTAAGATAGATCGTTAGTATTTAATCTATCTATCGCCTCTTTTACTTTTACTCACCTGATGCGCTAGACCTTTTGTGGCTCATCAAAACCTTTAAATTCAATCTCGCTGGAAATATATCGAAGTAGAGAATGACGACTAGCCTTTTCATATGTATGTGAGTCTTGGCTTCATTACTAAGCATTATTCAATCTTCTTCTGCTAAGCTTTCAACACGTTTCATATAATTAACCATCAAGCCAATAACAAAAGAACTTAGCAGAACTAGACAAGCAGTTAGTATTTTAAATCGCTATTCCTCATAAGTAGTGTCCTAATTTGAAAACCACGAGCCGATAAATACCGGCGTTTATTTTCAAAGCAGGACACGACCTCCTCATAAAAAGTCTTGATAAGAACTCTATTCCAAGGTAAATTCTACAAGAGTGCTATCTTGTTAATGGTAGGTTACTGTGAACTTCTTAAATGCAAACATAGGCTCAGCAAAAGACAATTCTAAAAGCGCTATACATAACTGGTATAAATTTACTGCTGGGTTCTCATATCATTTTGTAGAAGGGATAATAAAACACGAAAGACTAAAGACTGTAGATGAATCCAAGATTTTCGATCCGTTTGCTGGGTGTGGCACCACTTTAGTTTCCTCACAGAAGGCGGGGATTTCTGCTGTGGGTAATGAAGGACAGGAGTTCATGTATGACGTTATTCGAGCTAAATTAAATTGGAAAATTAAAGAGAAGGAAGTTGAATATTACTTAAAGTTTATCAAAGACTATGTTGCGGAAAATCATGATAGATTTGACTCTGAGGCAGAGGCACATTCCTTATTAAGAAGTTTATATGAGCGGGAATCGCTGACTATTCTATATCTAATTCGTAATTCTCTTTCAAAAATCTCAGCTTATAAATACAGATGGTTTTTTAAATTAGCTCTAAGTCAGACTTTACATAAAGTCTCTATACATCCTATTGCTGTACCTTACATTGCAAGAAATAAAACTCTCTCAGGCACTACAAAAGCTTGGGAGTCCTTCGAGAATATTTCAAGGAAAATGCTTAATGATACAAAAGAGTATCAGAAGAACAGGCGCACTTCAGAAATCCATTTACATGATTCAAGAGTTAAGAACAATAAGATTTCTGATGGCGAATGCTCTACATGCATCACCTCACCACCTTATCTAAACAATTTAGATTATGGCGAAGTCTCAAAAGTGCACACTCATTTTTTTGAATATACTAGTAACTGGAATGACATTACACAAAAAGTAAGAAGAAAGCTCGTAACTGGCGCAACCACTCATTACTCTGAAGCAGAATTTGATCTTGAAAAGTTCAAACAGTCTGACTTTTATTTATGTAATACAGATCTTGCAAATTCACTTATCGCAACAACAAATAAAATAAAATCTATCAGTAAAGAAAGAGCGGGGAAAAAGAGCTTTGACATTCTTACCTTGCTTTATTTCAGAGATATGTTTCAGGTACTGAAAGAGATAAGGCGTGCGGTCAAGCCTAAAGGTAAAACATATTTGATTTTGGGGGATTCTGCACCTTACGGAGTTTATATACCAACAACAGAAGTTCTTGGTATGATTTCAAATAAAGCTGGTTTTAGTAACTATGAAATTCATAGAATTAGGAGTAGAGGAACGAAATGGAAATCGCTTAGATTTCGCCATGCGATAGAATTGGCCGAGAATGTCCTAGTATTAAAATGAGCCTTACTCTCTACTTTGATTATTCACCGCGCATTGAGCTGCCTTACATCAATGAAGATGAGGCCATGTCTCTTGGTCAAGGTGAGAAGGGATGGAGCTTTTCTTACGTCTATTACTTCTCTGAAATTCGAGATGTTTATTTAGCTCTTAGAGGAAAGAGATACGAAGGCAAAAAAGATTTTAAAAAAGCCTTCACTAGATACTGCTTATCTATCGACCTCCCTTTTGAGTCGACGCCATGGAATGAAAGAAGAATCTTAGAGCATTTGAATGCCTTGAAGAATTTTTCGCTAGTTGATAAGGAATATAGAATTATTAAGCAAGTATTCAATAATAGTAAGATTGGAGACCCTGTTTCAGAAGATGATCTAAGTATTTTTCGCGAGATTTATTTTAGTTATTTCCGCTTTAAGGAAATCTTCTCATGGTTTATAAATCTAAATCCGCCCAGTAGATTGAGTCTAGTCAATCAGATTAATAAAGGCTATATTAAAGGCTCTTCCCGCCCACTATTTGCCTTCTCTGAAAGGGGAAGATTAAAAGATACCTTTTTTAGTGATTTGAAAGATGATGTTCCGCTCTATTACATCAAGTACAAAGACGAATATTTGGATGAAAATGGTAATGAAGACTTAATGCGTTTTTGGGATGTGTTTATTAAATGGGGGTCGGCATTGAATTTGATTGAACACTTCAATCTAAAAAGAGATCTCGACATTAAGACCTCTTCTGACAAAGGCATTGTATGTTGCTATATTATTAGTGAAGAACACAGGGATTTCAACATCTTAGATTACGTTAGCAAAAATTACGAGAATAATTACCTGTATCTGCCGGAGCTAGTGTTCAGAATTGCAACTGAATTCAGATGGAGTATCCAACGAACACAGCAAGTAATAATGGATCAGTATAGCCAGCGTAAAGAGTTATTTAGCATTGAAAGGACATCCGAAATTTTCATTAAAACGAGCGAGATAAAAGATGAAGACAAAATCTTATTTCCAAAGTACAATGATGCATATATCTCACATATGGTAGTAGGAAGATGAGCCAAGAAGAAGATTTACTAAACAGTATATATCCAACAAGCCCACACTCAACGAATAAAAAGTATCAGAGTCTGGGTCTCCGCTTTAATCCGTTTCCTCGCTCAGGCACAGCAAATATTAATGGAGGAGACCTTTACAATGGGAGACTTGTGCCTGTAGATGACCGAATAAAGGGTCAGATTTTGAGCTTCATTGGTGATGCCCTGAATCCTAATGAACTTGATAGTGAGGATAGGTATATCAGCGCGACTATTATTGGTGACTATGGCTCAGGAAAGACACAGTTATTGATGTTTGTTAGATATGTTCTGAGCGTGGTGGCTACTGACACTAATCAACGTAGCAACCCTTACGTCATATACATTGATAATCCAGGCGTCAAACTCATGGAATTCATAGGCTCAATTATTTCGAGGATAGGCGAAGATTATTTCAAAAAATTTATCTGGTTAAGAATTATCGAAAAAATAGAGGCGTCTGAGGAGCTTCGCGGGCTTTTAGCTAAATATCAATATGCAGGGGGCGGATTGTTTAAGGATACAGACCCTGACCCATACGCCAACGAGAACAAGGTTTCTTACAAGCAGTATTTAAATTCATTCACCCGATATATTAATAGTACGAGGAACCTCAAAGAGTTTAATGAAACCCTAAGGGATGTTTTTATAAGGGTATTGGAAATGGAAACAGGAGATATTGTGCTTGCACAATATTTTTATCAACTTATATCTGAAGATTATACTGTGAATAAAACGTGGGAATCTTTAATTACAGGAGGTATCAGTCAATTAGAAAAAAAAGCGACCGAGATCATTCACTATGTGGTTCACCTTATTAAGGATAAAGGGTACACAGACTTTTTTATTCTAGTTGATGAGTTTGAAGATATTACTCAAGGGCGTCTGAGCAAAACTCAGGTTGACAACTATGTTTACAATCTCCGCACGCTTATTGATCAGCATCGAGAGTGGTGTCTCCTTTTTTCAATGACTGCTAATGCGCTGAAAATGTTGAAGCGTGTAAATCCGCCGCTAGCAGATAGAATAAGTAATCGCCTAATCCGCATTGATGCTCTAAAACCACCTCAAGCTGAAAAAATTATTGCTAACTATCTGAATATGGCTAGGGGGAAGGAATCGACAGACATTAGACCTTTTGATTCAACGGGCGTTAACAAATTAAATGATCTAGTCGGTGGCAACGCTCGTAGGCTACTTAAGAATTGCTACCTCATGATTGAAAGAGCTTCGAGCATATTAGATAAGAAAGGAACTATTGACGCAGAATTCGTCGCGGAACATTACTCACATGACTCCGTTTAAACTACAGCCTTGGAGCGATAGCATAACGGAAGATCATTTTCGTGTAAGATTTTTCTTTGACACAAATCTACTAATCTATTTATTGGATAATAAATATCAAAGCCTCAACGACTTTATTGAAGTGCTTAATGGGCCATACAGCCCGTTTGTAGAGCTTGTTAGTTCTAGATATGTGATCTTTGAATTTGTAGGTGTAAGAAAGAAACAACATTACCAGAGAATTGTTATTGAAAATTTGGCAAAGACACCAAAGAGAATCGACACTCTGATAGATGGTTTTCAGAATTTTAGGGATAGTGATAAATATTACCTTCACCACGAAGAGTTCGATGACATTAAATTTAAAAACGTAATAGCCGATATAAAAACTAAGGTTGAGGCAGAGCTAGATAAAGTAATTAACGAATTCAATATAAAATACGATTTTAGCTCTTTCCATGTAGACCAATTAGATCCGACCTTCGAGATTTGTTTATCCTCAAAAATCTCTAATTATGATGGCTTAGTGCTTATTTCTTCTGTTTTACCTACGCCTAATTCTGTATCTCATAATGTAATGTTCTTAACAGCCGACACTAATCTTATAAGTTTTTATGATCCCGAACAGATTAAAGATTGCTTATCTAAGCATTCAATACCACTCCCAGAGGTTCATAACATAGCGAGTCTTAAAATAGCTAAAGCCGGGATTGTGAAATCGGAAAAGAAAAATAAAGATGTTACAAATCTGAAGATGACAAATAAAAAAGAGGATATACAAGAAACAGTTAAGGACATGATTTTGAGAATAATAAAAACCCGGCTTAGATCAAATTATTTGGGAACAACTGTTGAAGCGAAAAATCTAAATATCCCCAAGGACATAATCTTCATCAAACTAGTTAAAAATTATCCCTTAGTTAAAAAAATCGAAGAAATAACAAATCCATCTTCAAATAAAGAAATATTTATGACTGTGATTAGTAAAGATCTTGACTTTATCTACACAACGAAAAAGAAGGTTGAAGCATTCTGGCATAAAAATAGCCAGATCACTTCAGGCTATAAGCTTCCTGCTAATAAAAAAGATGTTATCGTTTCTTTCTCTGTTAAGGATGAAGATGATGAGAAACATGAAATACCGGTCGAGCAACCCATCCTTGATTCGATAAGGGCGAAAGACAATCTAGTATTTATACATCCTGATTCGCTCGCGTGATTACACCTCCGATGGTTTCATTCAACTTGGGCTGGTGCCCCGCTAATAAAATTCCCACTTAACTGAAGAATAGCAGGGATAAGAACATACAAATATCTTACTATCCTTACCACTATTTTATAGGCAAAGCCTTAGCAGTGGGCTTTGCCTAACAGAAGGGTTTAGGCCAGATTCCGTTGGGCAGGATGAATAATTGTTGGGCAAGAAGCAAGGCCGCCGCGCACTAGACGTGGGAGGTCAACGCGGCGGCCTCTCCCGCACAGCCCGAACCCACACTTAACGGGCGTGCAAGCATCGAGAGACGCTTCCCTCATAGCGTCTCCCGAATCAAACTCTTCTCTATAGATTTAATGAGGGCATGGTGTGGTATCCTTGCCGCGCGATCTTGTCTTTGAAAACAAGTGACGGCTAATGCGACGCCTCAAAGCCTCAAAGTGAGTAATGAGCATCGCCGTTCTGAATGAAAGGTTCATTCTCACGGCGACCGCTTTGAGTGAGAGCATACTAATCCTATTTTGGATTAGCAGCAAGACAAATCTGACTCTTCCATTAGGAGACAGCTTCTAATGGGAAGAGCCGCGCGTCTGAGGTCTGAGCGCCTTGCTGAGAAGTTGCGTGATATACGCAACGCATTAGAGCTTTCGCAGAACGAGCTAATCAGGCATCTAGGGCTTGAGGATGTTATCTATCAAAGCAACGTATCAGGCTACGAGTCCGGTGAGCGTGAGCCGCCTTTACCTATTCTCTTGAAGTACGCAGAAGCGGCGGGCGTATGTCTTGACGTGCTGGCTAATGATGAGC
>Ga0209027_1000499_pt1 | contig 13947 bp, 13 predicted proteins | sample GraSoi013_1_20cm_3_FD_185821 | JGI IMG/M metagenome (GOLD analysis project Ga0209027, IMG submission 185821) | Grasslands soil microbial communities from the Angelo Coastal Reserve, California, USA - Sample 09_27_2013_1_20cm (SPAdes) (version 2) | ecosystem: Environmental > Terrestrial > Soil >...
ACGCTCAAGATCAAAACAACGATATAGTAGATCACGTTCAAAATCACGATCAAGGTCAAAACAACGATACAGTAGATCACGTTCAAGGTCACGTTCAAGATCAAAACAACGATATAGTAGATCACGCTCAAGGTCACGTTCAAATACACGAAAACCAAGATCAATATTAAAAAATGTTAATGTAGTAACAACTAGAGCACAACAAAAACGATTTGGACAAGGACAAAGAATAAGTCCATCACAAATCCCAAGACAAATGCCTCAGATAAATGCACCGATACCACCTCAAATGAGAATTCGTACAGGACCACATGGGCAATTAATTGGATCGCCATATTCAAGTCAAACATCAAGACAATATAGCAGATCACCATCATCATTCAGAACACCAAGTAGATCACCAAGTCGAAATACAAATGATCCACCATCATTATCGCAATCTCGACAACAGACACCAATATCAAGACAATCTAGCGTAAATAGTAGATCAACTACGCCATCATACGCACAAAGTGCTAGATCAGATGATATAATTTCAAGGATACCAACACCATCAAATAGTACATCAAGATCACGAAGCTCATCATCATCATCAAGAGGACCACAATTAACACCTTCATGGATTGCAAATTCGGGAGTAGTAATTAATGGAGATATTAATGGATACAGATTACAAATAATTTTTAGTACAATTCATAAAACTGATTGGTTAACAAGAGAAACCGCACGAAAATGTGGGTTATTAGGACAATCTATGGGAAGAGACCATTATTTAGAAAATACATATATGGATCATAAATATAATCAGAGAACGAGAAATCCAGTTGATATTTTAATAGGACAGAATAATGGAAATAATGTATATATTACAACAAGTGATATAGTTTCGATAGTAAATGATGATGAATTCTGGAATAGGTCAGAATCATTACGAGATCCAAGAAATAGAAATTACATTTTAATAGGAATGGATACTATTCAATATAATAATCTACAAATACGAGCGGATAAAGGACGAATATTAATGCCAAATCCGAATTATCAACAGGCAGTTGGTAAAAAATATTACCTAATTAAAACAATGCAATATCCAGATTTATCAGATCAAAGGAATCGAGAATTTAATATACAAAATATAATTAGCGTAAATAGCGATTGACTACACTCGGAAGAATTAAAAAACTTTGAAAATGAAGAATGGAAGAAACGAGATGTTAGTTCAATGAATAAACAGGAATTTAAAATTTATATGGAAAAATGTAGAGTACCTCAAAGCTTACAACCAATAATAGAACAATATCAAAATTGTTTTGGTCAAAATCTACGCGAAATAGGACTCATAAAAACGAATCCACCATCAGAATTTAGATTAACAATAGCTAGAAATTGGAATGGACAACCATACCATACAACCCCATATTCTCAAACACCTGAAGAACAAGAAGCTATTGAAAAATATGTTCAGGAACAATTAGAAGCAGGGAAAATAGAACCAGTATCAGATCTCACGGGATGGAATCATTCATGCACAGTAGCAAAAAAGAAAGATAATGAAATAACTGGAGCAAAAAATCGATTACGAGTATGCGTAGATTATAAACCAATTAATGCAGTAACTGAAACAGTAAGTTTCGCAATACCAGCAAAAGAAGAAATACTTGAAAGTATTGGACAATGGAATATGTATATTGCAATTGATATATCATCAGCATATACACATATACCAATACCACCTCAATATCGACATTACTTAGCATTTTCGATTAAAAATGGTGAAAAATATCAACCAGTAGTAATGAATTTTGGAGGAAAATGCATGCCAATGGTATTTGCAGCAGCAATGCGAAGAGTATTTAGACCATTAATAAACAATGGATGGTTTTATCAATATTTCGATGATTTAACAATTGGAGGAAATAATGAAGAAGATTTAACTAAAAAATTTAACAAAGTATTACAATTATGTAAAGAAGCGAATTTAAAAATTAAACTTACTAAATGTGATTGGTTCAAAAAGGAAATCAAATTATTGGGATGGATAATCAGTAAAAATGGTCGAAAAATCGATCCAAAACATATCAAAACAATCAATAATTGGAAATGGCCAGAAAAAACTGATACAATAGTAAAGGAATTACAAGCCTTTAATGGATTGATAAATTATTGTGCAAGATTCATACCAAATTTAGCCGAAAAACAACACTATATCCAACGAGCAATAAAAAATAAAAATATTGCAGATAAAGAAGCGCAAAAGGCTTTCGAAGAAATTAAAACTGAAATAAAGAAAGATCGGCAACTTGGAAGAATTGATCCAAAAAAGAAGGCAATTATATATACTGACGCAAGTCATGTACAAACTGGAGCAGCTATAGTACAACAGGAAAATGGAAAACCAACAGTAAGATCGTATTATTCATACACCTTTAAAGAATCAGAATTAAAATGGTCAATTTTACGAAAAGAAGCCTTTGCAATACATAAAGCAATGAAAAAATTCAGAGAAATGCTTAAATGGCATACACCAGGAATGGTTGAAATACGATGTGATAATCAAACACTTGTAAAACAATTACAAAAAACTGAACAACCAATTGATGAAATAATCGCTGGAATATATCAAGATATAAATTTACGGGGAATTAATGTTAACTATGTTAATGGAAAAGAAAATACTTTAGCAGATGCGTTGAGTAGAAATATTTCATCAAAAGGAGTGTTAAAAGAACGAGGAGAAATAGAAATAGCATTAAGAGAAATAATGGAATTACCCATTGTAGTCAAATTAGGAAAATTATCTGAAAAGGAAATGATTAACAGTATTAATTTGGAATGAAAATCTTTACCAAATAAATTAGCATCCAAATTGGGAACATCAAATATTACCAAATTAAGATAGTTTCAAAATTAGTAAATGATCTACATAATATAGAAAATTCTTATAAATAGGATAGGTTTTAGCACACTTTGAAACTTTTAGCGATAGATATTTTTACAAAAAATTGTAATAATAATATTAGCTCATAAGAATAATCTTATTAAATGTAAAGGAACCAAAATTAATAAAATTAAAGGGTTCATATTACCCGCTTGTGTGAATAATTACCAAGTGATATTAATATAATGTCTTAAAGGGATCGAAAGAATAATCTTTCAAGAAAGAATATCTTTCAAATAGATGAACAATCATCTTATAAAATTAGAGAATAATCTCTATGGACACGATTTAGATAGCTGAGGCTTAGGTTTGCTCACCGCGCTTAGGCTAGGGTATCTAATTAATCGTTAAAATGGCGACGACGACAGGTAGAAAATCTACCTTCGATCAAAATGGTTGGAAATACTCAAAATAATTTGAGGAAGCAAGTAATTGCGATAAAATTAATGCCAATAATGGTGTAAAATTACTAATGTTGTTGATATCCACTAGGTGTAAATTAGAACGGAATTGTATACAGATCAAATATTTTCTATTTGCAACGCCTAAATAAAACTGGCAATAAGTCAAGGAAGATATTTCGATGGAAAATTAAATGGAAATTAGACGAATAGCAAACGTAGAAATACGTTTGAAAAGGCCAAACGTTTAAGGCTAGCTCACCTTAATTAGAGCTGAGAAAAGACCTCTAGAAACGAAACTCTATTTGCACAGCGACCAAAATATTGAGTCAATGGTAAGTCAAGGAGAACAAGAAAAAGTCTGGACAGAGGAAGTCTTTAGGCCAAAAGTGAAAGCATCCAGCACAAACGGAAGGGACCGTGACCCAAGATGACCGAAAACGAGACCTAAAACCAAGCTAGGCGAGTTATAAATAGTATGACAACTCGGAGGACCGGATTTGTTAAAAGGTTTACTGGTTAAACAAAGAAAGCCCAGAGGATCGCTACCTCAATTGGAAAATACAGCATAGTCAACATAAAAGTATAAATACGAAATCAATCAACACCAGGATATCGCAAACAACAACATTACGAAAATGAAAACAAAATTAACATCAAACCAACTAAAAAATGAAAATTCTAAACAACATAAATGTTGGAATTGTCACGAATATGGACATTGCGCAAAAGAATGCCCAAAAAGAGAATCTACCAAACCACAAATATCAAAAAGTAAAAAGAGAAGAGAAAAATATCATACATTAATTCGTCAAAAGGATGCAATAATAAATCAACAAAAATTCTTAATTGACGATATGATAAAAGATATAAAAAGACTAACTAAAGAAATATCTGAACTAAAATTCGAATCATTATATTACGAACCATAAATTTAACAAAATCATTATAATGAGTCGATACCGTGAAATTAAAATAAGCAATGATCACACTAAAGAAGAAAAAGAATTTTTTCAAACATTTCCATTTCATAAATCTTTAACCGAACGCGACTATACATTTAATCAATATCAAAAAGAAGATCCTGATTGGCTTGCAGAAAATGCATGTAGTCCAAAATATCAATAAAGAAGTGATACATTTCAAAAAATAAAAAGATTTATTGAAGAAAATTTACCAGAAATAACTTATATCGGATGTATACCAAGAATGGTTGCAAAAGGCTTCTCTGGACGAGGACAAACAATTATTAAAATAATGGTGTTAGATCAAGCTGAATTATTCAAAACAAGAGGAGTAGTATTACAACAAATGCGAGATTATTTAAATGATCTACCATATTTTAAACTATATACAAAAAGTTGGGATATTCCTAATCGTATATATACATATAAATTCAAAATAGATAAATATATTATTGACCAAATTAAGAATAATCCTAATTTGGACATGACAATTACTACAAAAAATATAAGGTTATATAGATTTAATGAACTATATTATACACATTCACTATATAAAACCATACCGATATACTTTGGAATTTATCAGAAAATTAAACTATATCTCAAATATCATCCAAGTAAAACACATTTTTGTGGAATAACTCCTGAAATATTCTTTGATCAACAGAAAAACCTTATATATCAACGCGACGATCCAGAATCAATATTTGAGTGGGTAGAACGATATGATCAATGTCAACAAACTCAGACTCATCTCTCGGAAACTTTACACTTTGGGGAGAAATTGAAAATCGATTAAAAATTTCTGATAAAGAAAACCAAAGAAGTTTAGAATATACTATTGATTTAATGAACTATATTACCAGAAATATTTATAAAAATCATAAATATTACTGGAAATTAATACCGAAAGAAAAGAAATATTTTTTATACAAAATAACAAAATCGATTATCAATGGTTGTTACAAGGACAATGTTAAAAAATGGGACGAACAAACGTTTCGAATACATTTCGATACCAATAAAAGGAAACGAGAAGAAACAGATCAAGAAAATAAAGAACCAGTACAACCTGAATTCCTTACCGATACCGACATATCAGAAGAAGACCTTGAAACAATTCAAGAGAATACTTCATCAAAGAAAATTCGACTTAATTCATCGAAAAGAATCAAAACAAGGCATGATAAATCCAAACAATAAAAATCTAATTATAAAATTAGGTTATGGAGCAATAAAAGAAGAAATTTCCAAACATAGACATATTTGTATAATGTACTATGGGGAACAATCCCATTTTAGTCAAGATATTTTACCAAGATTAACAAAGCTATTTAAATACGTCTGGGAAACGCCTTATAATTTAAAATTACAATACGACATACCATATTGTAACTTAATAATTCCAGAACAAATTACAAATAACGATATTCAAAAACAAATACGACAAGAATTTAATTATAATTAACAATGACAAACACAGAATCTCAAAACCAGATAGAATATGTTCTTTCTAAATGTATTCTTTCTCCAGGAGATGGATTTATTCTAGATCGAATGACAGTACCAAAATTGATAACACTTAAAAAGAATATGAAACCACATATAGAAAGAATGGATTATATCACATATCATGATACATATGAAGCACTCATAAACGATATACATTATAAATATATATCGACTGAACTTGGATTTTTTGAAATATTTTACAAACATACAGCTATGGAGATTATAACGAGAAACAAAAGAAACCAAATACAACAACACTATGTAACAGCTGATCTGGAACACATAGAATTACTTATAGAAAGATCAAAAATCATTAGATTTAAAACAATGTTTGACGAATCAAATGATGAAACGTATGTACCATTAATCGACATGATAACATACAATAATGAAAGAATATCAATACACAACATAATGCCATGGCAACATGAAATGATATTCAAACGAATAGAAAAAAGTTTTATTATAAAAGGCATGGAAAGAGCTATAAAACCAGGAATTGTTTTTCAAACTCTAATAGTTAAAGCAATATTAATTCCAAAAACGATATACTTATTAAGGAAAACAAAATTAAACGAAGATATCATATTAGAAATATTGAAAAATCTATAAACATTTATATCCAAAAATGGAAAAATATATCCAACAATGGATTAATCAAGAAGTTCAAATAATTGAACATATCAAAATACAAATTATTTATCAAATTCGTGATCGAACAACTGAAGAAAAGGAATTACAAAAATGTAAATCACGAGATAAACAACGAATACAAAGAAAAATTAATCGATTAAAATATATAAATAGAGCTTTATGGCGACATTATTTTGAATTATACGAAGCGTATAACAATATCAATGAATTCCATAAAGAAATTACAAAACACAATTATTAAATCACCTATTGGAAAACCAATAGATAACAATCACAAACAATGGTCATCTGTAATCGTAAGAATACGATTCAGAACCGGAATATCTGGAATCGAAAGACCTTACGAATATCTTATTTCAAAACGATTAAATCCTACAGGAATTTACAAAAATAAAGGATACTGGAATTGTCCAGGAGGATCAAGAGAAAAGGGTGAAACATTTACCCAATGCGCAGAAAGAGAATTTCAACAAGAATGTGGATGGAAAAACCATCCTAAGATAAAATATTATGGAAAATTACATTTTATCGACAATGAAAATGAAGAACGACTTATAAAAATATATACAATGGATATATGGTCAGAAGATCTAATTCATATTCAAAATGCAGAACCGGATAAACATTCACCATGGATACACAAACCATTAACGGAAATAATGCTATTACCAATAATAAATTCGCTTGAATATTATATCAAACAAGAATTACAAATTCAAACAATTCCTAAATTAATAATAATTGAAGGAGTTGATGGTTGTGGAAAAACCACATTAGCTAATGAAATTATTCAAGAAATTGGCGAAGAAAATGTTACGTTTAACAGACGAACCATATTTAACAAATATGATGCATTTAAATTTACAAGAAAAGATGCTAATCATCATGGATATAATGAAGCTCAATTTAGACAAGCTGTAGTACAATCAATAAACAGACGAATAGAATTTGTAAATGGAAAACAACCATTTATAATTTTGGATAAAACTCCATATTCAGAAATATTCTACAAGAGGACAGAATCATTTAAGGAATATCAAACAAGAATTTCTACTCAAGAATGGGAAGCAATTGAACGAGAATGTTTAAAACATAAAGATATTATCGATAATGCACATATAATTGTGCTACAAAAACCAGATAATGAATGCTTTGAAAAGTATTATCAAAGAGAAATAAACAAAGATAGTCAATCATCATACCAAATATTGGATCAGCAAAAATATTTGGATATGTATAATTCGTTTTATGAAAATATTCCAAACTTATATAAAGACTGCAAAAAAGTCCAATACATACGAAATTCATTTACACAACAAATTGATATTGAAACATTATTAAAAGATATAAAAACGAATGAAGAAAAGAACATTTAAAATATTTATACAAAGTCAAAACAATTCATCTCAGGAACATTTACAAATGACAATTAAACAACATAATTTAAGAGATCGAAAACGATTAAGAACGATTGAAGATCAATCAGAAGAAATAATTCTTCAAAACAATGATATAGATGATGAATTAACATCAAACCAAAAAGGGTTATTATTCGAAGAACAATGCCAAGAAATACTCAGATCACAAGGTATTAGTTGCACACTTTCAAGTGCATCACGATGGCAACAGAAAAATCGAGAACTTCATAAAAAACCAAGAAAATATGTTAAACGAATATCCAAACACAATCAACCATTTGAACTCTTAATACAAGGAGATCATGGAATAGACGCTTATGGACATTCAAAAGCACGACAATATATTGCACAATTTAAAAATCATAATGGACCAATTGGACCAGGAATGGTTAGAGACTTTATTGGAACACTATCAGCATACGAAAATACTATAGGAATATTTATATCCAAAAATGGATTCACAGCAAACGCTATATGCGAATTTGAATCATCTAGACAACCTATAATTTACGATACACAAATACCTATTAATATCAAAGAAATAATGTTGGAAACAAAACCAATAGTTCTATTACAAACAAGTATAAAAGCAGATACTTTTGAAGGATCACTCCTAAACGGATTGATTGATGTTCGACAAGCAACTAATCTTTTAATACAAACACAATCAACAGCAAGATATTAAAATGGATATAGGACGATTAAAACGAAGAATTGATAATTTACGACAACCAATTATAAGATGGTTAGACTTTTATAGAATACCAAATTTAGAAGATAAAACAGATCAAGAATTAACAACAATGTTAATTAACAAAATCACAAATTATCGAGAATATGGATATACACAAAATAGAGAATTTGAAGAGTTATTACAATCTACAATAACAAACGAAAATGAAGAACGAAATAAAATCAATTGGAACATCATAGTTGATATTTACAAAATACACATGAAAGAAACAATTGAACGATTAGGGAAAACATTTGAAGACCTTGGATATCGCCAACAATGGCAAGCATTATCCAATCAAGCAATAATAATTGCAACAAAAACGTTACAAATTCGAGCTATATTGAAACAATCTATTCAACCAAATGTACATGATCCAACCGTAATGGGAATAATGGACATGTTAATTGAAGTAGAAAAACATTTAAAATTTGCGAACGAAGTATATGACATAATGATAGATCGACAACTAGATATAGTGAGTACAAAACCATTAAAGTTAATGGAACACAAATTGATAGATATCGATAATTATGTATTAACATTAGAACAAAAATTTATCGAAACAGAAAAATTTACTATGAAAGGTTTTGAAATAATTCAAAATCAGGAAAACGAAATACAACAAGCAAAAGATGCTATTATACCAACACTAAATCAAATTTCACCAATTACGGAAATTAATGGATTAAATGAAGCATCAATTATAGAAATAAATCAAGTAGCACAAGATTTACTTTTGGAACAATCCAAAACGATTAAACATCTTCAAAATGTTATAAATACACAGCAAATTCAAATAACTAACCTACAGAACGAAAACGAAAATACAAATTGTCAACAACAAATTCAACAGTGGAAATATACCGCATATTATATTGCACAATTACAATTTGCTACCTGTAGAGAATGCTAAAAAATGGCAAACTTAGTAACCCAATATTTACAACAAAATGCATTAGAACAACAACATTTAGAACGACAAGTAAAGTTATTCAATAATCCAGAAGTGGATATATCAATACCATTTGGGGGAACAATCTCCGAAATATACAAATGGGAACAAAAAGTAAGATCAATAATGCAATTATATGGTTTACCGAGTGGTTTACAAGGAACCGATAGAGATATGTACGGAGGAACGTTAACAAATAATTTTGTATGGGGAAATAATAACGACTGGAAAGCTATAAGCTATGCAGCAAGACCAGCCTTAAATCAACCAGATAATACAGATTTAAATGCCAACGCACTAGCAGGATTAATAAATCAATTACCACCATTACCACAACAAGTATGGACTAACCCATGGTTAGATGGATTAGAAGTAATACCAGGAACAGCTTATGCACATGGACCATTTCATAACGGAACCAATAATAATCAACCAGCTAGTCCAACAGATTTTAGATCAGTTGTACATTCAAAACCAATGATACAAGGAAAATTTGCAGCAAATGCTGGTGGAGTAACCACAGCACAATTTCAACCTGAAAATTTATGTGAAAGATCAGGAAAATTAGTAAATAAAGTATTACGAGGATTTACAGGAATAGCACTTACATGGTATAACCAACAAGTAAATAGAAATCCGAATACGTTACCAAGAACATTTGAAAATCATAGACATGAATTACAACCGGAAGATCCACATGGAAATTATGGTTTATTCGCAAAAATTAGAGCAAGATTTATTGATAGTGCAGCAACAGAAGCAGCATTAAATGAAATTGAAAAAATGAATATATATAATTATAAACGACCAGTAGGACCAGATGGACATATAGAACCAAGAAATATGAATACATTTATTGAAACATATGAAGAAGCATTATTCATTGCAGGATTAAATTACGGAAGTGTAATAATACAACAAAAACGATTTTTGGAAAAAATCGACAAAGAAACTGCTATACATTGTAGAGAAGAAATTAGTCGAGCAACAGCACCACCGCATAATTATAAAATGACAATGAGAGATGTATACATATTAGCTACAAGATATAGTGTAAATATGTTATACGGAGAAACATATAGTAGAGAAATATACAAATTCACTGAAGATCCAGGAAAAACTAATAAATATTTCACAAGAAAAAGATATAATCATAATATTACCTATGATAAACAACCTAATAAAAATTATTGGGAAGAAGATTATGACAATGTCACAATCAATAATGTAACGAAAGGATCAAAAATAAATGATAAAAGAACATGTTATAATTGCAGAAAAGTAGGACATATTTCACGAGAATGTCCAGAAAGACCTAGTACACCAAAATCAAAGAACATGAGAAGAGAAAATGCTAGATCAAGAAAGGGACAACAAAGATTTAGATCACGTTCACGTTCGAGAGAACGATATAGATCACGATCACGATCACCTTATTACAGAAGATCACGTAGTAGATCACCTTATTACAGAAATAGATCACGATCACGTTCAAATTCAAGACGAAATAATAATTATTGGAATAATAATAATAATAATTATCCACCACCAAATCAAACACCAAGATATTCAAATACACATACGTATTATAATGATGAAAGGAAATATAACAATAATGTTACATTTCAACCACAGAGATATAATGATGTTTACGATGATATAGATGAAATTACGAATCAAATCACAAATATTAATTTAAAGAATCAAAATGATGATTATAATTATAAAGATTATGATTTAATCAGTTTCGATTGACTATACGAAGATCTATACAAAAATCAGAAATATATTCAAAATGTGATATATTCACAAAATTTTATTGGAAGCACAATATCATTTTTATTACCATACGTTACAAATGCAGCATGGTATTTTGCACAACCGATGATCACATCACAAATTAAAAATTATATTAAAAAGGAAGTAATTTCGAAATTAGTAAATAGATATTTCAATAAACCAATAATGGAAGGAATATCAACATTTATTTGGGAAATCGTTGCCCAAAACTGGGAACGAATATATAAATTAAATCCAACAAATATAGCAAAATTTATAATGAGTGAAATTTTTGAAGGATTTAAATGGCTATTTAAAAGAAAAATTAATGAAGATAGGCCAATTAAACATAGTGTGACACAAAAGAATCGACATAGAAAATTAAAATAGTTATCAAACTCCCTTTTAACATCTTTATACTATATAGAACCGTACCTTATACAGCAGACAATTGTTACAAAACAGAAAAATACAAACAAAAACACAGTGTAATTTAGTTTAGTTCATTTTCACGTGAGACACAATTTAGTGAACCCGTCCAATAATGGAGTCTGGTGGGTGAAAGTCCCGATTAACAAAAATCAATTTATCCTTTGAAAACGTCATATACATTATTGTATTATATACATTATGATCTTGAAATTTTGCTCTTTACTCTTTCTTATATCATACATTAATGTATTACGTCTTTTATACATTTTACTTTATTCATTTGTTAGATAAAATAAATTTCTAATGATCTCTATAAGTTTCTTTACAAATTTATTCAAAACAACGAAAAATATATTATACACATAAAATTTAATAACAGATTTAAAATAATGATTTTATTAAAAATAATTATAACCTAAAAAAGAAAAATAGGTTGGCAAGAGTTAGTCATAGTATGAGCAGGATATACGACAGTGCAAAGTATATAAGAATTGATATCAAAATTTTATGTAATGAACCCCTTTCAGGGCATGATATCACCTATGACCAACCACTCGATACGAATATTGACTGTGAGAAGTATCATTAAAACTATCCTAAGATAGGATTTGAGCGCAACTCACCAAAAGGTTAAACTTTAAATTTCATACCGAAAGAAGTATGGAACGCAGTAAATACCTATTAGAAAGAACGAATAAGTTAGATAGGAGAAATAGACCGCATTCCGACCCTGCCTAACAGGATATATTCCTTGGACCCTCTCAACAATCTAACAATCTTATAAGTCGTATCATTAAAACTTTGTCAAAGACAGTGAGCGCGACTTACTTTCTTGAAGAGACGCACCGTCAGGAACCACAACAAAAAGAAAAAAGCAATAGACGAAAGGAAAAATAATTTCTGTAAAAAATATATCGAGAAAGACAAACAGGAGGAACCAAAAGAACACTTTGAAATAAAAATTCATTTTTGTGAGAACTTTTTCAAAACGACAAGATCTTTATTTATAATACAAAATATATACATAATACATTAAAATAATAGAGTTACGAATATTGTCAATTTACGACATTGACAAACAGGAATTGGAAAGTGTAAAACTAAGGGGTAAAAACTCTCACTAAAAAATTCCCACCGATAACACCAATAATAACTTAACAATAATGAGATAACAATAATTATAATGCTTGAAACCGACCCAAGAGAGGCAAGCGGACAACTCATAATAGTCAAAAGGAAATTAAAATAGTTATTAAGATTATTGAGAAGAAGGAACAGAATTCAAAATCGAATTTAAATTATTAACACTCGTTTCGATATTTTTTAAACGAGTATTAAAGGAGTAATAATAATTTGCTAGCATAGTTATTGCGTGATTAGTGGACCGGAAGAATTGCCAAATCCACAATCCAACACAAAATGCAATTGTTAAACAGATACAGAAGATTGCGAGAAGAATATGCAAAGATTCCATTTTAATTTTAGATTTAATTGTTAAAAGAATAAAGGAACGTGGAAAGCGTATTTATATATAATCAATTTTGAATAAATACGTCATGATCAACAATCAAAAGGAATTATATGTTTAACAATGATGTAATGAAAATTAGATCTACATTTAAAAAGGAAATTCAATGAACCAATGGAATTAATTATATGTGCCCCAACCTCGCACATATACGTCATTCACAACCAAACAATGGAATGTCCGATCAAATAATAATATTATTTAAGGAAAAAAGAAATCATCATCGAATTCGTCATCAAAAGAATCATCTTGAGAAAATTTATCACCAACACAATGATCAAAAAGAGATTTTAAATAATTGAAATCTTTTTTAACACCTTGAAAACGGACAAGGCAATAATATTTACAAACTCTTTTAATTAAGGAAACATTTAAATTATAATCGGATGCACGACACCGATTACTATAACAGTAATGATCAACTGCTTTATCGACATTTTCGAGTGAGAAAGTTTTGTAATGACTTGAGGCGTAAAGATAGGAGTTGACTATTGTACAACATTCAATAGAACAACAGAAAACTGTCTTATACCCGATTTGGACATTATAACAATAAGAACGGGGAGAATGTTCAGAACAAATGTAACAAGTTTCAATGAATTTTTCAGACATTTTAAGAATTTTAATTGAAT
>Ga0209027_1000500_pt1 | contig 13937 bp, 12 predicted proteins | sample GraSoi013_1_20cm_3_FD_185821 | JGI IMG/M metagenome (GOLD analysis project Ga0209027, IMG submission 185821) | Grasslands soil microbial communities from the Angelo Coastal Reserve, California, USA - Sample 09_27_2013_1_20cm (SPAdes) (version 2) | ecosystem: Environmental > Terrestrial > Soil >...
GGATGCAGGCCCGAAGTTGTGAATTCCTGGAGATTAGACTTCGGGAAGCGCCTTAGGCATTTTCGTCTTGTCAGATTGTGCGATGACGAGCGGGCCGGATGAGGTGATTACGCGCCACTCCCGAGTTGAGTGCCGGAAGGCCATTCCGTGGTACCGAAGAAGAATCGAAATCTTTGCCAGTTGAACAGGCAAAACAGATTTGCTGTGTGGATTGATCTCTGAAAACATCGCTCTAGGTTCAGGAGATTGGGGAGGCCGGAAGCATTCTCCCTCGTCTCCGCCAAGTGGTCGGTGAACGGAGGAACCGCAAGTCGGATGGTTGCACGACCATTCAAGGCTCGTTGAATATAATAAGACGCGCTAACCGGGTAACCTCCTTTGGAACCCGAGGTCTTCGGCCCACTCCCGCTCCAGATCAAATGATATGCTAAGCCATCCAGCCTGAAGCGATCAGCCATCTCGTGCTTTTGAGGACGGACATGCAAACCTTGCTGAGAACCTGTGTACGCAGAGGGGTCCACTTCGGGATTTGGTTCACGGTTCTTACGTCTTTGGCGATTAGCTTGCCTGCACAGGAACGCGCGGAGCGCGTAACAGCAGAAATTGACGACACCGAGCGTACAGCAATTCAGGGCTCGCAACCGCCGATGGCAAGGCCGGAAAACGACGCGGGGCGAATGGCGGTGGGAACGAAGCTGGAGGGCATCAGCATTGTCCTGAGCCGTACCGTTACGCAGGAAGCGGCTTTACAAGCACTGATCGCCGCACAACAGGACCCCACTTCGCCGTCCTATCACAAGTGGCTCACCCCGGAAGAATTCGCGGCACGCTTTGGCGTGGCCGATACTGATATCGCAAAAATACAATCCTGGCTCGAGAAGCACGGCTTTACGGTGGACAGCATCTCGCGCAGCAAGAACCGCATCATCTTCTCCGGCACGGTCGAGCAGGTGGAATCAGCCTTCGGCACCGAGTTGCACTACTACAAAGTGAATGGCGAGGCGCATTTTGCGCCCTCGCGCGATATCAGTATGCCGGTGGCAGTTTCTTCCGTGGTGCAGACGGTCACGAATCTTTCGACATTCCGCCCAAAGCCTCATGTGAGGTTCATGAGCCCGCAGCCAGCCGTCAGTCCAAATTTCAGTTCCGGCCAATCCGGGAACCACTTTTTGACGCCGAAGGATGTCGCCACGATCTACGACATAAATCCAGCCTATCACGCAGGTTATACGGGAACGGGGCAAGCGATTGCGGTTGTCGGCCAGTCATCGATCTTGTTGTCGGACATCGAGCACTTCCAGACCGCCGCGGGCTTCACTCCCCTCAAGGATCCAACGCTGGTCCTCGTGCCGGGTTCGGGAACGGCAATGGTCAGGACCGGCGATGAAGGCGAATCGGATCTCGACCTGGAGTATTCGAGCACGATCGCCAATGGCGCAACGATCTATTTCGTATACGTGGGCAATAACGCCAACTACAACGTGTTTGACGCAATCCAATATGCGGTCGACAACAAGATCGCACCGGTCATCAGTGTCAGTTATGGCCTATGCGAGGCTGGTCTCGGCCAGACCGGATACTCGAGCCTCAACCTCTTCCTGGCGCAGGCCGCCACTCAAGGCCAGTCTGTGATCGCCGCGTCCGGAGATAGTGGCTCGACGGACTGCTATGGTGTAATGGGCCTAACTACCGCCCAGCAGGAGGCATTGGCCGTCGACTTCCCGGCGAGCAGCCAGTATGTAACTGGAATGGGTGGAAGCGAGTTCCTTGCGCCGGATGTTGCGGCCTCGAACACCACGTATTGGCAAGCCGGCAGCGGCAGTGACGTCGTTAGCTCGGCTCTCTCCTACATTCCCGAGCAGGTGTGGAACGATGATTCTTCGCAGGCAGGCCTGTCCTCCGGCGGCGGCGGAGTTAGCGTGCTGACGGCCAGGCCCAGTTGGCAGACTGGCGTGACCGGGATCCCCTCCGGCAACTTCCGCCTCATGCCCGATATTTCGTTGAGCTCCTCGCCGAATAATGCCGGGTATCTTTATTGTTCGAGCGATTCGACGACCAGAGTTACAGGAAGTTGCGCGAATGGCTTTCGCGATAGCAACAACACGAATTTGACGGTCGCGGGAGGAACCAGTTTTGCGGCGCCAATCTTTGCCGGGATGTTGGCGATCATCAATGGAAAGCTGAACTCGACCGGGCAAGGAGTCGTCAACCGTACGCTGTACGCTCTTGCCGCAAACTCAACCACCTACGCTGCAGCTTTCCATGACATAACTAGCGGCGGCAATCAGTGCACCGCAGGGACAACGTACTGTTCGACGGCCGGCACTTCGGAATACCCGGCCACGACCGGCTTTGATGAGGCGTCAGGTTTGGGCTCAATCGACTTCTTCAATTTGCTGACGGTGTGGCCAGGGTCCTCCACAGTATTGGTGCCTTCGAAGACAACGCTTTCGGCGGCGACCGCCACGCCCGCAGCCGGCGCGAACGACGCCATAACGATTACGGTGGCTTCCGGATCGAGCTCGAGCACGGCTACGCCAACCGGGACTCTGACCATCGCGGTCGATGGAACGACCCAAACTTCGTCACTGGCGCTGGTGAACGGCGCTGCCGTCTACACGTTCTCTTCGATGACCACGGATTCTCATACGATCACGGCAACCTACTCGGGAGATTCCGTCTATGCGTCTTCAAGCAGCTCGCTGACCGTGACGGTCGCCGCAAACAAAGCCTTCAAGCTTGCTGCCACCAGCGTGACGGTGTCCGCAGGCAATGCGGGCACCTCGACGGTTACCGTCACACCGCAGAGCGGCTACACCGGTACCGTCGCGTGGACTATCTCCAGCAGTCCTTCGCTTTTGAATGGATGCTTCGTGCTGCCGAATACAACCGTCGCTGGAACCAGCGCGGTTGCAGCGACGTTGACCTTGTATACGATCGCCTCGTCATGCACCAATTCCGCGGTAGTGTTGGCAAGCAGCAGGCGCGACATCCTTCTTGGCGGTGTGCCAATCGCCTCCAGGGACGAACTGCTGCTGTTTTCCCCTCTTCATGCAACACAAGCCAGCATGGCAATCGCAGGATTGCTTATTGTCGGGCTGCTGGGTCGTCGTTCCCGCAGGCTTGCTACCCTGGCGGGAATTTGTACTTTGGCCGTGGTGGGCTTAGCGGCATCAGGTTGCGCCGGCGGCTTGTCCGGGGCGCCGTCGAGTAGCACCGCAAGAGCCGCGAAAGGAACCTATACCATAACCATTGTTGGCGCCGATACGGCATCGCCGTCTATAACGGCAGCGATCACCATGACGCTGACGATCAACTAACCGGGCGAGTTTGGGCCTAAAGCAAGCCCAAATCCCCGATCAGGTTTTTTGTGTCCGCGGGCGGGACAACCTGGGAAGTCCACGCATGCCTTAAGCTGCGTTGAGCATACCTTTACACGTTTTCCCATCATGCAGAAGAGCAATGTCACCTACCAGCGACCGCCCGCGTCTGCTAGATCTTGTGCAACCGGTCTAGCCGGCTTCGGAAACACTTCAACAGCGAGATGATCAGCGCGGGCCCGGTCGCGGACGATGCGTGCAATGATGCGGGCGACCCGCCCATACTGGGTTTGGTGTCTCTGGTGTCTGTTTAGGGCCCCAATTTTGCCAAACGGCGAGACCATAGAAATCCCAATGTTCATGCGGTTTTCATGCGTGTTGCTGAAAAAGCCGCAGGATGGCGAAAGAGACTGGGTTAAATGGCGGCTCGTTCGGCTCATGGGGCACGCCGTGCGATCACGCGGATGCGGTTGCTGCCAGTATCGGAGATGAAAATTCTGCCGGAGCCGTCCCGGGCACAATACATTCCCGCAGGCGAGCCGAGACTCGCGTTGCTGGCAGGCCCGCCATCCCCGGAAAACGCCTGAACGCCGTTACCAGCTAAGGTGGTGATGACGCCGGTGGCGGCATCCACCCGGCGGACGCGAAAGTTGCCAACATCGCCGATGAAGAGGTTCCCAGCAGCGTCTACGGAGACCCAACTTGGATTGTTCAAGCTTGCCACGACGGCCTGGAGGCCATCGCCAGCATAAGCTGGCACTCCGTTGCCAGCCACAGTGGTAATGATTTGAGTCGCGGCGTCCACACGCCGGATGCGATTGTTATTTGAATCAGCGATGAAGAGGTTACCTGCTGCGTCCATGGCCAGGCCACGCGGATAAAACAAGCACGCATTGATGGCCGGGCCACCGTCACCGCAATACGGGGTAAAGCCGCCGCTGGCAGATCCGGCGCCTGCGTAGGTGGTGATAAGCCCGGTGCCGGCATCCACGCGGCGAATAAGAGCGCCGGTGGAAATGAAAAGGTTGGCCGGACGATCGAGGACTACATCCTGGGGTTGCGCCAGGGTGGCCAGGGTGGCCGGACCACCATCGCCGGAATTTCCGCCCCGCCCGCCGCTGCCCGCCACAGTGGTGATGATTCCGGTAGCGGCGTCCACACGGCGGACCCGAAAGTTGCTCCAATCGGTGATGAACATGTTGCCGCCGGCATCCGCGGCCAATCCACTCCCACGGAAGGTAGCTTGCGTAGCGGGGGCATCGTCTCCCAACCCATCGGCAGGATTGCCGCCTCCGGCCACCGTGGTGATGTCCCCAGTCGCGGCATTGATTCGGCGAATGCGGCCATTGTTGGTGTCATAAGCCAGTAGATTGCCAGACGGATCCGCGGTTAGCCCTTGCGGTGCGCACAGGGAGGCAGCTAAGGCCGTGCCGCCATCACCATAAAAGCAGAATTCGCCGTTGCCCGCCAGGGTAGTAACGATATTCGTGGATAGATTGACGCGGCGAACGCGCTTGCTGTCTGCATCAGCAATGAGGAGATTGCCCGACGACTCAATGGCCACACCAACGGGCGACATGTCTACGCTGGTAGCCAGGCCGCCATCGCCGCTGATGCCACTTTGGCCGCTGCCCGCAAAGGTGGTAATGATTCCCGTCGAGGCATCCACACGACGGACGCGATGGTTATACAGGTCGGCGATGAAGAGGTTCCCATCGGTATCCACGCGAACTCCGATGGGAAGCCAGAGAGAAGCGGCGATTGCGGGACCACCATCGCCACTAAAGGAAAACTCTCCGTTGCCGGCTACGGTGGTGATGATTCCGGAGGAGGCGTCCACGCGGCGGACCCGGCAGTTGTAGGCGTCGGCGATGAAGAGGTTGCCGTTGGTGTCCAGGGCCACGCCCGCGGGATGGTTCAGAGAAGCAGCGGTGGCAAGGCCGCCATCCCCGCTGAAGGTAAATCCACCATTGCCGGCGACAGTGGTAATGATTCCAGTGGAAGCATCCACACGGCGGATGCGGCCGTTCTGCGAGTCGGCGATGAAGAGATTGCCGTTGCTATCAAAGGCGATTTCACCCGGGAGATTCAACCGGGCGCTGGTGGCCGGACCGCCGTCGCCGCCGTAACCGCCGCTGTAATAACCCCCAGGCCCGCTGCCAGCAAATGTGGTGATAATCCCTGTGGTAGTATCCACGCTGCGGATTTGATTATTGAACTTATCGACAAAAAAGATGTTTCCTTTAGCGTCTACGGCGATCCCGTTGGGCAGATTGTTGAGGCCTATGTTCAGCGAAGCGTTTTTTGTCGGGCCATCATTGCCATTAAACGCCTCCACTCCGCTGCCGGCCACCACGCGTATCTTGCCGGACCCGTCCACCGCAAATACTCGATTCCCCCCGGGAGCAGCGATATAGATATTCCCGGCAGAGTCCGTCGCCACCGCGGTTGGCATTGGCAGGTTCGCCGAAAGCGCCGGAATCTGGTCGGGCCCGCCCCCGGCGTAGGTATGGATAATATCTTCGTAAACCCGGGCTGTTGCACGGGATTGTGCACGGACCTTCAAAGTAGAAAGCAACGCGAGGCACAGAAGCAGCAGAACATTTCGCTGGCGCATATTTCCTCCTTGGATCAAACGGCTGGGATGGGATCTGCCGGCCTCCGTTGTGAATCGGCGGCCCACGTCTACGGCGCGCTGAAGGGACTTCTGAATCGGAAGTTATGCTTGTGCCAGGCACCAAGCACACGCAAATTTTCTGGAGAAATGCGGATTTCCAAAATCGCAAACTCCAGCTCGTGATTTTTCAGTTCTTAAACACACCCTCCAGGTTAACCGGCTCAGCTAGGCCTGCTCTCGGCTGCGACCGGGTTATCGGCCACTCAAGGTATGCCGGCAGGTGCAAAACGGCAATCCGGTACTGACCGCAAAATCTGCGTGGGAAATATCGCAAAGGAGAAGGCGTTTCCCCCTACGGGGTTTCCTCTTACTGCCAGCTAAATGTCTCATCGCGCGCGAAGAGCCAAGGCGAGGTGCGCCAGCCGAAAGGCATTTGCAGCTCTCGATCTTGAGCGATTCCGAGACCGGTTTCGGATCGTTGGGTCCTTCATGGCTCGCTGCTTTCAGCACGCCGATAAAAGGGTGGTAAATTATTCATTGAGGCGGGGGATCACCCTACACTCTCTGGCAGAAAGCCGTTACTCTAAGGTTTGATGATCCTTCGTACGGTTGCGCAGGTCCGCCGAGTCTTCCTGGTCATTGCCGGTTTTACCTTGCTATTAGCAGGAGTCGTGATGCTGGTCACGCCGGGGCCGGGAATGTTTGCTATTTTTCTCGGGCTGGGCTTGCTGGCGGCGGAATTTGTATGGGCGCGCCGGCTGATGGACCGAATCAAGCGCGAAGGCGGCCGCGTTCGCGACGCCGTGTGGAAGGGAAAGAACTAAGGAATCGAAGGGAACGGATTGGTCAACGGCAAGTGCAGTCCAAATGCAGCCCGGAATGGTGAAAAGATGGCGGCAGAGTGGCGCGGGACGTGGGCCCTGGTGACCGGTGCTAGCTCCGGAATCGGCGTGGCCCTGGCGCGGGAGCTGGCCGCCGGTGGCACGCATCTCGTGCTCACCGCTCGCCGGAAAGACCGATTGGACGAACTCGCGAAGGAACTCACCACTAATCATCGGGTGATGACCGAGGTTTTCACAGCCGACCTGGCGGATTCGCACGCTCCCGAAAAGATCTATGACTTCACGAAACAAAAGGGACTAGAGATCAATCTGCTGATCAACAACGCCGGTTTCGGTCAATACGGCGAATTCCCCTCGATTGAGAAACAACGCTTGCTCGACATGGTGGAGGTGAATTGCGCTGCCGTAGTCCATCTCACCCGTTTGTATCTTCCGGAAATGGTCGCGCGTCGGCGCGGCGACGTGCTTATTCTCGCCTCCACCGCATCTTTCCAAGCCGTTCCGTACATTTCAACCTACGCGGCGACCAAAGCCTTCGATCTCCTGTTCGCCGAAGGACTGGCCGAAGAAATGAAGTCTTTCGGAATCCGTGTTTGTGCCTTGTGTCCGGGCTCGACCGAATCGGAATTTCATGTTGTCTCCGGCCAGAAAAAATTTAAGCGCAGAGCCGAGGCTGCAGAAAAGGTCGCTCACCAGGGCTTGAAAGCTCTGGCTGGCGGCAAAAGTTACGTCATTTCCGGCCTCGGAAATTATCTCGGCGCTCACGGCCAACGCCTCGTCCCCCGCCGCCTGGTAACTAGAATTGCTGCCGGCATGTTTAAATCTGGCAAGAAATAAGAGTGCGACTTGGCTCAGGCAGAAACCGAGTCTCTACTGGTCCAACCCTGGTTTGAAATCATGGTCCTCCTTTGACACGCGATAACCCTGCTCTGCGTCTAACCAACTGTGAAAGCAACAACTTCCAAGCCTCCTTTCCGGCACCTGGCGCCACCTGGGAACCTTTTCGCCGGGCGCCGGGAATTGCTACATGAAACCCGGCAGAACGTCTTGTCAGGAGAGATGAGCATCGCCGAGCAAGAGAGAGACGACGTTCTGTTGCGGCGGGCCGCCAAGGCCGATGAGGGGGCTTTCGTGCTCCTCTACCGGCGGTACCAGGCGGCCATGTACCGCTTTGCCCTGCGCATGACGGGAAACACCTGGGCCGCGGAAGAGATTGTGCAGGACGTGTTCATGACCCTGATGCGTGATCCGAAAAAGTATGACGCCACGCGCGGAGCGCTCGGAGCGTTCCTGTACGGAGTGGCACGCAACCGCGTGATGAAGCATCTGCAGCGTTTGCCGCGGGAGATACCGCTCGAAGAGAAGAATGAAGACGGCACGGGCCCTGGAGTTGTTTTGCAGGACGCGTCCACGCCGTCGAGCTGGCTGGAAAAGCAAGAACGCATGCAGCGAGTGAGGGCCGCCGTGCTGGAATTGCCTGCGCAGTTTCGCGAAGCAGTGATGTTGTGCGAGCTGGAAGAAATGAGCTACGAGGAAGCGGCGCAAATTGCCGGGTGTCCGATTGGCACGATTCGTTCGCGGCTACATCGCGGCCGGGCTTTGTTGATGGCCAAACTGGAAATGTTTCGCAATGTGCCGCGGCGTGCGAGTGTGGCGCGATGAAGAAAGTTTTGAGCTTTGGGTGCCGTATTGCGGTCGCCAAGTTGCTGGCTGTACGGCGGTCGCAATGAATACCGGATGCACGGGATGAACTGCGAAGAATTTGGAGCGATGGGGTTGGACGCGGAGCGCGACGCCACCTTGAGCGAAGCGCAGCGTGCGGCCGCGCGGGAACACGTTTGCAGGTGTTCCCGATGTGCGGCGCTGCAGGACTCCTGGCAGGCGGCTCGGGTTGAACTCCATGCGTTCGCGGAGGATACCGCCATGGCCCAGGCGCCCGCGCGCGTAGAAATGCGCTTGCGGCAGGAGTTCCGCACGCAGCACATGACATTGAAAGCGCGGCGCGTGGCCGTAGTTGCTGCGTGGGCGCTGGCCGCCGCGGCCGCGCTGGTCGGCGCGACAGGGTGGCGCAATTGGCGACACAGTCAGCAGGAAGAGACTACCAGCCATCTGAATTCCTTGCCAGCCACCAACAATTCCCCGAAGAATAGTTCCGTTGCCGGAGCGAATCGTGAAACTCCTGCCGAGGTTCCCAACGGAGTGCAACAGCCGGGTTCGACCCGGCCGGCCAGTTCCGAGACGCTCATAGCTGACAATGAAATCAGCGGATTTACGTTTCTGCCCGGAGCCTTTGCCTCAGATACCGATGACGCCGCGATTCTGCGCGTGCGCCTGCAACGCGGTGCGCTCGGCGCGCTCGGCCTGCCAGTTAACGAAGAGCTAGCCAGCGAATGGATTCAAGTGGATTTGCTCATTGGCGATGACGGATTGCCGCAAGCGGTGCGGCTGCCGCAATAAACATTCATGGGGTGGGCGGCGATCTTGCTGCGCCCCGGGAAGGAACACACGGGTGGGAGCAGCAACCTTTTGGGAGAGGTTAAAACCGGCGAACCGAGCAGAGCAGGAGGGACAGATGGGGCCGGTCGGAGCATGGATCGAGCAGCTGAAGAAGGGGCTGGCCGCAATTGCAGCGGCAAAGAGTTCGCAACAGTTCGGGAGAGAAGAGGAGACGAAATAATGCATCGCAGAGTATGTAGGAACCTGCTCCTCGCTGGAATGCTGGCAGGAGCCGCAGGAGCGTTGCGGGCACAAGACGCAGCACCCCCCGCACCGCCGCCGGAAACAGGAATTCCCGGCGGGCCGGGCGAAGGGATGTTGGCTGGGCCAATCGGTGAGCGCATCGAGTTGCTGGGCTTCGAAGGAATGCACGGCGGAAAAGTGGTGACGGGCGCGCCGTTCAGCGCGATCGCCGTTTCCGAAGCAACGCAAACCCTTGGGGATGGAAACCGCATCTCGCGCAAAACCCAGACGAATCTTTTTCGCGACAGCCAGGGCCGCTTCCGCAAGGAAGTGACGCTCCCGGCGATTGGGCCTCTGGCTACATCGGGGCAGTCCAGGTCGTTTGTCATGATCAACGATCCGGTGGCGAATGCGAATTTCATCTTGCACGCCGACACAAAGACGGCCGAGCAAATGACGAAGCACTTTGGAGCGATGAAAGGCCCGGCGAACGGTGAGATGAGAGGTGTGCTCAAGGGCAAGATGGAGTACCGGCAGCAACAGGCGATTGCCAACGGTAACTTGAAAAAAGAAGAGTTGGGAACGCAGACGATTGCTGGCGTGAGCGCGCAAGGAACGCGAATTACTCACACCATTCCCGCGGGACAAATCGGAAATGAAAGACCGATTACCATGGTGTCCGAGCATTGGTATTCCAATGATTTGCAAGTGATGGTGATGAGCAAGCGGAGCGATCCGCGTTTTGGCGATAGCACCTACACGCTCACGAATATTCAACGGTCGGAGCCGAATGCGTCGCTTTTCCAAGTGCCATCGGATTACCAGGTGACGCAAGGCGGACCCGGCAGGCACGGCACGAGGAAGTTCAAGCAGGGACTACTGCCTCCATCGGACAATTAATTCACGGGATAACCATCTTCTCTCCTGAAGGCGGCGCGCCCTTTTCGCAGCAGCCCCCATCGCTGCGGGAAGGGCGTCGTTGTTTCTTGAGCATCCTTATCGGATGCGCCAAGGGTGACGAGCTCACTTTTGAGCTGGCGCGCTGGCGATGGCGCGGTCGAGGAGTTCGACGACATGGAGGACTTCCTGATGGGTATGGTGGATGTCGACGCCGACGCGGAGCTGCAACAGGCAGCCTGAGTTGGCGGTGACGATGGTTTGGGCACGAGTGGATTTGACGTGTCGCATTTTCTCGGCGAGCAATTCGAGAGATGTTTCTGTTTGTGTGCCGTTGTAGACTCCGGCGGAGCCGCAGCAGATTTCCGAATAGGGCAATTCCACAAACTCGAGATCGGGGATGGCGCGTAGGAGTATGCGCGGTGCCTCGCGAATTTGTTGGCCGTGAAGAAGATGGCAGGAATCCTGGTATGTGACGCGGAGTGGAAGAGACTTTAATTTCGCGGTGAGACCGAGAGCGGCTAGAAACTCAGTGACATCGCGTGTCTTGGCGGCAAATTGGCGGGCCGGAGTGTGCTCAGCCTCGTCCGTCGAAAAGAGATGATCGTATTCCTTGAGCATGGAACCGCAGCCAGCGGCGTTGGTGATGATGGCGTCGAAGTCTTTGCGAAGAAATGTGGAGAGCTTTCGAGCGAGATCGCGGGCACCATCGCGAACGCGCGCATGCGCAGCCAGCGCGCCGCAGCAAAGCTGGTCCTTTGGGATGACCACTTCGCAGCCGTTGGCGGCGAGGACGCGGACGGTGGCTGCGTTGCGCTGAGAAAAAGTGACGTTGGCTACGCAGCCCGAGAAGAGGCAACGCGGGCGCGGCGCGGACCGACGGCAGGAAACGTCCAACCGGGGCAGCGAAAGAAAAAACAGTCGTCGATGCGCGGGAGGAGACGTTCGCGCTCGGCCACACCAAGAAGTTTCAAGACACCAATACTGCGCGCGATGCCCTGCAAACCGGAGCGTTGATAGAAACGCAAAACGCGTGCGGCGTCGATGATGCGATGGGGATCGGGGAGCAGGTGCCGGAAAACAAAGTTGCGCGCGACGCTGGCAAGCCAGGAGCGGGGATAGGCGCGCTCGATGCGGGCGTGCTCGACCAGCTCTCCATATTCGACTCCGGTAAAGGACGGAAGACGGGCCGAGGAGTTTTTCGAATTCGCGAACAAAGCCAGAGATCATAGGGCGGAGGGTTTAGTCGCACTTTGCACTATAGTGAGATTTCCAGGATGCGCGCAACGCCAAGTTATGGCGGGAGCGCGGGGGTGTGTTAGTGTAATTTCCTCAACGTTGCAAAGAGGATCGGATGCCAAAACCGAAAGTGTTTGCGACCCACGGCTTGTTCGACGCAGCCCGTCAAATTCTTCAAAAAAGCTGCGAGGTGCAATACTGGACAAAACCGGGACGTCCGCCACGGGAAGAAGTTTTGCAGCAGGTGAAGGAAAAGGAGGGGCTGATTTGCCTGCTGACCGATAAAGTAGACGAGGACCTGCTGAGAGAGGCGCCGAACCTGCGCATAGCAGCAAATGTAGCGGTAGGATTTGACAATATCGACGTGGCGGCGTGCACGAAGCGAAGTGTGGCGGCGACGAACACGCCGGGCGTGCTGGATGAAACAACGGCTGATTTTGCATGGACCCTGCTAATGGCGGTGGCGCGGCGGCTGAGCGAAGCCGAAGCGTTGGCGCGTTCGGGAAATTGGAAAAACTGGGACCTGGATCAACTGGTGGGGACCGATGTGTGGGGGAAGACGCTGGGCATTGTGGGATTCGGGCGGATTGGACGAGCGGTGGCGCGGCGCGCAAGCGGTTTCCAGATGAAGGTGATTTACACGGATGCGGTGCGCCCGGCAGAAGAGTTGGAGAAAGAGTTGAAGGTGGAATTTCGGGGAATGAATGCACTGCTGGCGGAGTCCGACTTTATCAGCGTGCATGTGCCACTACTGCCGGAGACGCGGGGATTGTTCGACTTGCCGAAATTCCACCGCATGAAGCCAACGGCGTTCCTGATCAACACTTCGCGGGGGCCGGTCGTGGATGAGGCGGCGCTGGTGGCCGCGCTGGAGAGCGGGAAAATTGCGGGTGCGGGGCTGGATGTTTACGAGAACGAGCCGTTCATTCATCCCGGGCTGAAACGTGCCAACGTGGTGCTCGCGCCGCACATCGCTTCGGCGTCACTGGAGACGCGAACGAAAATGGCGTGCATCGCGGCGGAAAACGTCGTCGCGCTTTTCACGGGACAACGGCCGCCGAACGTTTTGAATCCAGAAGTTCTGAAGGCATCTTGACGAATTTCCAGACAGACCTCGCATGCCGCAACTGAAGCAGATCGCCCAGCAGATTTTCCACGAGACACTGGCCGCGATCGATATTCCTGCGACCATGCAGCGGAAGTTGCGGCGTAAGGGAGCGTTGCTGGTGTGCGGCGAAACGAGAATCGACCTGGGCGATTTCGAAAAACTGCGCGTGGTGGCGATCGGGAAAGCGGCGCATGCCATGGTGGATGGGCTGGCGCTGGTGCTGGCTCCTTTTGTGAGACTTAAGGGGGTGGTATCCGCGCCGACGGCGGCGCGAAGGCCATTGGTAGGAATGAAGTACCTCGTGGCTGGACATCCGGTGCCGAACGCCGAGAGCTGGAAGGCAGCGGAGGCGATTTTAGCGCTGCTGGAAGGTTGCGATGAGAAGACCCTGGTTTTTTTTCTTCTATCGGGAGGTGGATCGGCTCTCGTGGAGTTGCCTCTGGACCCATCGCAGACGCTCGAAGACGTACAGCAGATGCATCGGGCGTTGGTGACTTGCGGCGCCCCAATCGAAGCAATCAATTCGGTCCGGAAACACATCTCGGCGGTGAAAGGCGGCCGGCTCGCGGCGGCGGCGCATAACGCGACGAAAGTCACGCTGGCGGTAAGCGATGTTCCGGTGGGGAAGCGGTCGGCGCTGGCGTCCGGGCCGACTCTGCCTGACCCGACTACGGTTGCGGATGCCAAGCGCATCATTGCCGCGCATTCCCTGCATGGGAAATTTCCAGCCGCATTGCGACGCTGGCTTGACGAGGGGAAGATGCCGGAGACACCGAAAGCCGATGCCGCCGCATTTCGAAACTCACACTTTATGCTGCTGCTGGGGATGGATGACCTGTTTCATCCAGCGCATCACGCGGCCGAGGCGAAAGGATTTATCGCCTGCTGCGACAACACAACCGATGACTGGCCGGTGGAGAAAGCGGCGGACCATCTACTGCAACAGTTGGAGGAACTGCAGAAGGAGCACACGGCACAACGCGTGGCACTGATTGCGGATGGGGAGGTGAGTTCACCGGTGACTGGAAACGGGATCGGAGGCAGGAATTCAGCTTTCGTGCTGGCATGTGTGGAGAAAATCGCAGGAAAGAAAATTGCGGTACTTAGCGCCGGAACCGATGGGATCGATGGCAATAGCTCCGCTGCCGGAGCAGTGGCGGACGGACAGACTTTGACGCGTGCGCGCTCGATGGGATTGGAGGCCACGGAGGCGTTCCGGCGGAGCGACGCATTCA
>Ga0209027_1000501_pt1 | contig 13934 bp, 10 predicted proteins | sample GraSoi013_1_20cm_3_FD_185821 | JGI IMG/M metagenome (GOLD analysis project Ga0209027, IMG submission 185821) | Grasslands soil microbial communities from the Angelo Coastal Reserve, California, USA - Sample 09_27_2013_1_20cm (SPAdes) (version 2) | ecosystem: Environmental > Terrestrial > Soil >...
AGCCGGGCTCGTGCGCCAAAGCCGTCGCCGGCTACGACGTGCGCGTGCTGGGCGAGGACGGCCAGGAGCTCCCCGCCGGCCAGACCGGGAACATCGTGATCCGCTTGCCGTTGCCCCCCGGCTGCCTGCCGACCCTGTGGCACAACGACGAGGGCTACGTGCGCTCGTACGTGAGCCGGTACCCGGGCCACTACCTCACCGCCGATGCGGGCTACAAGGACGAGGACGGGTATCTGTGGGTGATGGGGCGCACCGATGACATCATCAACGTGGCGGGCCACCGCCTGTCCACGGGCGCCATGGAAGAGGTGCTCGCCTCCCATCCCGACGTGGCCGAGTGCGCCGTCGTGGGCGTCGCCGACGAGATCAAGGGCGAAATCCCGCTGGGGCTCATCGTGCTCAAGGCGGGCGTGCGGCGTCCCGCCCCGGCCATCGCCGACGAGGTCGTGGCCTTGGTGCGGGAGCGGATCGGCCCCGTCGCGGCGTTCCGGATGGCGGTCGTGGTGCAGCGACTCCCCAAGACCCGCTCCGGCAAGATCCTGCGGGGCACCGTCAAGAAGATCGCCGATGGCGTGGAGTACCGCGTGCCGCCCACTATCGACGATCCCGCGAGTCTCGATGAGATCACCGCGGTGCTGGCGACGGTGGGCTATCCGCGGCGCTGACCGGCAGGGCGATGCCTCGGATCATCGTCTTCGACGTGAACGAGACCCTGCTCGATCTCGGCGCGCTCGACCTGCATTTCCGCCGCCTGTTCGGCGCCGCGGCGGTGCGCGGCGAATGGTTCACACAGGTGATCGAGCTGGCGGTCGTCGCCACGGCGACGAACGTGTACTTCGATTTCGCCGTCGTCGGCGACGCCGCACTCACGATGGTGGCGGGGCGCCGCGGCGTGGATCTCTCAGCGGAGGACCGGGCGGAGATTCGCTCCGGCATGCGGACGCTGCCGCCTCATCCCGATGTGCGGCCGGGCCTGGAGCGCCTGCGGCAGGCGGGATTCCGGCTGGCCACGCTCACCAACTCCAGCACCGCGGCGGCGGAGGCGCAGCTCGCCCATGCCGGCCTGCGCGGCTACTTCGAGCAGGTGCTCTCGGTGGAGCGCGTCAGGCGCTTGAAGCCTGCCCCCGAGGTGTACCGCATGGCGGCCACGAGCTTAGGCGTCGGCGTCGGTGAGATCCGCCTCGTGGCGGCTCACGCCTGGGACGTCGCGGGCGCGCTCCGGGCCGGATGCGCCGCGGCGTTCGTGAGCCGACCAGGCAAGGTACTCGATCCGCTCGCGCCGCGGCCCGACGTGGTGGGGCCGGACCTCGACGCCGTGGCCGCCAAGCTCGTGGCCGTCGAGGCGTAGCGTCACTCCAGTCGCATGATCCGCCCGACCGACGGCACGCCGTTGGCGTTCACGAGAAACAGCATGTAGGGACCCGGCGGGGCGGTCGTGCGGCTCGCGGGGAGGGTGACCGTAAGGCCGCCGCTTACCGGCGAGAACGCCAAGGGCACCAGTCGACCGGCCTGATCGAAGGCATGCGTGACCGAGCCGGTGCGAATGAACGTGACCTTCGCGATGCTCGCACCGTCCGGCGTGTCCACATTCAGGGTCTGGCCGTACCCCACGACGGTGGGGGTAAAGGCCGTGAAGCTCGGGCGCGCGCCACGGAACAGGTACGGGGGCGAGAACAGCTCGTAGCTCAGCTCGCGCGGCGCGTTGGCTCCGTCGCCCGAGCCCGTGTGGAGCACCCGCCCATCCGGCAGCAGCAGGGAGGTCGAATGGTACATGCGGGTCACGGCGTTGCTCGCCAGCGTGGTCCACGTCCCGGTCCTGGCGCTCCACAGCTCCGCGGCGTGGACGGCGCCCGCGGCATTGTTGAAACCGGAGGCGCTGGTGCCGCCGGTCGCCAGCACGTCTCCCGTCGGCAACAGCGTGGCGTTCATCTGGCGGCGGGCGTACGCCATCGAGCCGGTGTAGGTCCACACCGGATTCGACTGGTTGAGATCGATGATCTCCGCCGTATTGGTCGGAGGATCGCCGCCGCCGACGTAGAGGATCTTGCCCGGCAGATACATGACGGCCGACCCGTAGCCGCGCCACGCGCTGAAGTTGCGGCGCGGGCCGTCGGTCCAGCTGCCCGTCCCCGTGACGTCGAGCCAGCGCGACGGCTGCTCTTCGCCGGCGTCGAACACCCGCCCATCCGGCGCCACGAAGTCCCGCGGATAATACTCCAGCGCCCGGCTCGCCGTCGTGAGCTGGCGCCAGTTCGTCCCGTCCCACACCTCGGGAATCGGGACGAGCATTCCGGCCTCGTCCCTCCCGGCGACCGTGACCATCTCGCCGTCCGGCAGCGTGGTGTTGGTCGGATACCAGCGCCCTCGAGCCATGGCCGGCCCGACCTGCCACGAGTGCGTCGCAGGATCAAACAGGTCGGTGTTCGGCAAGCCGTGGTCGTCGCTGATGTGGCCGCCCGCCACGAGCAGCCGCCCATCGGGCAGGAAGTCGTGACCGGCGCAAAACAGCAACGCGGGACTCGGCACCGCCGTGAAGCCGCCCGTGGCCGGGTCCCACACCTGCGGATCGCCGATGCGCCCAAAGCTCAGCACCGTGCCGTCCGACAGCAGGTGCACGTGCAACTGCACGATCGGCGCCGGGAACACGGCCGACCATTGGCCGAGCTGCGCTTCCGGCGGCGGCGTGGGATTCGGGTTCGTGTCCGGTGTGGTATAGGCGACCGTGAGATACGGACGATGGCCCGCGACGGGATCCTCATTGCTGCTGAAAAAGCGATACCGATCCCGCAGCTTCGACGGATCGGAGTTGAGCAGCAGCCCGAAATTGGTGGTGGGCGTGTTGACCCATCCCTGGACCAGGGACGTCACGTCCCACTGTTTGAACCCCGGTGTCTTATCGATGGACTTGGTGTCTACGGGAGCCCCGATGTCCGCTTGGGCCAACGGGATGTTGTTATAGCAACAGGCGTTCTGAGTCCAGGTATTAGCCCCATCATACGTGTAGCCGGTCGATCTACTCAGGTCCGGGTTCTTGTTGACGATCTTGTGCACAGTGACTGTATAGGTCGGATCCGCAGTGGCGTCGCTCTTCGTCAGATTGAGATTCAGCGTCGCGCTCGAAATAGTCGCTCCCGCGGGGATGCTCGCAAGACCAAACTTCAGCACGATTGCGTTGGCGATCTTGTGGTCCGGCCAAGTATAGACATTGAGGGTGGCGGACGACCCATAGTTGGTCGCATCGATGTTCAAGAACACATCGCCGGTGGGACCGATGACGGCGGTTGACGCCTGAGCCGACGCGGCGGGACGGGGCGTCTGCGGCGCCTCCGTGATGGAGCGTTCGTCCTGGCACGACACGAACGTCAGTCCGAGCGAGAGCCCCAGGGCGAGCAGCGCGCAGCGGACCGGATGTTCGGCGGTTGCTCTGGGCAGCGTGAAACGTCGCATGAGCGGTTCCTGAAAAGAGGAGCGGCTCCCCCAAAACGGAGCGCAGTCTGCCGCGTGCATACGTCGCGCCACGGCCACAGGTCCGAGGTTATGACGTTTGGTGCGCGCCCTGTGTCCGGGCAGCGGGAGCGGCGCGCACACCGCTTGTGGCGCGCACGCGGCCGCTGTGGCGACGGTTCAGCGCTCGATTCGGAGCTCTTCCCATTCGACCTGACGAGCCCGCACCACATCGCGGACCTGCCGTTCCCGGCCCGTCAACGCAGACCCTCCGGTCTTGATCTCGAGGAACACCACGCGCTGCAGCTCGCCGTCGTCGAGACCGTCGAACACCACCAGGTCGACGGGGCTGCCCAGAAAGCGGGCGTCCTTGGGATTGAATCCGAACTCGGGCAGGTAGGGGATGAGCTGCTCGTGGACTTTCCCGACCGTGACGGCCTGGCTGCGCAGTACCGCGTCCTGCCGGATCGCCCGCGTGTAGCGCGCTTTCCAGTGCTGGACGTACACCACGGCCAGGAGCACGCCGATCCCGATGCCGAGGATGAGCACCAGGAGCAGATTGGGAAACATACGAGCGTCGCTCGTCATGGAGGTGCCCCGGAGATGCGAAAGATGAAAGCCGTCGGTCAGGCGCCGCGGTACAGCCCGATGCGCAAGCGCCGCGGCGGGGCGACCGCGTCTTCCACGACGACCCGCACCCAGCGCGCGGGCGCGGCTCCGAATCGGTCGAGTTTCCGGTGGCCGACCGTCGTGCCGCGCGCGAGCTCACGCCAGGCCCCCCCGTCCCCTTCCGCCGCTGCTTGCACGGCATAGCGCGCGATGCATTGCCCGCGGGTCACGTCCTCTTCAAGCCGGCTGATACCCACGGTCACCGTCCGACCCAGATCCAGCTCGGCCGCCGCACTGCGCGCGCCGGTGGCGCGCCAGTGCACGGGCCGGCCGGCCGCGAAATCCTCGGCGAACAGCGCCGTCAGGTGCGCCCGCAGGTCGGCGAGCCGCGTGACGTCGGTCGCGTGCAGCAGACCCTGGCGCGTCGGCGGGACGTTGAGGAGCAGCTTCGAGTTCCGCCCCACCGACGTGAACCAAATTTCGGTCAGCTGGTCCACCGCCTTCACCTGTTGATCCTCGCCCGGGTGATGGAACCAGCCGGGGCGAATCGACGTGTCCGTCTCCGCGGGCCGCCACGCCGAGCCGTGGGGATCGCCGTGCTGCAGCGCGGCGATGACACCCTCACCCGACGCGCCGGGAAAGGGCACGGCCGCCGGGTCCACCGTGGACCAGTTCGGGTCGCCCGCCGCACCGGCCTCGTTGCCACACCAGCGCACGTCGGGGCCGGCGTCCGAGAACATCACCGCGTGGGGCTGGAGCCGCCGCACCAGGCCGAAGATGCGCGGCCAATCGTACGCCTGGCGGCGCCCGTTGGGCCCCTCGCCGTTGGCACCATCGAACCACACCTCGGCGATCGGCCCGTAGCGCGTGAGCAGCTCCGTGAGCTGCTCGCAGTAGAAGTCGTTGTAGCGCGGCGAGTCCCCGTACAGCGGCGCGTTGCGATCCCACGGCGACAGGTACAGGCCGGCACGCAACCCTTCGCGCCTGCAGGCGTCCGTGAACTCGCGCACCACGTCCCCCGCTCCGCCACGCCACGGGCTCCGCGCTACGGAGTGCGTGGTGAGCCGGCTGGGCCACAGGCAGAAGCCGTCGTGATGTTTGGCAGTGAGGATCAGCGCGCGCGCGCCCGCCGCCCGGGCGGCACGGGCCCACTGACGGGCGTCCAGCGCGGTCGGGTTGAACACCGCGGGGTCCTCACGCCCGTCGCCCCACTCGTGGTCGGTGAACGTGTTGACGCCGAAATGGAGAAACAGCGCCAGCTCGTCGCGCTGCCAGGCGAGCTGCGAGGGCGAGGGGCGGGGGCGGGTCGGCTCCGCTCTCGGAAGGCGCGCCACGCTCCCTCCCAGCGCCGTCGCCATCGTGGCTGCAAAGTCCCGCCGAGTGAGCCTCAAGCGCTCTAGTGCGCCGGCACCGCGGCCACGAGCAGCGCCAGCGCCTTCTTCAAACTCTCGGTGCCGATCGCATCACCGCGGTAATGGCCTTGCCGCACCACCACCAGGTCTCGGGACGGGATGACCAGCGTGAACTGGCCGCCGGCCCCGGCCATGTAGTAGGCGTCGCGGGGGATGGGCAAGTCGCCGTCGCCGTTGATCCAGAAAAAGCCGCCGTAGACCGGTCGACCATCGGCCGCCCACGCGGGAGCCACGGTGCTGACGAACCGCACGAACCCCTCCGGCAGGATCCGGGCGCCGTTCCACACGCCATCCTGCAGGTACAGGTTCCCCAGCCGCGCCCAGTCGCGCGCCGCGGCGAAATCGTATCCCTGGGTCAGGAAGTCGCCGTACGGGTCGGTCTCGATCACCACCGAGCGCATGCCGAGCTTGTCGAACAGGGCCCGCCGCGGAAACGAGAGGTAATCCTCTCCGCGCTTCTCTACGGCGAGTCGTACCAGGTAATTGACCAGTACGGGATCGGTGTTGCGATAGCGCCCGACTTTACCTGGCGGCCATTGGAGCGGGCGGGTGGCGGCGTAGTGGAAGGAGTTGACGCCGCCGGTATAGAGATAGACGTGATCGGGATAGGGGCCCGACGGATCGTAGTCCGGATCCTGGGGCGCGCGGATGCGCAAGCCGCTCGACATGTGGAGGAGGTCGGCGATGCGAATCTTGGCGCGCGGATCACCCGGTTGCCGCCACTCGGGAACTGGTGCGGGCTGCCACAGCTCGTACGCACCCTGCCGGATCAGAATCCCCATCAGCGTGGCGGTGATGCTCTTGCCCATGGACCAGCTCTCGAGCGGCGTCCGTGCCGCGATGCCCTCGCCGTAGCGCTCGCCGATGATCCGCCCCTTCCAGGTGACGACGAAGGCGGCCGTCATGGCTGCGGGCGGCTCAAATGCGGTCTCCACCGCCTGGCGCACCTTTGCGGTGTCGACCTCCGACGACAGGGGGTCCCGGGGGAGCATGTCGCCCATGGGCCACGGCCGGGTCGCGGGATCCGGCAACCGGCTCGCGACCCGGACCGGCCTGAAGCTCACCGAGTCCCTTCCCTCGGGGAGGGTCACGCACCCTTGATCGCCCAGGAAGACGGCGGTGCGCGTGACGCCGTTGGGGAGCGTGACGTGAACCGCTTTCCGCGCGCGGTCGATGACCGGCTTTCCGAGCTTGGCACGCTCTTCGTAGGGCGCCGTGAAGAACCCGAGGTTCTCGGCGGCGAAGTCGGGCGGCAGACCGGTGATGAACACGGCGGAGCAGATGATCTTGGCAAAGCCGGCCGCGTGGTGCGCCAGCGGGTCGCCCGGCGGGGGGACGTAGGGCGTGCTGAGCTCCAGGGCTTTGGCGCGCGCGATCAACGGGCTACGCGGACCAGACACCTGCGCGAGCGCCGGCGTCGCGGCGATCAACAACGCGGCGGGGAGAACGCCGCGCATCACTACACCGCCGCCTCCGTGTGACCCTGAACGTGCAGCGAGCGGAACAACACCCGGCCCGCGGTGGCGACGTCGCTCACCGCACGGTTGAACGCGGCCTCGTTGGCCTTGGAGGGGGCGTGGAAGCCGCTGATCTTGCGCACGAATTGCAGCGCGGCGTCGTGCAGCTCCTGGTCCGTGGGGGGGTGATCGGCATGGCGGAGCCGTTTGATGTTCCGGCACATACGAATGACCTTCCGAATAACTGGGGGTTAGGTAACCTGCGTGCGGCGCCCCGGCGGCGCAACGGCGAGGGCTTCAGTGAGCGTGCTCAGCGCCAGGCGCGGAAGCACTGCTAAGGGCTCCAGGCGGCATAGAGGTCGCCGGCGCCGCTCGACAGCCGACGCAGGTCGGTGCCGTCCGAGCGCATCGACCAGATGCCGCCCACGCCGCCGCGTCCGCTCGTGAACGCGATGCGGCTGCCATCAGGAGACCACGCAGGGAAGTAGTCGTTGTCGAGGCCACTCGTGAGCGGCGTGAGGGCGCTGCCGTCCGGTTTCACGGTATAGATGTGTGCCGGAACACCCGCGCCGCTATGGAACGCGATCCGCATTCCGTCGGGCGACCAAGCGGGCCCGGCGTCGTTGGTCATCCCGGCCGGGCTCAGGCGTTTCACGTTGGCGCCGTCCGCGTCCATGACGTAGATCGCATAGCCACGCGTGAACGCGATGCGCGTCCCATCCGGGGACCAGGTGGGGTGATCCTCGTAGGCCGTGTCGGACGTGAGGCGGTGCGGGTTCGTGCCGTCGATGTTCATCACCCAGATGTCGTAGCCCGACCCGCTGTCTAGACGACTGAACGCTATCCGCTCCCCGTTGCGTGACACGCTCGGCGTGTAGCTCGGCGCCCCACCCAAGGTCAGGAACGTGAACCCGGTGCCGTCGCGGTTGATTGCCGCGATCTCCGACCCCGACACGAACACGACGCGTGCTCCGTCCGGCGTCCAGGACGGCAAAAAATCGTTCGCCCCAGGCGCGTTCCGCACGCGCGTCTCCCCGGTGCCGTCCGCGTTCATGAGCCAGAGATCGTAGGTGTGGTCGGTATCGCCGCGCGCGAAGGCGATGATTCCGGACGGCGCGACGGGTGTCACGGCGCAGGTCAGGGTGAACCCGACCACCGCTGGCGCGCTCGCGTCGACGACCACGGTGCGCGTGAGGCCATCGGCGCTCGCGCAGTTCGCGGTCGCCCCGCCGAGCCCCACATGGTGCGTCCCGATGACGACACCCGAGAACTGGTAACTCCCGTTCGACGGCACGGCCACCGCGATCGAATCGTCCAGCGTCACAATCACGCCGTCGCGATCGACATCGACGCCCGTCATCGCCACGTCTACGCGTACGGTCCCCAGCGCGGGCGCGACGACCTCGGTTCCGCGGCACGCGACCAGCCCCAGGGCGAGCGGCACGCATCCCCGCGTCAATCGCACAGGACCTTCACGGAGTCGGTGTGCACGACCGCGTCGCCCGTCAACCGATACGAGAAGCGCAGGGTGATCAGCCAGGGTGACTTCGTGCCGAACGCCATCGAGTTGGACGACGCCGCCTCACCGGTCGTCAGCCCGTCCCCGGCCCAGAACCGCTGGACGAACGCGAGGTCGAACGTCTCATCGTAAGGGGGAGTGTCGACGATGTGCAGACCCATGCCGGTCCACGAGAGCCGGACGCCCACAGAGCCGGCGACTGAGACGCCGATGGTCGGCTGGCACGTGAATGAGGTGCCGGGCGGAGCGTTCGGGTCGCTGGCCCGAATCTCTGCCGGCGCCGTGAACACGACGGCGGTGGCGGGCTGCACAGGCGGCGGGGGACCGATCACACGTGCGGCGTCGCACGCGGCGAAGAGCAGCACCGCGCAGACGACGCGACCTGAGCGAGCCATGAACCTGTGCCTTGAGAACGGGTCTGTCGCAGCCGCGCTGCAAGTTATAGGCTAGGCTAGATCGGTAGGTGCACGACCGGCTGCCTGCAGCGACGGCGCAACAGCGGTCCCGCGCTGGCCGGGTGTGCGAAACTCCAACCTCCGAACCCGTGTTAACAGGCACATCGCCGCGAGGGAGATCCGCTTGGAATCCGGTCGGAGCAATCGTACGACGCTTCACTACGCCTGGATCGTCGCCGCGGTCACGTTTCTGATCCTGCTGGCGACGGCGGGCGTGCGGGCCACTCCCGCCATCCTCATGGTTCCGCTCGAGCACGAATTCGGCTGGACGCGCGCCGCGATCTCCGGCGCCATCGCCGTCAACATCGCTCTGTTCGGGTTGATCGGCCCCTTCGCCGCGTCGCTCATGAGCCGCTATGGCCTGCGCCGTATCGTGCTCTCGGCGCTGGCGCTGCTGGCGGGTTCGGTCGCCCTCTCTTCGACGATGCGGACGCAGTGGCAGCTCACGCTCTTCTGGGGCGTCCTGGTCGGGTCGGGGACCGGTGTGACCGCCTTGGTGCTCGCGGCTATCGTGGTCAATCGCTGGTTCGACCAGCGGCGCGGACTGGTGCTGGGAATCCTGTCGGCGGCGAACGCCACCGGCCAGCTCGTCTTCCTCCCGCTGCTCGCGCAGACGGTCACCCGACACGGCTGGCGCAGCGCGACGTACGTCGTCGCCGGCGCCGCCGCCGTGGTGTTCGTCATCGTCCTCGTCTGGTTGAAGGATCGGCCCTCCGACGTCGGCCTGGTTCCATACGGGGCGAGCGACGTCGGCGGGCTGGCGCAACCCGAGCAGGGCCTGGCCCGCTCGCCGCTGGGCGGCCTGTTGTGGGCGGCGCGCGCGCGCGAGTTCTGGATCCTGGCGGGGAGCTTCTTCGTGTGCGGCGCGAGCACCAACGGCCTGATCGGCACCCATCTCATTCCCGCCTGCATGGACCACGGGATTCCCGAGGTGACCGCCGCCGGCTTGCTCGCCGCGATGGGCGTCTTCGATCTCGTCGGCACGACGGCGTCCGGTTGGCTCACGGACCGGTTCAACAGCCGGGTGCTGCTGTTCTGCTACTACGGGCTGCGGGGCCTGTCGTTGTTGTTCCTTCCCTTCGCACTATCGAGCCAGCACATCTGGCTCTCCGGCTTCGCGGTGTTTTACGGCCTCGATTGGATCGCCACGGTCCCGCCCACGGTTCGCCTCACGGCGGACACGTTCGGCAGAGAGAATGTCGGCGTGGTGTACGGCTGGATCGGCGCGTCGCACCAGCTGGGGGCATCGCTGGCGGCCGTGACCGCGGGCGTGATCCGCACGTCGTCGGGCGATTATCGGGCTGCGTTTTGGCTGTCCGGCGGCCTGTGCCTCGTGGCCGCGGCGCTGCTCATCGCCACCGGCCGCAAGCAGGCCGTTTCTACAGACCTCCGTCCTCTACCAAGCGCTACCGGACTCGCATAGCTTTACGCCCGAGCTCGATCACCCACACGCCAAGCCAACTCAGATCACCGCGCCCCTGCCCTCGCGTCCGTTCAACGGACTGCCGCTCGTCCTGCTCCTCGCCTGTGTCGCGCTCGGCTGGAACCTGAGCGGCTACCGCCTGCTCGACCCCGACGAAGGCCGCAACGCCGAGGTGGCGCGTGAGATGGCCTGGACCAATGACTATCTCGTCCCGCACCTGGACGGCCTGCCCTACCTCGACAAGCCGATCGTCTATTTCGCGGCTGCGGCCGGAGCCATGGAGCTCCTCGGCTTCACGGAGACCGCCGCCCGGCTCCCAGCGTACCTCGCCACGCTCGCGACCGTCGGACTCCTGGTGTGGTTCGCGCGGCGCCGTTGGGGCGACGAAGCCGCCTGGCTCGCCGGGCTCGCCTACGCCACCACCGTCCTGCCGCTCGCCTACGCCCGCACGGCGATCTTCGACAGCACGCTCACGCTGTGCACGACGGCGGGCATCGTGTGGATGCTCGAGGAGCGGCCCGTCGCCGCCTGGGCGGCGATGGCGGCCGGCGCCCTCACCAAAGGACCCATCGCCGTCGCCATCCCGCTCCTCGTCCTCGTGCCGCACGCCCTCGCGACCGGCGCGCGCGTGCGGCGACTGTTCCCCTGGCGCGGGCTCGCCACCTTCGCCGCGATCGCCCTGCCGTGGTTCGTGGCCGTCTCGATCGCGCATCCCGACTTCCCCGGCTATGTCTTCCTGCGCGAGACGCTGGCGCGCGTCACGACCACGAGTTTTCACCGCACCGCGCCGTTCTGGTACTACCTGCCGATCGTTCCCGTGGCGGCATTTCCCTGGATCATTCCCGCACTCGCGCGCCTGCGACACTGGCGGGTCACGTGGGCTGCGCGCCACGACCCGGCCGCGCGCGAGCCGGTGCTCCTGGTCTGCTGGGTGATCGTGCCGCTCCTCTTCTTCACGCTCAACCAGTCGAAGCTGCCGCAGTACGTGCTGCCGCTCATGCCGGCGTTCGCGCTCGCAGCGACGCGCAACCTGGTCACCGGCGCGAGCACGGCCGGCGCGCGTGCCTATGCCGCGATCGCGACCCTGTCGGGCGTCGCGCTGGTCGCCCTGACACGCTGGCTCCCGGCTCCGATCAGCCTCACGCCCGCCGAGAAGGCCGCCATTCCCCCGACGGCGCTCGCCCTCGGCATCGTGGTCCTCTGCTCCGCGGTCCTGGTCGCGCTCGGCGCCCTGGCCCGCCGCCCCCGTGTCTCGATCTGGGGGTATGCCGTCGTCGTCATCGCGATCCCGTTCCTCTCCGGGACCCTGCTCGCCGCGGTGGGCGAAGACCGCTCCTCCGCCGCCGTCGCCGGCGCCACCGCCGCCGCCCTGCAACGCGCCGGCGGGAGTGGCGCCGTGCTCGGCGTGCTCGCCTACCCGCCGTCACTTCCCTTCTACCTGGGCCGCCCCGTCGCCGTCGCCACTCCCACGGGCGCCGAGCTCACGAGCAACTACATCGCCGACAACGTGGAGCGGTTGCGTGTCGCCACCGGATCGCCGCTCCTCCCCGCGGGCTACTGGCGTGAGGCACTCGCCCGTTGCCCCGTCCCCACCGTGTTTCTCGCCGGCGCCGGCGACCGCGAGGCGCGCGCGGCGCTCGGCGCCGCGCTGCCGCTGCTCGCCGCCGACGGTCACTACGCCGCCTACGGGCCGTGCGAACCTCACCCCCTGACCCCCTCTCCGCGCAGCGGAGAGGGGGGACGGACGGGCGAGCGTCGTCCCCCCTCTCCACGACGTGGAGAGGGGGACAGGGGGTGAGGCATGTGCGGCATCTTCGGCGCCGTCTCGCTCTCCGGCGGCCCGCTCAAGCATCCCGGCTGTCTCCGGGCGATGGCCGCAGCGCTGGCGCACCGCGGCCCCGACGGCGAGCAGATCGTCGGCCACGAGCGCGCCCGCCTGGGCGCCCGCCGCCTCGCTATCATGGACCTGACGACCGGCGACCAGCCGTTCCAGAGTCCCGATCACACGATCTGGATGATCTGCAACGGCGAGATCTACAACGCCCCGGCCCTGCGCCACGAATGCACGCGCGCGGGCTACCCGTTTCGCTCGTCGGGCGACATCGAGACGATCGTGCCACTGTATCAGCGGCTCGGCCCCGACGCGGTGGCGCGGCTCGACGGGATGTTCGGGCTCGCCGTGTGGGACGACACGCGCGCGCGCCTGATCCTCGCGCGCGACCGGGCCGGCGAAAAGCCGCTGTTCTGGACCGAAGTGGCCGGCGAGCTGCGCTTCGCCTCCGAGGTGCAGGCGCTGCTCGTCTATCCCGACCAGCCGCGCCGCGTGAATCCGCACGCCGCCGAGCTGTACGCCGCGCTCGGGTATGTCCCCGCCCCGCTCACGATGCTCACCGGGATCTCGAAGCTCCCGCCCGCCCATCTGCTCGTCGCCGATCGCAGCGGCGTCACGCTGCGGCGTTATTGGGATCCCGCCGCCGTTGCCGCCGCTCCGTCGCGGCTCGACCGTCCCGCCGCGCTGCGCGACGTGCTGCTTGCGTCCGTGGAGCGCGAGCTCATGTCCGACGTGCCCATCGGCGTGTTCACGAGTGGCGGGCTCGACTCGTCGCTGCTCGCGGCGGCGGCGGCGCGCGTCATGGCGGGCGAGCGCATCCACACCTATGCGGTGAGATTCGTTGAGCCCGGCTACGACGAGAGCGGCCAGGCGGAAGCCGTGACGCACTCCATCCGCACCATCCACCACGTCGTCACGGCGGACGACCGAGCGCTCGAGCGGGCGTTCGACGTCGTCACGCGCTCGCTGGCCGAGCCGATCGGCGATCCCGCCATCCTGCCCACCTTCCTCCTGGCCGAGGCGGCGCGCGAGCACGTCAAGGTCGTCCTCTCGGGCGAAGGCGCGGACGAGCTGTTCGGCGGCTACCCGACCTACCTCGGACACGAAGCCGCCGGGCTGTACCGGAGAATCCCCGGCCGGGCGGCGCTCGCCTGGCTCGTGAACCACCTTCCCACCTCGACAGGGAAGGTGACGATCGAATTCCTGCTGAAACAGCTGGTGAAGGCGGCCGAGCTGCCGGCTCTCGAGCGGCACCTCACGTGGTTCGGCGCGCTCGGGCCCGACGCGCGCACCGTCGCGTGGGCGAACGGTCTCCTGGACCGGTTCCCCGGCCATTCGACTTTGGACCGCCTGCTGTGGCTGGACTTTCTCTCCTACCTCCCCGACAACTTGCTCGCCAAGGTCGATCGCGGGACGATGCTCGCCTCGATCGAGGCCCGCGCCCCCTACCTCGACCGCGAGGTGATGGAGCTGGCCCTGCCGCTCGAGTCGGCGCTCAAGGTGCGTGGCCTCACCACCAAGGCGATATTAAAGGAAGCGGCACGCGGGCTCGTGCCGGCCGGGGTGATCCGTCGCCGCAAGCGCGGCTTGTCGGTGCCAGTGGCCCGATGGCTCAACACCGGTCTGGCGGCGCTCGCCGACCGCCACCTCACGGCGCCCCGGCTGTTCCCGGGCGCGCCCGCGGCGCGGCTGCTGGCCGAGCACCGGTCGGGGAAACAGAACCACGCCCGCAAGCTGTGGCCGCTGCTCATGGCCGAGCTGTGGGCGGAGCGGTGGCAGGTGGA
>Ga0209027_1000503_pt1 | contig 13877 bp, 14 predicted proteins | sample GraSoi013_1_20cm_3_FD_185821 | JGI IMG/M metagenome (GOLD analysis project Ga0209027, IMG submission 185821) | Grasslands soil microbial communities from the Angelo Coastal Reserve, California, USA - Sample 09_27_2013_1_20cm (SPAdes) (version 2) | ecosystem: Environmental > Terrestrial > Soil >...
ACCCTGGTGCGTGATAATAAAAACAACATATCGTTCGGGGGGCCTTCTTGTATGCAAAACGAAGACATAAATATGCAGGATCAGTTGCCATTGGTGGTCGGGGTAGATCTGGGCGGAACGCAGATACGGACAGCCGTCTTGCGCGGGCCAACCCTGCTTTCGCGGGTGAGCTTGCTCACCGGAGCAAATCCATCGCCTGACCGTATCCTTCCACGTATCTATACCGCCATACAGGAGGCGCTCGACAAGGCAGGCGCCCCACTCGAACAGGTAGCGGGCATAGGCATTGCCGCTCCTGGCCCTCTGGACTACAGGACCGGGGTCATTTTCACTCCACCTAATCTAGCGGGTTGGGACCGCGTTCCCCTACGCGACCTCTTCACCGAGCAATTTCACATCCCTGTCTTCGTTGAAAATGACGCGCATACCGCAGGATTGGGCGAATACATGTTCGGAGCGGGGCATGGCGCCAACAATATGGTCTACTTAACCATTAGCACCGGCATCGGCGGGGGCGTGATTATGGATGGCAAAATACTGGAAGGAGCAAATGGCTCGGCTGGAGAGTTGGGACATATGACCATTGACTGGCACGGCGAGCGCTGCAATTGTGGCAACATTGGCTGCCTGGAGAGTATTGCATCCGGCACCAATATCGCGCGCAGAGCCAACGAGGCTATCCATGCAGGTGAGGGCATCGAGCTTCTAACCTTCGCGCGTACCATGCTTGAGCACAGCAGCACGGTCCCCGATCCCTCTGCCCTGCCAACCCAGGGCCATGATGCCAATACCGTCGAACTTCGCTCCTCCATCTTCGCTGGACGCGACGAGTTGAACGAGGACAGTCAAACAGGCAGCGTGCAAGAGGAGGAACACCTGCACGTCAACGCGCGTACCGTGGCTCTCGCTGCCGAGGCCGGCGTACCACTGGCAAGGGCTATCATCCAGAACGCGGCGGAGGCCATTGGTGTTGGTCTCGTCAACATTATCCATTGCTTTAACCCCGAGATCATCATCCTGGGTGGCGGTGTGACTCAGATGGGACCAATGTTAATGGAACCAGCGCTGCGCGTCGTTCAGGAACGTGCAATGAAGTTTCCCCGCGAATCTGTACGCATTGTGCAGGCGCAACTCGGACACAATGTCGGCCTGATCGGCGCAGGAGCCCTGATTTATTACCACAAAAATATTAAAATATAGGAACAGGCTATATAATGGCGGCAAACAAAGAGCGGCTCGACGTCGCGCTGGTGCGGCGCGGACTGGCACCCAGCCGCGAACGAGCCCGCGCCTTGATCATGGCTGGCCAGGTCTTCGTCGATGATCGCATGGTAGATAAACCCGGCACGCTGATCCCTCTTGATGCCCAATGTCGCCTGGCTGAAGCTCCCGAAGAATTGAAGTACGTCAGCCGCGGCGGCCTGAAGCTCGAAAAAGCCCTGGACACCTTTCAGCTCAGCCCCAGCGGACTCGTTGCCCTTGACGTAGGCGCTTCCACAGGCGGCTTTACGCATTGCCTGCTGGCACATGGCGCGCAGCGCGTCTATGCCGTCGATGTAGGGCGCGGGCAGCTGGCATGGACGTTGCGCAACGATCCACGCGTCGTGGTAATGGAACACACCAACATTCGCCATCTAACGTCCTTGCCTGAACCCATCCAGTGCGTCGTCATCGATGTCTCGTTCATCTCCTTGCGCCTGGTGCTGCCCGCCATTGTGCCGCTGATCACTCCAACAGCCTGGATTGTGGCGCTGGTCAAACCGCAATTTGAAGCCGGGAAAGCCGAGGTGGATCGCGGCGCAGGTGTCATCAGTGATCCCGCCGTTCATACACGCGTGCTTGACGAGCTGCAAGCATGGATTCGCGAGTTTACCCCGTTTCGCGTGAAAGGACTCACCGACTCACCGATCTATGGGCGCGATGGCAATCGTGAGTTCCTCATCTACCTTGGATTGGAATAATAAATAGCTACGCATGACTGGCTTAATCTGCTATACTTGAGACTATGGAAACACAAGTCAAGCGCTAATTGTAGTGAATGTTTCAGGACTACAGAAAAGAGGTGTGCCCATGACTGCTCTACCTGCTATACCTTCTTTCACCATACCAGAACAATTCAACGCTGCAACCGCCTTCCTGGATGGCAATCTGTTCGAGGGAAGAGGCACTAAAACCGCCATCTTTTACGAGGGAACGGCCTACACGTACGCCAAGATCACCGAACTCGGTAACCGCGTCGGCAATGGTCTCCTCGACCTGGGTATTCAAATGGAACAGCGCGTCGCGCTTCTGCTGCTCGACTCCCCGCAATTCGCCGCAGCCTTCTTTGGCACCATTAAAACAGGAGCCGTCGCTGTCCCCATCAACACCATGCTGCGCCCCAATGACTACGTCTACATGCTCAATGACAGCCGCGCGCGCGCCCTCTTCATCCATGCCGCGCTCTGGTCGCAAATAGAGCCAATCCTTGCGGAGCTCAAGTACCTGCGCCAGATCATCGTCGTTGGAACGCTCCCAACTGCCTCCCGCGCGGATGCCTCAACGCCAGCTATACATGACTTCGAACAGTGGGTCAATAAAGCATCGAGCAGCCTCAAAACGGCCGAGACCAGCAAAGACGACAGCGCCTTCTGGCTTTATAGCTCCGGCAGCACCGGTTTCCCCAAGGGCTGCGTTCACCTCCAGCACGACATGACGTACTGCACCGAGTATTATGGCAAAGCAGTGCTGGGTATCACCGCAAACGACATTACCTTTTCTGCTGCCAAGCTCTACTTTGCCTACGGCCTGGGCAACAACTTGTATTTTCCCTTCGGAGTAGGCGCCAGCGCCGTGCATTTCCCTGGACGACCGCTGCCGGAAGACATGTTCAAAGTCGTCGAGCAGTATCGCCCAACGATCTTCTACGGTGTACCCACGCTCTACGCTGGCATGCTTGCACTGTCCGACGCGAATAAGCGCTTCGACTTCTCCTCTGTGCGTATCTGCGTCTCCGCGGGGGAGGCCTTGCCTGCCGATATCCTGCGCCGCTTTGAAGACACCTTCCATGTCGAAATACTCGATGGTATTGGCAGCACAGAAATTTTGCACATTTTCATCAGCAACCGCGCCGGCGAGATAAAACCGGGCAGCACGGGCAAGCTTGTGCCCGGCTATGAAGCCGTGATTGCCGACGAAAAAGGCGTCGCGGTGCCGCAGGGAGATATCGGCAACCTCCTCATCAAGGGCGACAGTATCACAGCCTATTACTGGAACAAGCACGAGAGGACCAAAGATGTCATCAACGGACACTGGATACACACGGGCGATAAATATTACCAGGACGAAGAGGGTTACTACTGGTACTGCGGCCGTTCAGATGATATGCTGAAGGTAGGAGGTCAATGGGTCTCTCCTGTTGAGGTCGAGAACGCGCTTATCGCACATCCTGCTGTCTTAGAGTCGGCGGTAGTAGGTGATTTAGATGACGACGAGCTGGTCAAACCCAAGGCATACGTGGTGCTCAAGCAAGGCCAGGAACCGTCAGAGGCGCTGGCAGAGGAACTCAAAACGTTCGTCAAACAGCGGCTGGCGCCATTTAAGTACCCGCGCTGGATTGAGTTCCTGCCCGAGCTGCCCAAGACGGCAACGGGCAAGATTCAACGCTTTATCCTGAGAGACACCGGGCGCACGGAGCCACTCGACGCACCAACTGAGCTGTAAAAGAAGCCAGGTCGCATAGAGGACCATGTAATGCAGCAAGCCTATCGTGTACTACGGATCGTCGCGGAGTCGCAGACGATCCGTATCGTACTGATGCTCAGACCGAACGAACTGATGCTGAAAGAATTGTATACCGCCTGTACTGACCTCAAGTCAGAGAAAAGCAGGGGTATCAAGGCCGTCGTACTGGATTTCAAGTCGGTCACTGAGACGCACGAACCGCATAACGCCACTGTTTCTCCCGCTATCATTGACCAGGCCTGCCTGGCGGTGCGAGCCGTGGAAGCCCCTGTATTAGCGGTTGTGCGTGGTACAGCCTCTGCCGAGGCCTGCGAGCTCATCCGGGCAGCCGACCTGACCCTTGTAGCCCATGATGCCGTCCTGCTCGTGCGAGTTATGGGTGATGACAACAACGATACCCTTACCGGTGAGCAGGCTCATCGCCTGGGCTATATCACATGGTCCGCCCCGGCAAACTCGATCGATAGCGAGATGACCCGTATTCTTGATATGCTGCGAGAGAAAAGCGCTGTAGCCCTGCGCCTGACAAAAGACAGCACACGCCTGGCTGTAGCCCCCCGATTTATCGAGGGGGAAGCGAGTGATGCCGCGGCACGCTTAGAAGCGCTCAAGAAGGTGAACGAGTTCTATCTCTCACATGTCATGCAGACGGCCGATGCTGGCGAAGGCTTACACGCCTTCCTGGAGAAACGCAAGCCTCGGTGGAAAAACAAATAATTAAGGAATTATCATGACCGAACACAAGCCCTGGACAACGCTCTCTTCTCAACAAGTTCTCGATAACCCTCACCTGAAGATACGCCGCGAACAGGTCGCCGTTCCTAACGGCCCCGTCATTCCAGACTATTACATTATCGAGAATCGCGGCTGGGTGGGCATTGTCCCTGTGACTGAAGACGGGTATTTCTTGATCAACAAGCAATATAAACATGGCATTGGTCTTGTCGTGCTGGAGTTCCCTGCCGGCGGCATAGATCCTCACGAGGATGACCCCCTGGATACAGCGCGACGAGAGCTGATGGAAGAGACGGGCTACAGTGTTGAAGATGGCCAGATTGAGCTATTAGCGCACATGTATGCGAACCCGACTAGTGCGCGCACGCTCATCTGGTGGTACCTCGCGCGCAACATACGCAAAACAGGAGAACAGAAGGTCGATCCCGTGGAGGTCATTGAAAATTTCTTTGTGTCTCCAAAAGAACTGCTGCAATTGATTCACGATGGAAGTTTCGCCGTCCAGGGACAGGTAGCTGCTGCGTATATGGCGCTGGAACGGCTGGGGTATTTCACCTTCAATGGATAGCTCTTAGTTGGCGAAATCCTCCAGAGGGAGCTTCTTTTCCTGCACGTCCTCCTCGTTCCCTGCGTCTTCCTCGTATGTACATTCAACATTGTCCTCCGAATGTATGCGAGTATCAAAAGCCTTAAAACATAAGACTAAACCGGCAAATACGAGGATACAGGCAAGATACAATTGAAAGTTGGCTACACCTATGCCTCCCGATTGAGACAGAAGTACTCCCATGAGGAAGCAGGTAGCACCCGCTATATTCAAGCGGTAAAAACGACGTTGAGCACTGTCAGTCATATCCCGTCCTCTTTCTTAGCAACTGAGAATGTGAAGAGCACTACATACCAGGTGATAGTAACATACCATATTTCACTCTAAGCGGCTGGATAGGCGACCTATGAATGTACAAACTCCTGCCACAAACAGAGCAAAGGCTAAAACGCTACCTTCAGCTATCGTCGGCTGGTTCCTGATCATTGTGAAAACGAGCAGAAAAACGACAGTCGAGGTGACAAGAGCAGCCTCCGTATAAAAAGTGATTGGATAAGCGTTGCTTCTGTTCCGTCTTACGTTCGTATCTTCGCTGGTATCATTATCCCAGCCACTCCAGGTATCAGCAGCTTTAAAACCAAGCAATATGCCTACGATCCACAGAACGACACAGGGAAAGAGGAGTCGATCTGTTGCTATACCTATATCTCCTAGATCGTACAGAAGGAACGCGCCAAGGAAACTTATAGCACTCGCTACACAATATCGATAGATGCGTCGTTTGAATGTGTTCGTCATATTTTCCACCTCTTCCTTAACAGGTAGTAAACATGTTAGAGAACCAATAGGAAGTTATTCCTTGCTCCTCTGCCTATAATAGCAATACGTTATATAGCGTTTATAACATATTGCTATTTATTTGTCAAGTTATATCAGAGGTTTTTTTTGAGGAGGAGCTTATAACCTACCTACCTGGGTCTTCTTGATAAAGCCCTAAAAAACAATAAGAGAGCGCCGAGGAGCAATGCTAAAAGCATCTCGATTGGCCCTCTTGTGACCTGGGTAGCACCAAAGAAGATGACGATACTTATGAGTAGTACCGCAAAAATGGCGCTTGTTATTAAAAGCGGGAGCGGTCGATCTATGTACCTGTTCATGCGTTAATTCATTCCTTCGTTTGGTGGAAGCGAAGTGCCTGTTTATTGTAGTATACATTACAGCGAACTAAAGGTTGAAAGAGCAGAATACCCCCTACTATCAGCGCATACAGACCAAAGTAAAAGGCCAGAGCGACAAGGAAGATACGCCGGCCGCTTGCAGTCCTCTTGATGTGCAGCGACAAATGAGGCATACTAGGATGCAGGGAAAAAGAGGTCCGAATAGTTTAGCTAAACCTTACAAAAATTTTATATTTTTCTCACAGCTATTTTATTTTTGAGTCATAGACTTACTATGTACGGTGGATTGGATTAGTCACAGGTCCTTCCACTGCTACCCGTTTTTGGCAAAGTGTGTACACATGAAAATACTCATCATCGAGGACGAAGCAAATATTATACAATTGATCCGGCTCTACCTGGAGCAGGCGAGCTTCATGGTGCTTTCAGCCAGTGACGGCATCTCCGGGCTGGAACTCCACGCGCGCGAACATCCCGACCTGGTTATCCTTGACCTGATGCTCCCTGGTCTCGACGGCATGGAGGTCTGCCGCCGCATCCGTGCCTGGGCCTCTACACCTATTCTCATGCTCACCGCACGTAGTGGCGAGGATGACCGTATCGCAGGCCTCGAACTGGGCGCCGACGATTACCTGGTGAAGCCTTTCAGCCCACGCGAAGTTGTCAGCCGCGTCAAAGCGATACTGCGCCGCACGGCCGGAGATAATGCGGGAGCGAATGCGCCCCATGTTGCCAGCAATGAGGAAGTACGGCATTTTGACAAGCTCACCATCCATATTCCAGAGCGGCGCGTCGAAGTGAATGGGCAGAGGGTGACATTGACTGCTAAAGAGTTTGACCTGCTGGTAATGCTCACCTCGTCTCCAGAGCGCGTCTTCACCCGTGAAGCGCTGCTTAACCAGGTCTGGGGTTACACCTATATCGGTGATGGCCGCACCGTCGACGTTCACATAGGAACGCTGCGTAAGAAGATCGAGGCGGTAAAAGGTGCTCCTCACTATGTCAAAACCGTCTGGGGAGTGGGTTATAAATTCTCGCTCGAGGAACAGGAAGAGCACGAATGAAACGATTTGACACCTTCCCCCCGCTAAGTCTGCGTTTGAAACTTGTGCTGAGCTACCTCATTGTTGCATTGGGCGCCATTCTCATCCTGGCTATCGCTGTCTCGCTGGCGATACAAAACTATTTTGCCAATTCACAAAGGGACCAATTGCGCTCAGAAGGAGAATATCGCGCACAGCAGATCGGCCATCTTTATCGTGCCTATGGCGGGGATTGGCGTTCAGTACCGTTGCAGCTGATTCAACCAGGCGGACCCGAACTGCTGGTTATTATAGACCAGAATGGTGATCCGCTCCTTCAAATACAACCTGGCTCCCTCAAACTCAGCGATGATGAATTTCCTGTGCTCAGGCAATCGCTGATTCTGGCGCTGCAGGGACAGGAAAATGACGGGCGATTGCAAGGGGGCGGCGATGACAGCTCATTCTCCGGTCTGTACGTGTCTGAGCCGTTGCGTTATAACGGGCAGTCCAACGGCAACATGATTGGGGCACTCTTTGTTGCCGTACCAGAGAGATTTCCCCAAGCTTCTGTACAGCTAGCGTTCCTGTCGAATGTCAACCAGGCTATCTTGATTGCTGGCGCGGGAGTAGCGCTGGCAGTGATCATATTCAGCCTGTTCTTAGCAAGGCGCTTCACACGTCCACTCGAATCGTTAACAACCGCCGCCGACCAGATGAGGCAGGGAGACTACAGCAGGAGAGCGGATCCACCGAAAAGCAAGGATGAACTGGAACGTCTAGCGGTCACCTTCAATGCTATGGCCGATACTATCGAGTCTGATGTGACCGAACTGCGCCACCAGGAACAGTTGCGCCGTGATCTGCTGGCCAATATCGCCCATGATCTTGCCACGCCGCTTACCGCCATTCAAGGTTACAGCGAGGCGCTGGCCGATGGTGTGATTGCAGGTGAAGAGGCTCGTCAGGAGACGGCACAGTTGATCGGGCGCGAGGTGCAACGCCTGCGTCGCCTGGTAGGGGATGTGCAACAGATGACGTCGCTTGATTCCGGGCGTGCTCGACTTGAGCTTGCCCCGCTAGATATGCAAGCGCTGGTCGATGAGACGCTGGAGGTTATCCGACCAGAATGCGAACAGGCAGGAATCGCCCTGCGCAACGAGATCGATCCACAGGCCGCGCCCGTAATGGCCGATAGTGACCGCATTACACAGGTGTTGTTCAACTTGCTGGACAATGCGCGCCGCCATACACCCGCGGGAGGCAACATTACCATAAGTGCTCAACCCATGAGCGAGGTGCTCAGGGTTTGTGTAAGCGATACCGGCACGGGTATCGACGCAGCCGATCTCCCCTATATCTTCGAGCGGTTCTACCGCGTAGATCGTGCCCGCACAGCTTCAGCTGGGGGCAGCGGCCTCGGTCTCTCCATTGTCAAAGCCATTATCACAGCACACGGCGGTACTGTCTCCGCCGAAAGTAGCGCCGCGCAGGGAACATGTATTTACTTCAGCCTCCCCCTTGCTGCACAGTCAGAGAGGGAGAAATACGTTGGAAAAGGAGCAACAAGCAATTATGCCTCTTGATAGCAGTTTGATTGGTCATACTTCTTCACCACAAACATTTGAGGTTACGAGAGAAGCGGTACAACGTTTCATGGAGGCTACAGAAGACCCCGCATTACAGGACGGTACTCCAATAGAATATGCGCCTCCCACGTTTCCCACCACCTTTCGTATGAAGATCCCTGGTCTCCAATTAGACCCCACCAGTATGCAACTTCTGCACGGTGAGCAAGAATACAGGTACACGCGCCGCCTGCGCATCGGTGAAAAAGTGACCTGTGTGGTGCGCGTGGTGGATGTGCGCCAACGTTCTAGCAGCAGTGGTAATATGACGTTTATAGTATCGGAGACCACGGGAACAGACGACCATCAACAGCCAATATTTACCGCTCGCAGCACCTCTATCATACGCATGAAGTGATGAGATTAGCTATGATCCCGAAGGCAATGCGCTTGTCCCGAACCCATTGTCCTCGGTCTCTGGTTCGATTAAGGGATGCTTTATAAACCAGGCCTGGCAATCGAAGAGCGGCTCGCCTGGTTCGGGTTTTACACGCACATAGACGCCATCTGACAACAGCTCATACGTGTTGACAGTATCGGCCAGGTAGGGTTGGAGCACGCGATCACGAATGGCCTCGCATAAAACAGGGTCTTCGATGGGAAACAGCGCCTCGACACGACTATTGAGATTGCGTTGCATCATATCGGCACTCCCGAGATAAATCTCTTCGTTGCCGTTATTGCCAAAGCAGAAAATACGGCTGTGTTCCAGGAAGCGTCCCACTTGACCCCTGACACGGATATTCTCGCTCACACCGGGGATACCCGGGCGCAGACAACATATGCCACGCACGATCAGGTCGATGCTCACCCCTGCTTGTGACGCGCGATAGAGCAGGTGAATGATCTCTGGATCGACCAGAGCATTCATTTTAAAGATCAGGCGACCGTTGCCATGCTCTTTCTGTGCCTGTATCTCACGCTCGATACGCTCCGAGATACTGCGCCTGAGACCGATAGGAGCAACCAGCAGCTTGCGGTACGAGCGCTGGCGTGAATAGCCGGTGAGCATGTTAAAGAGGTTCGTCACATCGGCGCCAATATCAGGACGGCAGGTGAACAGGCAGAGGTCTTCATAGATACGCGCGGTAGTAGCATTATAATTGCCCGTTCCAAGATGAACATAGCAGCGCAGGCCATCCTCTTCCTTACGCACAACCATAGCCGCCTTGACATGCGTCTTCAAACCCACCAGCCCATAGACGACATGTACGCCCACACGCTCCAGCTCTCTGGCCCATTCGATATTGTTCTCTTCATCGAAACGCGCCTTCAGTTCCACCAGTACCGCTACCTGCTTGCCATTCTCTATCGCTTCCAGCAGCATGTCGACGACCGGAGAGTGTGTTCCGACGCGATACAATGTCTGCTTAATAGCCAGGACCTGAGGATCGTGGGCCGCCGCACGGATAAAATCCACCACCGAATTGAAGCTATCGTAGGGGTGATGCATCAAGATATCATGTTCGCGAATAGTGGTAAAGAGATTCTGCTCCTTGCGCAATGCCGCCGGTTGGCGCGGCGTGAACGGTGGGTCTTTGAGATCTGGACGTTCCAGGCTGTACAGTTCCATCAGGTCGGATAGGCCAAGGTGACCGTCGATGATTGTTAAATCATTTTCGGTGATCTCCAGATTATCGAGCAGCAAGCTGCGGATACGTGGCGGCATAGAAGGATTAACTGCCAGGTCGACTACACAGCCAAAACGGCGCTCGCGTATGCCCTGTTCAATCGACTCCAGCAGATCGGAGGCCTCGTCCTCTTGCAATTCAATGTCCGCGTCGCGCAGCACGCGAAACGGGTATGATTCCCACACATCGAAGCCGGGGAAGAGCATGTACAGGTGGGCCGCGATAACCTGTTCAATCCACACAAACGCTACCGTATGCGCGTTCTCTGATAAAACAGGGACAGGCACAAGGCGTGGGAGACTAGGTGGAACCTTCACACGCGCAAACCGTGGCTCCTTCAGCGATGGATCGGTAATCGAGACGGCCAGGTTCAAGCTGCGGTTTGAGATATGCGGAAACCGGTGGCCAGGATCAACCGCTAACGGTGTCAATACCGGGAAAATTTCACGCTCAAAATACGAAAGCATTGAGGCGCGCTGCCCTTCATTCAGTTGTTCATAATCCATGATATGAATATGCTGCTCCGCGAGCAAAGGAATGAGATCGTTGAGCCAGTAATAATGAACTTCCTGGATAAGTGGGGCCTGCAATTCGCGCACGACAGCCAGCTGCTCTTCGGCGGTTAAACCATCCGGGCTCAGCGAAATCACGTGCGCCGCGAGCTGGTCTTTCAATCCCGCCAGACGGATCATTATATACTCGTCGAGATTGGAGTCGAAAATTGAAACAAACTTCACGCGCTCCAGCAGTGGATGGCGGCAATCTTTTGCCTCTCCAAAGACGCGGCGGTTGAACTCGACCCAGCTCAATTCTCGATTAATATAGAGATCAGGTCGATCGAATTCTTTAGCGGATGGGGTCGCTGTCAGATTTTGGTGCATATTCTTCTAATTTATCCTGTGGCATCCAAACTATCTTCCATTGTATCACTCCTTCAAACTTCAAGGCAACAGGATAAATGGCATAAAAAAACTCCTCTTGCGAAGAGGAGTTCTGGAGTGGGTGACCAGGGACTTGAACCCTGAACCTAACGATTAAGAGTCGTTTGCTCTGCCATTGAGCTAGTCACCCATTTGAAGTGAAGTGATCATATCATGATACGCTCTGCTCGTCAAGCAGTTTTGCGGATATTTACACCTGTCAGTACCCTTATCGAACCGCAGGAGGTTGTACAATAATACACGCTGTACTTTCTACTTACACAAATTTGGAGTATTGGTGTGCACAGAGCAAGAGCGCCACATATTTTCAGGGAGGAAGAAAGAATGACGTTGAGCGATTTCGCGGATATCTCCATCACTGTACAAGGCATCTTTATTATTGTATCTGTTGGCTTCATTTGGTACCAGGTGCGAGAAAACACACGATTAACGAGGACAGCGAATACCCAGCATCTGGTTGAGTTATGTTCGCCATTCTACCTGCAAATGATCCAGGATCGTAACCAGGCACTGTTGTGGATGCAAGGTGCCAACGAGTGGAAAACGATGGACGAAATTGACAAATTTCGCTATCAGACTCTCTTAACCTGGTGGTTAACGTTTCACGAGAATGTTTACTATCAATGGCAAAATAAGCTCATTGACGAAGACATCCACATATCATGGGAGCGTGATCTTAAGCAATTGATGACCCGACATGACCTCGACCCGCACTGGAATATCATAGATGGCCAATTTCAAGGGCCATTTGTAGGACATCTACATCAAATGGTTGAAGAACGAAAAAAAGTAAGAACATGAGAGGAATGAATTATGATGAACAAGACGCTATTTATTCTCGGAGGAACAGGCTTTATTGGCCATGCAACGGTCATCCAGGCGGTGCAGGCAGGATGGCAGGTGAAAGCCCTGGTTCGTTCGGAAGAAGGGGCAAACAAGCTACGGCAAGTCGGTGCTCATCCTGTCATAGGTGACATCTCCCAGCCCACAGGATGGATAGCCGAGGTCCGAGGAAGTACGGTCTTGATTGATCTAACACAGCCAAAGTTTCCCAGGCGCCTGAGCCGATCCGCCATACAGTCTCTCTCAGCAGATCGTCAGAACATGACGCGAACGACGCTGGAAGCTCTACAGAGGTTGCCTGCCCAGGAACGGCCCATCTTCTTCTCCATCAGTGGCGCTGATGATCTGCAACCGGATGCTCAGGGCACCATCAGCGAGCGTTCACCTCTACGCACGCGTCCACAAGGGTTTGCTCATATCGGCATTCCCGTCCGTCGATTGGTTGAAGCATCGGGTGTAGAGACCACCTACATCTACTTTGGCAATCTCGTGTACGGGCCAGGCAAAGTGTTCGCCGACCAGTACATTAACGGGCTCAAACGTGGGTCAGCTCGTATCATCGGAAAAGGGACGAACCGCCTGCCGCTCCTGCACGTGACTGACGCGGCACGCGCGCTGGTCCACCTGGCTGGTCTCCCGCGTACAGAACTTGCCGGTCGCACCTACATCGCGATGGACGGAGCCGATACGACGCAGCGCGAGTTACTCGTCGATACTGCGGCTTTCATGGGCGTCAAGCGACCCGGAGCCGTTCCCGCATGGCTGGCCACGCTTGTTGCCGGATCGATAGCCGTGGAGACGATCACCCTCGACGCGCACGCCGATCCATCCGCGTTGCTCACGGCAGGGTTCCGTTTCCGCTACCCCTCACACCGCGAGGGTGTGCCAGCGGCTCTGGCAGCGCTTGGCTACACCCCTACCAACGTCCGTATTGAAAGGAAAGCAACATGATCCGCCACAAGTTGTTAGAAAGGAGTCGAGACGATGACAGTCAACAACAGTAGTGCGCACACTGATATACGTGCAGGGACAATGCTGCAAGGAGGACGCTGGATTGCCTTTGCTGGATGTGCCTATGCTGTGCTCCTGCTGTTGTGGGTAGCGGCTGTGAGCGTGGTGAGTGGACGACGCGCCACGTGAGGAACCAGCACGTGGGCTTTGCGCAGGCATGCAGTTCAACGGTACACCTCCACTGGCTGGTTCAGCAATCACACGGGAGTTGGCACATGTCACAGAAAGTGAGGCAGATCGATGGCTATATCAGTACGACCATGCTCTACCTGCTCCGGGGTCGGAGGCTGCCACCGCTGATTGTGGCGCATTGGGCATCCGATGCAGCCAGCGCACTCTTCGCCGCGCTACCCGAAGACAAGCGAACACTTCCAGGGCGTCAACGACACAGGAAACTGTTGGCGGGAAAGGTGTAGACAGCCGTCTGAGCACATGTTAACATAAGAATGTTACATTGTGTAACAAAGTTTTGGCGAGGCTCCTGACAACTCTCAGGTGCAATGACTGCATGAATAAGGAGAGGGTTATGGCAACTACACAGCCCCAACACAGGTTCGGACGGCTCCGCAAAGACGCCATTACGGTCATCGGCGCAGTTGTACTATCAATGGCGTTCAT
>Ga0209027_1000504_pt1 | contig 13875 bp, 10 predicted proteins | sample GraSoi013_1_20cm_3_FD_185821 | JGI IMG/M metagenome (GOLD analysis project Ga0209027, IMG submission 185821) | Grasslands soil microbial communities from the Angelo Coastal Reserve, California, USA - Sample 09_27_2013_1_20cm (SPAdes) (version 2) | ecosystem: Environmental > Terrestrial > Soil >...
AGGCGCGGGCGCGCCTCATCGCCGCGCTCACCGGGCACGTGGGGCTGCCGGTGCGGCGCATCCTGGAAGCCGGTTGCGGCACCGGCATGCTGCGCACGGCGCTGCGGCGGCTGCTGCCGCGCGCGCACTACGTGGCACTCGAGAGCAGCGAGTACCTGTGCCGGCGCTACGGTTGGGAGCGCGGCCGCATCGAGACCTACCGCGCACCAGCGCCCTTTGACCTGGTGATCTGTTACGACGTGCTGCAGTACCTGGAGGCGGCGGCGGCGCGGCGGGCGCTGGCGAATTTCGGCCGGCTGTGCCGCGGCGTGCTGTACTTCAGCGCCCTCACGCGTCTCGACCTCGAGCGCAACTGCGATCACGAGCGCACCGATGCCGACGTGCACCTGCGCAGCGCGCACTGGTACCGCGCGCGGCTCACGCGCCAGTTTCGCGAGGCGGGCCTGGGGTTCTGGCTGCGGCGCGGCGCGCCGGTCACGCTCTGGGAGCTGGAGTCGGAGTGACGGCGGCCGCCGCGGGCGGGCGCCGGCGGAACAGCGGGTACAGCGGCAGCCCGAGCAGGATCAACACCAGCGTCGCAATACATTCCTTCGGACTCGTGAGCAGCGCGCTGATCACGATCCACACCATGACCAGCATGAACACCAGCGGTACCCACGGATAGCCCGGCAGGCGATAGGGCCGCGCGGCGTGCGGCAGCCGGCGGCGCAGCACCAGCACCGCGAGCATCACCGGAATCCAGAACAGCGCGTACGACATCACCGCCATGTTGGTGAGCTGATCGAAGGTGCCCGAGACCGCCAGCAGCGCGGCCCAGATGCACAGCAGCACCAGCGAGGTGACCGGCACGCGCGTGCGCGGGCTCAGGCGTCCGAAGCCGGCGAAGAACAGCCCGTCGCGCGCCGCGGCGTAGGAGACGCGCGCCCGCGCGAGGATGGTGCCGTTGAGTGAGCCGACGGTGGAGATCAGGAATATCAGCGCCGCGACCGCCACGGCGCGGCTGCCGAGGAAGGTCTGCACCGCGCGGGCGGCGACCGAGGGCGCTTCCGGGTAGGCGGTGGAGTTGGCACTCGCGACCTGCCACAGCGGCAACGCGTACAGGTACGCGGTGTTGATGGCCAGGTAGATCGCCAGCACCAGCAACGATCCGCCGATGATGGCGCGTGGCAGGTTGCGTTGCGGATCCTGGACCTCGCCCGCCGCCATGGGCAGGTACTGCCAGCCGCTGTAGGCCCACAGGGCCGCGAACATCGCCGCCCCGAAGCCGGCGAGGCCGCCGCTCGCGCTGCCGGAGGGCGCCGCCAGGTTCGACCAGTCGTGCACGTCGGAGAATGCGAACGTGCCGCCGGCGACTGCGATGATCGCCGCCACCTTGGCGACCGTCAGTACCGTCTGCACGCGCCCACCCAGCATGACGCCGGCGCAGTTGATGGCGGCGAACACGCCGATCACGCCGATCGCGATCAGCTGGCGCGTCCCGAACTGCCAGGAGTAATCGGCGCCGAACAGGTGCACGCTGTACGCGAACCACTGCTTGTCGAAGGTATGGATGTCGGAGAGGAAGATTGCCACCGCGGCGCCGTACGCGGCGATGCTCGCCCCGCCGAGCACGAAGCTGTTGCAGGCGTACAGGAAGCCGGGGACCTCGCCGAAGGCGGCCCGCAGGTACACGTACTCGCCGCCGGCGTGCGGCAGCAGCGCGCCGAGCTCGGCGAAGCACAGGGCGCCGAGCATGGCCACGACGCCCGCCGCCACCCACGCCGCCAGCACCAGCGCCGGCGTACCCACCGCCTGGGCCATGGCGGCGGACTTGAGGAAAATGCCGGTGCCGATGGTGATACCGACCACCAGCGAGGCGGCGTGCGTGAGCGTCAGGTCGCGGCGCGGCTGCAGGTCGGAGCAACTCATACGCTATCGTACAATCCCACGCACCAGCGCACGGAGGTAAAGCGATGGCAGGGCACGAATACCGGGCCAGTATCCACTGGGCGCGCGGCGCCGCTGCCTTCACCGACCAGCGTTACAGCCGCGCACACACCTGGCGCTTCGACGGCGGCGTCGAGGTGCCCGCGTCTTCCTCGCCGCAGGTGGTGCGGGTGCCGTTGTCGGTCGAGGCGGCGGTCGATCCCGAAGAGGCGCTGGTCGCCGCGCTGTCGAGCTGTCACATGCTGTGGTTCCTGTCGCTGGCCGCCGGCGGCGGCTGGCGGGTCGATGATTACAGCGACGATGCCGCGGGCGTGATGGGCAGGAACGCCGCCGGCCGGACCGCCATGGTGCGCGTCACGCTGCGCCCGCGCGTCGCGTTCTCGGGCGAGCGGCTGCCCGCGCGCGCGGACATCCTGCAGCTGCATCAGCGCGCGCACGATGAGTGTTTCATCGCCAACTCGGTCACCACCGAGGTTCGCTGCGAGCCGCGCTTCGATGCCTGAGCCGGTGGTTACGTTCCGCGGTGCGGTGCGCTGCCGGCGCGCGAGCGGGCCGCTCGGTCTCACGCTGATCGGCGGCACGCCCGAGCGCCCCGACGAGACGACCGCGCTCGCCTTCAGCGCCGCGGCGCCGGCCGGATTCCCCGACGCGCTGGAGGATGCGGTGGTCGAGCGCCTGGGCGCGAATCAGTATCGGATCTACAGTCCGCCGCGCGAGTGGCTGATCGCCGCCGCCGCCGTGCACCTGCACCGCGAGATCGCCGCGCAGTTCTACCGCGCGATCCCGCCGCGAGCGGTGCCGGCGCCGAAGCGCTGGATGTGGAGAATCGTGCTCGCGCTCGCCGCGACCCGCGCGGGACTGGCGCTGCTGCGCGCGCTGCGGCGCTGAAGAGTCAGGCGCTCCAGGCTCAGGAGGTCGGCGTCGGCGTGCTCAGCCCGATGATCTGCGCCGGCGCGACCGGCAGCCGGCGTGCGCCGATGAGGGACGCGTACGCGGCCAACTCGCCGTGGAAGGCGCGCTGCCAGGTGAACTGTCTGAGTACGCGGGCGCGGGCGGCGGCGCCGACCGCATCGAGGTCACGCTGGTAGAGAGCCGCGATCGCCTCCGCCATGCCGGAGGCAGAGTCGGGCGCGGCGAGCACCCCGACACTCTCGTCGATGAGCTCCGGAAAGGCGCCGGCGCGCGCCGCCACCACCGGACGAGCGCACGCCATGGCTTCCAGGATCACCAGCCCGAAGGTCTCCCTGGTGCCGGCGTGGACCAGCGCGTCGGCGGAGGCGATCCACTGCGCCAGCTCCACGCTGTCGCGCCGGTATGGCAGCATGGTGACGTTGGCCGCAGGGCGCGCGGCGCGCTGCCCGCCGATCAGCAGCAGGTGATAGGGACGTCCCAGGCGCGCAAACGCCTGCAGCAGCACCGGCAGGTTCTTCTCGCGCGCGAAGCGGCCCGCGTATATCAGCACGCGCGCCTGCCCGGGCAGGCCGAGCCGCGCGCGCAGTCCGCCGCTGCGCCGCGCGGGACTGAACACTTCGGCGTCCACGCCGAGTGGCTGGTGCAGCGCGTGCGGCACGCCGAGCTCGTTCAGGTACTCGCACATGAGTCGGCTCGGCGCAAACACCACGTCGAAGCGCTCGTACAGCCAGCGCAGGTAGCGGCGAATGACCGGTTCGGTCAACCAGCCGCAGTGCCGCCGCCCGGCAAGCTGCGGCAGGTTCGAATGATAGAAGGCCGCCAGTGGAATGCCGCGGCGCTGCGCGACGCGCCACGCGCACCACGCCGGATGAAACGCATCGCCCACCTCGATGAGGGTGGGCTCGAGCGCATCGAGCAGCCGCGCCCAGCGGCGCGGGTTGAGCGGCAGGCGATAGTTGAAAGTTCCCGGCACCGGATAGCCGGACAGGGTGCAGACGCCGCCGCGCTCGAGCCGCGTTGCGCGGCCGGGCACGACGAGCGTGTGTTCCCAGCCGGTGTGCGCCTCGAGCCAGGTATGTTTGGCGGACAGGTAGCGTTTGACGCCGCCGCTGGTGGGTGAGTAGAACAGGGTCGTATCGACGAGATGCATGGATTCTTGTCAGCGGCACGCCGAAGGTGCGCATTGCACCTTCAGGAGGATTGGGTGTCAAGCTGTGCAGTGCCTGGCAACAGTGCCGCGGCGCGACGGTTACCGCCGACGCGCGCCAGTTGGTTCAGCGCAGCGCGTCAGTCTATGCGGGCTTTATGTTGGCGTTGAGGCGGAACAGGTTCGCCGGATCGTAACGCTTCTTGAGGGCGGCAAGCCGCGGGTAGTTGTCGCCGTAAGCGGCATGCACGCGGACCTCACGATCATCGCTGGCGGCCAGATTCACGTACTGTCCCCGAGTCTGTGGCTCGAGCTTCGCCCAGGCGCGGCGCACCCAGTCGATCTCGCGCGCGGTGTCCCCGGCGGGCATTTTCCACGACGTGAACACTCCGACGTTATGACTCGCCCCGCGGTTGAAGTACGCGGTGGCCGCAGGCTTCACGCGGCTGATCGCGCCGCCCTGGTGCTGCATCCACAGAAACGCGCCGTCCGACGGCGCGCTCTCGGTGAACTCGACCATGGTATCGATGAGGTTGGGTGTAATGCCGTAGACCAGTCCGCCCTTGCCATAGGCGCCCAGGGGGCTGATGCCGCGCAGGTCGGCGCTGCCCTGCAGCGTGGCGTAGGGGGCCACGGCCAACTGGTCCTTGAGCGGCTTGCCGATCTTGCGCAGCGGCGCGACCACGCGCTGCGCGTCGGCCTGCGGACCGCAGTAGCAGACGGTGAGTCCCAGCCAGCGCGCGCCCTGCGGGGCCGTGCCCATGGCCATATCCACGTACAACTCATCCGGCGCAGCCGCGACCACGTCCGCGAAGCCGCGCAGCAGCTGACGCGCATCCGCGAACGGGTAGCTGAGCTCCCCGCCGTACATGATCGGCGTGACCTCGTGCAGGCGGAACGTGAAAGAGGTCACCACGCCGAAGTTGCCGCCGCCGCCGCGCAGGGCCCACAACAGATCCGCATTCTCGGCAGCGCTGACGCGCAGCCACTTGCCGTCCGCCGTCACCAGCTCAGCGCCCAGGAGGTTGTCGCACGTGAGCCCGAACCTGCGGCCGATGCGTCCGACCCCGCCGCCCAACGTCAATCCCGCCACGCCCGTGTCGGCGACGGTGCCGACGGGTGTGACGAGCCCGAACGCCAGCGCCTCGCGGTCGAGCTGGCCGAGGAGCGCCCCTGCCTCCACGCGCGCCACCCTGGCGATCGGATCGACCTCTACCGCACGCATGGGCGAGACGTCGATGACCAGCCCGCCGTCGCACCCGGACTGACCCGACACGCTGTGGCCCCCGCCGCGCACCGCGGTCAGAAGGCCGTGAGCGGCCGTGAAGCTCACCGCGCGCCTGACGTCCGCCGCTCCGACGCAGCGCACGATGAGGGCCGGCTTGCGATCGAATGACGGGTTCCACAGCCGCCGCGCGCCCTCGTACGCGGACTGGTCGGCGCTGATGAGCTCACCGCGCAGCCCCGCGCGCAGGTCCTCGATGTGCGCGGATTTGAGAGTCAGCTGCCGCCCGTCGAGTCCCACCGCGGGAATGTCTGCGCCAGCGCTCGCAGCGGCGCGACGGCAGGGCAGGGCTGCGGCGGCCAGCGCGGCGACACCTGTCGCGCAGAAGTCTCTTCTTCGCATGTTATTTCCCCCCAGGCGCTCAGACGCCGGCGCTCCCGGAGGGTGCTCCGGGCCTGGGGCGTCCGTCAAGCCGTCGGCCTGTGCCATGCGCGGCTGTGGCACACTAGCGCCCGACACACGCGGGTGAGACTGACCGTTGGCTGATCGCCTCATGAGCCGGCTGCTGCGGCGCCTCATCGTTCTGCAGCCCGGTGAGGCGCCCGCGCTGCTGGCGTCGTTCGCCACGCTGTTGTGCATGTTCTCGAGCTACACCATCCTGCGGCCGGTGCGCGATGCCCTCGGCATCACCTCGGGGCTGGAAAACATCCCCTACCTGTTCTGGGGCGTGTTCGTGGTCATGCTGCTGCTGCAGCCGCTGTATGGCTGGGCCACCTCGCGCTTCCCGCGCTCGGTGTTTCTGCCGTGGGTGTACGGATTCTTCGCCGCCAACCTGCTCATCTTCTGGGTGTGGTTCCGCGTGCAGGCGGACCACACCTGGATCGCGCGCAGCTACTTCGTGTGGGTGAGCGTGTTCAATCTGTTCGTGGTGGCGGCGTTCTGGAGCCTGATGGCGGACGTGTTCAGCCGCGAGCAGGCGGGGCGCCTGTTCGGTTTCATCTGGGCGGGCGCCAGCAGCGGCGGGCTGATTGGCCCGTTCATCGACCGCAAGCTCGCCGTGCCGCTCGGTGCCATCAATCTGCTGCCGCTCTCCGCAGGACTGCTGCTGGTGTCGCTGCTGTTCATGGCGCAGGTCATCCGTTGGCAGCGACGGCAGGGGGCGCGCGCACCGGCGCGCACGGCCGCGATGCCCGACGGGGTCGCTGCGCCAGGCGCGGACGGCGCGGTCGGCAGCGGGGTGTTCGCCGCATTCGTGCAGGTGGTGCGCTCGCCCTACCTGCTCGGCATCGCGGCGTTCGTGCTGCTGATGACCTGGGTGTCGACGTTCCTGTACCTCGAGCAGCAGGCGTTCGTCGCCAAGGCGTTCGGCAACGCGGATGAGCGCACGCGCTTCTTTGCCGGCATCGATTTGTGCGTGCAGGGCGCATCGCTGACGATCCAGTTCCTGCTGTTCGGCCGGCTGTTCAGGTGGCTCGGCATGCGCGCGCTGCTCGCCTCGGTGCCGCTCATCATGACCGCCGGCTACGCGCTGTTCGCGCTGGCGCCGGTCTTCACGGTGCTGGTGTTGGTGTACGCGGTGCGCCGCGTCGCCGACTACGCCATCACGCGACCGTGCCGCGACTCGCTGTTCACCGTGGTGAGCCGCGAGGAGAAATACCAGGCGAAGAGCCTCATCGACACCTTCGCCTATCGCGGCGGGGATGCGCTCTCCGGCTCGCTCTACAAGGGGCTCGCCGGCGGGCTCGGCGCAGGTCCCACGGCGATCGGCTGGCTGGGTGCAGGGATTTCGGCCCTGTGGAGCGTGCTGGCGCTGGCGTTGGGACGCGCCTTTGAGCAGCGCGGTCGCAGCGTTCGAGCCAACCCCTAGGCAGCGCTCGACTGTTGTGCCTCGCCTGCTGCGCGGGCGCGCAGCGCGGTCGCGGCGGCCATGATCAGCTGAGCGCTGCCCAGGCGCTCGGCGCGGGACTTCGCCAGCAGCCCCGTGAGCAGCGGCTGGTAGCGCGCCAGCCCGGCCGGCAGCGCCGGCAGCGGTGCACTGACGTGCTGCTGCAGCACTTCCATGGCGGTGTTGCCGGTGTAGGGCTTACTCCCGGTCAGCATCTCGTAGAAGATGACTCCGAGACTGTAGAAATCCGAGCGCGCATCGAGCGGCTCGCCGAGCGCCTGCTCGGGACTCATGTAATACGGCGATCCGAGCAGCACGCCCGTCTGCGTGCTCACGGTGCTGCCGTCGAGGGAGCGCGCCAGGCCGAAGTCGATGAGCGCCACGGCGTCGTTCTCGCGCAGCATCACGTTCGGCGGCTTCAGGTCGCGGTGCACCAGTCCCGCCTCGTGCACCACCTGCAGGGCCGCGGCGATCTGTGCCACGAAATGCAGCGCCTTGCGCTCGCTCACGCCGCGCTGGATACGCGCCTTCAGATCCCCGCGCGGCAGGTACTCCATCGCCAGGTATTCGAAACCGGCGTGCACGCCGTAGTCGTAGATCTCCACGACCAGCGGGCTCCTGACCGCCATGACCGCCGTGTACTCGCGCTCGAGGAACTGGCGGCCGGCCACTTCGTCGCGCAGCGTCTTGCTTACCTTGAGCGCGACGAAGTGTCCGCGCTGCGCGCTGGTGGCGAGATACACCACCGCCTTTGCCGACTCGCCTATCTTCAGGCGCAGCGTGTAACCCGGAATGACCTCGGCGTTCGCGCCCGCGAGCAGCGCCGCCACGTCCGCGCCCGGCAGCGGCTCGGAGCCGGGGGCCGCCCCGGCAGCGGGCTCGGCAGCGGGCTCGGCAGCGGGCTCGGCAGCCGGCGCGGAAGCGGGCTCGGCAGCCGGCGCGGCAGCCTTGGCGGCGCTCGGCACGGACGGCTCGCCCGCGGCTGGCGGCGCGCCGGACTCCGGCGCGGCTTGTGGCGCGGCGAGCGCGTGCAGCGCCTGGTCGCGCGACAGGTTCGCGAGGCTCGCCAGACGCCGCGCCACGCGCCGTTCGACGCGCCGCAGCGCGACCCGCACCGCGGTACCCAGGCGCTCGGGCGTCAGCAGGCGCTTGGGCAGGTAGTCGAGCGCACCGAGGTGCAGGGCGCGCACCGCGGTGAGCTCGTTACCGTCCTCGGCCAGCGCGATGACCGCGGGCGGCGCCGGCTGCTCGCGCATGCGGCGCAACAGCGACAGCCCGGGGGACTGCGGGTCCTCGGGACTCGAGCCGAACACGGCGGAGAGCAACAGCAGGTCGCAGTCGCGGCCCGAGAACTGGGTGCACCAGCGCTCGAATTCGCCGCGATCCAGCATGCTGACGCTCGCCTGCGGGAAGAGCGCGTCCAGGTGATGGCGCAGCCACTCGCCGTAGCGCACGTCATCGTCGACGACCAGCACGCGGGCGGGAGTGTCCATGGGTCGCGCGCTCACCGCTGCATGGCAAAGCGCAGGCGCACCCGGGCGCGCTGGGTGACGGCCTGCCCGTCGCGCAGCACGGGCTGGTAGTGCCAGTGGCGCACGGCATCGAGCGCCGCCTGTTCGAAGATGCCGACCGGTTGGGCGCCGACGATCGTGAGCTCGCCGACCGAGCCGTCGGTGTTGACGAGGAACTGCAGGTCCACCCAGCCATCGATGCCGCGCCGGCTGGCGTCGGAGGGAAACAGCGGCGCCACGTAGCGCGTGCGGGTAATGGAGCTCGCGCTGACATAACTGCTCGCCTGCTGCGCCGCATCCTGAGCGGCGCCGATGGCGGTTTCCACGGTTCCGATGCTCGCCGGGTCGGCGCCCGCGGCACGGGCTTCGGTGAGCCAGCGGCGCGCGAGCGCATAGTCCTGCGCGCGCAGCGCGCCGCGCGCTTCATCGAGCACGCGGGTGTCGAATGCCGTGCGCGCGAGCCGCGTGGTCGGATGGTCCGGATCCGCCTGCAGCAGCTGCGCCAGGTAGAACTTGGCGCTGTCGGCGGCCGGGTCGGTGATTCTTCCTTCGGCGAGGCGCGCGTCGAAGGCGAGTGCCAGACGCGCCAGCGACTCGGCCTTGCTGGCGCCGCGCAGCCGTTGTGCCCCGGCACGCAGTGCCGCGACGTCGGCCCGTTGCGCTCCCGCGGCGGCGGCCGCGGACGTCCAGCCGTCCGCCTGGTCCGGGTTGCCGGCGGTGAGCGCCTTGGCCGCCTCGGCCTGCAGGCGCGCAATGAGATCCCGCGTCGCCTGCTGCACGAGCGCATCGCCGGGGGCGAGCGCGCGCGCCGATTCGAAGAAGAAGCGCGCGCTCTGTGCGGGCGGCTCGATGAGCTGCCCGCGCAGCAGCGCCTCGCGGCCGCGCCTGAGAGACTCCGCCACGCGCTCGTCGACCTGCTGCTGCGCGAACTGCCGGCGCGCCTGCTCGACCAGCGTCGAGTGACGCCCGCCGCGCGTGGCGTCATCGAGCGCCGCGAGGGCGCCGGCGACGTTGCCGGTGGCGGCGGCGTGTTGCGCCTTGTCGAGCACCAGGCGTTCGCGTTGCGCGCCGATCTGCGCCAGCAGGAACGCCACGCGCGGGTGGCCTGGGTCGATGGCGTGCGCCTGGTCCGCGAGCTGCTGCGCATCCTGCAGGCGTCGCTCCTGCAGCGCGCCTTCCGCGTCCGACACCAGTCTGTCGATGGTCTGCTCGAGGCCCTTCACGGCGCGCGGATCGCGCGCGTTGCGGCGCAGGGCCTCGCGGTACAGGTCCGCGGCGCTCGCCCCGGGCGGCGCCACCAGCTCACCGGCGGCGAGTGCGCGGTCGGCTCGCGCCAGCAGAGCCTCGAGGGTCGCATCCCCGGCGGCGGTGGCGGCAGAGCGCTCCGCGGCCGGGGGCGCCGGGCGCAGCGGTGTCGGTGGAGCGTTCAGGCCGACCCACAGCAATGCTGCGGCGAGCGCCGCGAAGCCCGCGGCGAGGAGCCACCATTTCGCGCCGCGCGGGGCGCGCGCGGCGAGCGCCGTGGCGATGCCTGCGGGGCCGCCGGGCCCTTCCGCATGCCGCCGCCAGGCCGCCTCGACGAACAGCCGCACGCGCTGCGCGGAGACGGGCTTGTGCAGGAAACGATGCACCGAGCCGTCGGTGATCTGGGCCGAGAGGCCCACCTGGTCCTCGGCGCCGCCCGCCACGATGAGCACGATGTCCGGAAACTGCGCGTGCAGCCGCGCCGCCAGCTGCCCGGCGGGGGTGGCGAGCGCGGCGACATCCAGGACCACGACCCCGGTGTGATGCGCCATCAATGCACCGGCCAGATCGATCTCGGAGCCGGCGGCGTACACCTCGTGCGCCGGGTCGGCGACCTGCCTGAGGGTCTGGATGAGCTTGCGGTCCTGGGTCAACGCCAGGAGTTGCTTGCCGATGAGCGTCAGTTGCGGCGGCGGCGCGACGCCCGGGGGTGGCGTAGCGGCCGAACTTTGCGCTTTGGTGTGGGAAGCCACGGCTGTCACGATCTAAAACCCGCCCGTTGGGCTCAGCGCCCGGCCGCGGGAATTACCATGACGCAATGCACGCGGCCTGTCGCTAACGGCGGCTGGATTCTGTGAAACTGGTCATACGCAGGGGTTATTTACCCGCGCGGCACCCCGGGGTGGGACGCGCTATCCTGCAAAACCGAAGTCACAGGCGACATATCCTGGGTGTGATGCGACACGTTCCGGCAAGGTGTGCGTGGGCCTTCGGCGCCTGGCTGGCGATGGCGGCGTACCCGCTCGCGTGGGCGGCCGTCAGCTCCACCGGGGTGAGCATGAGCCAGAAGAACGCGGCGCTCGAGTTTCTGCAGGCCGTCGCCAGCGGCGATCCGGAAGCGGTGGCGTTCGCGATTCATCCGGATGACCTGCGGGCCCTGCGGCTGCGGATCCTGACCCTGCTGCACGAGGAGGCGAAGCGCGGCGACAGCACGGTGCGCAACCGGCTGTTTGGTCCGGCCCGGCCGCTCGACGAGATCGAGCACCTCACCGACACCGGTTTCTACGCAACCCTCGCCGACCGGCTGTATCTGCCTGGCCGGGAATACGACGGCGCCGAAGGCATTGCCAGCATCGCGGAGAAGGACGGCAAGGTCGAGGTGCTGATCCGCGCCCGCCCGCCCCGCGATCGCGGCAAGGTGCAGGTGGTCAACGTCGTCACGCTCAAGCCCTTCGGCAAGGACTGGAAAGCGGCGCTGCCGACGGAGATCGAGGCGCAGATCGACGATCTCATCGCCGGCCGGCACGGCACCTCCGCCGCGGCGCGTACGCCCGCCGCGCTGCGCGGCGGCGGCCGCAGCACCGCCCCGGCGCAGCCCGGGATCATCGAGCTGCTCGCCACCTCGGAGAAGCTGCTGTCGGAGGGCAAGTGCGACGTCTATTACGGCAAGCAGATGAGCCCCGAGTTCCGGCGCGTGACCGGCAAGAAGGCGCTGGCGGCGCTGGTGGCCGCGTGTCAGAACAGCCTGGGCACGCGCGAGATGCTGTTAGCGACCCTGCACATCGTGCAGGGGCTCGAGCCGCGCTATGAGTACGAAGGACAGCAAGCGACCTACGACCTGACGGGCCAGGGGCTGCCCTTCGATCACTTCGTGCTCGAGCAGGTCGACAAGCACTGGTACGTCGCCGAGTAGCCGGCGCCTCAGTCCCGCGGCAGCAGGAACCGCGCTCCGCGGTAGGACAGCACCGCACCCTCGGGTGTGATGCTGTCCACGTGCACGCCCTCGGGCAGCGAGTCGCCTTCGCGCAGCTTGTGCATGTTGATCATGACGAAGCGATCCTGCGGGCGCTGCGCGAACGCGTGCAGATCCAGCCGCAGCTGCGGAATGCTCGCGCCGGCAGCGGCCGCCGCGTCCTGATACAGGGGCACGCCGTCCGCGGTGGCGCGCCGCACGCGGTTGCCGAGCAGCGGTGCGGCCGCCGGTTCGGCCGCGGGCGCGTAGTCGTCGGGATTGTCGGCGGCGCCGCTGGCGGCGCCCGGGGCTGGCGGCAGCGCGGGCGCCGCGCCGGGTGGGGATGCAGCCGGCAGCGTCAGCGGGGCGCGCGCGGGCGTGCTTGCGGCTGCGGCAGTTGACGCCTGGGCCGCGCGACTGGCAGCGGCCGTGCCGCTGTCGGGGCCGGGTGCCGCCGGATGCCGCCACAGCGTCCACATGCCGATCGCGAGGTTCACCACCAGCAACGCCGCAACCGCGACGGCCCACAGCGGCAACGCGCTGCGCGGCGGCGCGACCTTGACCTCGAAGAGCGCCGGGCCGCTGTGGCGCTGGCGATCGCTCTCGGACTTCTTCAGGGCATCGAGGATGAAGGACATCGATCACCCGCCATGATGATCAGTATCGACGGCGGACAGCAGCGGCGTATCGGCGCCGCCCACGGCGCCGGCGAGGGCGATCTGCGTGCGAACACCCGCGATGCCGTCGACGGCGAGCTGGTGCCGGCGCTGAAAGTCGCGCACCCAGCCGGTGAGCTCGGCGTCGAACAGGTCGCTGACCGGAGCATCATCGGCGACGCCCTGCAGGCGCTGCAGGCTGCGGCGCAGCCAGCGCACCTCGGCGCCGCGCATCCCGGCCGACAGCGCCTTCACCGGCGAGCTGGCCGGTCGCCACAGCATGACGAAATCGCCCAGCCAGAAGTGCGATAGCTCGCCGAGGCCAACGCTGCGTGTGCCGCCGAGCTCGATGCGCGCCTGCTCGTCGTCGAGCGCGGTGAGCACCACCTCGTGATTCGTGCCGGCGCCGTCGCTGAGCATGAGGATCGCCGGGCGGTTGTACAGGCGCAGCTGGCCGAATGAGCCGCGCTCGATCACGCACTCCAGGCCCTGTTGCGTCGCCTGGCTGCACGGATCGGTGCTGTTGGCCTGGTACTTGGCGCCCCACAGTCCGAGGAGCCGCGCGAATGCGCTGTCGGTGTCGGTCTCGGCGGCGTGCTGCGCCAGGAGCTCCGCGAGGTGGGGTGCGGGCGCAGCCGTCACCGCGGCCCGCGCCGGGTCGGCCGCCGCGCCGCTAAGCGCCGCCTGCCCGCGCGGCAGGCGCGCCGCGCCCGAGCTCCACGGCTGCAGGTTCCACAGCGTCACGGCGGCGATGCCGAGCAGCGCGGCCACGCCGGCCGTGAGGGCCCAGGGGAGCCAGTGCGGCGCGAAGCGCCGGCCGAAGACCTCGGCGGCGGCGGCGCGCACCATGTTCGTGGGCACGCGGTGCCGGTCGAGCGAATAGGCGCCGAGGAGCGCGCGGTCGCAGATGACGTTGATGACGCGCGGCACGCCGTGCGACAGCCGGAACGCTTCATTCAGCGCCGCGGGTGCGAAGATGTCGGTGGTCGCGCCCGCGACCCGCAGCCGGTGGCGCACGTAGGCGACGGTCTCGTCGTGCGACAGCGGATTGAGGTGATAACGGCCGGTGATGCGCTGCGCCAGCTGGCGCAGCTCGTTGCGCGAGAGCAGCTCGCGCAGCTCGGGCTGGCCGATGAGGATGATCTGCAGGAGCTTCTGCGTGTTGGTCTCGAGGTTGGTGAGCAGGCGCACCTGCTCGAGCACGTCCGGCGACAGGTTCTGCGCCTCGTCCACCACCAGCACGACTCGCTTGCCCGCGGCGTGGGCGCGCAGCAGGTAGTCGCTGAGGATGTCGACCAGGTCCTTCAGGCTCCCGCACGCGGCGTCCGGCACGCCGATGCCGAGCTCCTCGCAGATGGTCAGCAGGAACTCCGGCGCCGTCATCCTGGGATTGAGGATGAGCGCGATTTCGGCGTTC
>Ga0209027_1000505_pt1 | contig 13865 bp, 10 predicted proteins | sample GraSoi013_1_20cm_3_FD_185821 | JGI IMG/M metagenome (GOLD analysis project Ga0209027, IMG submission 185821) | Grasslands soil microbial communities from the Angelo Coastal Reserve, California, USA - Sample 09_27_2013_1_20cm (SPAdes) (version 2) | ecosystem: Environmental > Terrestrial > Soil >...
ACGGTATGCACCGATCTGCACCGGGTTGCTGCGTCGGGCACCTCCTGCACGCATCCCGCGCGATGGTCGAAGAGCGCTTCGGTACTGGCCACCGCCGCCTTTCGACCCCGAGCAACCGGTCACGCGCGCAGGAAGCGGACACTGAGATGGCGCGAAGCGGACGTCCGCCGAGGCACAGGGTCAGGCGGACTTGCGCGCGGAAGCCTCCGCCGGCACCGGTCGCCGCGCTTGCGGCTTGAATCCTTGGATCGCCTTGATCTGCCGCCCGTGGCGCTCGATGGTCCGGTCAGCTCCAGATGGTGACCGGTGACCGGCAGCCTTGCCCCTGGCGCGCTTGGCGGCGACGCGAGCGTTACGGTGCTCCAGCCTCTTTGATTCCATCAAAACTCTGTCCTTTTTCATCGCAACTCCAAGTCGAGCACCTTGATGCTCTTCATCCACTCAAACAGCTGAGCGTTGGTCAGCCGAAACATCGGCACCCACATCGCAAGCTTCGTGTCCCAAAAACACAGATGACCACTATCGCTGACCTTGCAGTGCGGGTAACGGTTAGGACCGATATGACCGCCGGGAAACCGTGTCCTCATGACTAGCCCCCATTTGAGCAGGCTCCCAATCGAAGCGTACGTGAATCGGCGATAGATGAAAGTTCTCGGGCGTCTCTCAAGACATCCGAACTAAGGAAGCCAGGGTGCGATTATTTGCGCGGAATCTTGGCCTGTTCGTCGCGCATGCTGAACGACACGCGCAATCACGCGATGGATTCGAATGATCGCCGCGCCCGTAGACCGGTAACCTGACGAGAGCCCTGCCCCCTCGCAGCGAGCCCCCAATCGGGCCGGCGATCTGAACATTCGGTGAGGGGTGCAGGATGGCTGCGGCCGCAGTTTGACCACGTTGCGCGATGCATTTCGGTGCAGACCGTTGCACGGCGTTACATCCCTGCCCTTGCGCCTCGAGCAGTCTTCGCATGAAACACCCGAGTCAAGGCCATTTCATCCGTTGCGAAAATCTGCGATGTGAATGGTCGCAGCCGGCGCAGAGCCCGCTGATCGCCCGCGGGCCCAGGCTACGAGCTCCGTCACGCTCGGACGATCCTGCGGGCTGGGGCTCAGACAGCGCACTACAACTTCGCGGAATGCCGAGGAGAAATCGGCCGGCAGCACGATGGCTTCCCTGGGCTCGCCCAAGCCCGGTGGCAGACAGCGAGTGAGCGCTTCGAACAGGCTGACGCCGAGCGCCCAGATGTCATCAGCAGTGGAACTGCTCCCGTGCCGGGCTTCCGGAGGGTCGTACACGGTGGGCGTGTTAGCGCTCATCGTGCCTGCATTGACGTGACGTATCGTGTCGCTTGCCAGCTTCAGCTGATCTCCAACAACCAGGATGTTTGCCGGCTTCAACTGGCCTTGCACCAAATCTCGGCCGTGCAAAAACGCCAGTGCGTCCAGGGTCGGCAGCAGCATCTCTCGCGCTTCGTCGTCCGTCAGGGCGCGGTGTTGCAACAGCTGCGCAAGAGTCTGGTCGGCGTACTCCATAACGGTGTACAGATAGGGCAATCCGTCCAGTTGGCACCCGCCCCATTCCCACAGGCGAAGCAGGTGAGGATGAGCGAGGGCGCCAGCCCGCTTCCACCGCGGCAGTTGTGATTCCGCTAGGGCCCGATTGGTGGGAATGAGTTTGACGGCGACCTCCGGAGGGCGTCGCGCCGCTGACACTGTGAGGAAGACGCCGCTGTGATTCGAGCAACCGAGATAGCGTCCCAAAGGAAACACGCCGTTGACGACGTGCCCCTGCCAGCTCGTCCAGCCCTCGCTCATCAATTTCCTTGGTTCCACGCTCATATGCGCCCCGAAGCGCCGCTCAACAACTGCGTGATCCATCTCTGGGGTTCCTAAAAGCGGACCGGTTCCCGGAGCCTTCTGTGCCAGGAGCCGCGCTACCAGGCGATCGAGCGGGTGCCGCACTTTCCGGACTGAAGAGGACAGTGCCCCCCGAAGCCGGCACTCTCAGGCGCTGCGACACCATTTACCGCTCTGATCAGGTATCCAGGTCCCGCAATCGCGCAATCCGCCGTCGTCGCCGTACAGGCTCACCTGCAGCACTGGCGCTCCGCGCGCGCGTGACAAGGGACGAGACATGTTGCAGGTGAACAGCCATGTATGAAGACCGTGAGCCCGGCACGACCAGGTCTGACCCTCCTTCGCTGCCTGAATGAGAGGCTTTCGCACCTCCCGTGGGACCGAGTCGGGCTCGCGAATCCGGTAGGCGCCCTTCGGCACGACTTCAGACTGCGAGATATACGATTCCAACAGTTCCTCCACCTTGGAGGAACATTGACTCTTCCACCGCAAACGCACCATCTCCATGGAAACCATTCTCTTGGACAATCGCTCAGTATGTGCTGCAACTTAGTCCGTGGCGGACACTGAGGAGGTTAGGTTGTCGACGTCTCTAGATCAAAACGTCTTCGGCCAACGACACAGCACAAGTAACACTTGTGTCTGCGCTTGCACACGACTGGTACCTATTATGTAAACCGCTTGCACGCTCAAGGGCGTCTCAACACGGCACCCGGAAGACGGCGGCCGCGCGTTTGCATCTGAGAGTGAGGCGCCGTCAGCCCGCTGGCAAATCCGACAGTCACTGCAACTTCGGCCACGCGCGCCCGCCCACCGCAATTGCAGAATCAATCGGTGGCCACCGAAGTCAGGAGCTATGAGCGGGATCTTCCGGCGCCCGCTGAATCAGCCGTGGTTTAAGCCCGTGAGCTTGCACTGCTATGGAACGATCGATCAAGGAATAACTTGCCGGCAGGCGAAGTAGACCTGGTAGAGATAGTCATCCAGGAATACCCAGTCCAGATATGGCGTCTGCATCGGCACCTTGTGATACGCCGCGAACGCGCCGGCAAGCCCGCGTACGTCGAGTTCGAGAGAATCAAACCCGAAGAGCTGCCGAGTGGTTGCGGGATTCCAAAAGCCTTCGAGCGCAATTACCTTGCCAGTCCAGTAGTCTTCCCGCAGCCGGCCGGTAGCGCGGGCTAGCTCCTGCAACGCCTTGCAAGCGCGGAAGCGCGGAGCAGCAGATTGCGGTATTGATCGGGAGACAGATTCGATTGCAGCGCGTGGCGCTGGCTCTACCACGGTGCGCGATGCATTTCGGTGCGGGCCGCTGCAAGTCGTTGCGCCACTGTCCTGCCGCCTCGAGCAGTCTTCGCATGAAACATCCGAGTCAAGACCACTTCATCCGTTGCGAAAGTCGGCATACCGGTCCGATTAGAGCATGCTGGCAACTATGCGAGCGAACTCAGTCCGTCCGTCGCCGATCCCTGAATGCAGCAGCGCGCGCGCTGGCACACTGCCGACAGCGCCACCGGCGCTCACGCTGGTTTATCCGGACATTGTCAGATGTGAGCGGGTGGCCGTTGCCGCAGTGGTCTGGAATCTCGATGGAGGCAATCTTGCGGCGGCGGTCAGCGCGCGAGAACGGAATGACGAGCGTGTTATTAGTCGGAATCGCGCCCCCGCTACCAACCAGCACAAACAATAACTTAGAATAGTACTCTCGAAACTCTCAGAGCCTTCCAACCGCGCTAGTGCTGGCGCCTTGGGTGACCACTCGCGCAAGCGCCAGAGCCTTTCGACGAGGGGGTGACCGGAACTATGGGCGGTTAGGGTTGATTGCCCACGTTGCCTAGTCCACCATCCTTAGCTAAGCTTGCTTCCTATGGCTGAGGAGACCGTCAACATTCACGACGCCAAGACGCGCCTCTCGCAACTCGTGGCCCGCGCCGAAAAGGGGGAGCGGATCACGATCGCAAGAGGTGGCAAGCCCGTCGCGGAGCTCGGCCCCACGCGCAAACGGAAACGTCAGGCGCTCCCCGCTGAGGACCCGCTCCTGAACCTCGACACCTTTTCCGTGGACGGACCCGGCGGTATGCAGAGCAACGAGGACATCGACCGCACGCTCTATGGCGGCGCGTGAGGCCTTTCTCGATACGTCGATTCTGTACGCATTGATTGACCGCAAGGATGCGCACCATGGGGCGGCCCGTGAGGCCGTCGAGCGGCTGCTACAGAATCAGCGTCATCTCCTGACGACGGATTACATCGTCACCGAGACAGTGAATCTCGCTAATGCGCGCGCGGGGCACCACGTTGGCGTGCGGATTCTGGATCTCATGGAGCAGACCTCAGGCGTCCGCATCGAGTGGGTCGGCAGTCTTCGGTTCGAGGCTGCGAAAGCGCTCTATCGCCGCCATGCCGATCATCGCTATTCATTCACCGATTGCACAAGCTTCATCGTGATGCGCGAGCTCAAACTCAGCGATGCTCTGACGACCGACCGCCATTTTGGAGAAGCAGGATTCCGTATGCTTCTGCCCTGAGGCGGCCCGAGAACCTAAAGACGTGCCCGATCCGATTCCAAACGACCACTTTCAGTCCACCGACATGCGGTGCCCCATGGCAATGTCAGACGATCGAGCTCGTCCGCTGATCGACGCGCCCGCTTCCGAATATGGATCTCTCGGAGATCCCTGCCTCATTCTGGGATCTTGCAAACCGAATAAACTGGGCCGGCTCCCTTCGCGAGCACCAACTAAATCGCCAAGCCCGCGGGCGATCAAGCGACCGTTGAAGAGGGGGTAGTTCTTTTGCGGTTAGTCAGGATCGTCGCATTACGCACGAGGGGTCGAGCCCAGTAGCAAACGCTCAATATGTATCCGAGCGTCGCAAACACGCTCAGCAGGCCGATTCGCAGGCCAAACCGGTCCCCCAGCAATCCGACCAGCAGCGGCACGACGGCGCCGCCGAGTATGCCGGTGCACAGAATGCCGGACAGGGCGCCGTGATATCGGCTCACAGAGTTGAGGCCCAGCGAAAAGACAATGGACCACATGACCGACAAAAAGAATCCCGACATGGGAAAGGCGACGAGCGCAGTCTGCGCCGATCCAAACAAGGCCAGGCCCACGGATGCAAGAGCCAGCAGCGTGAACGCGGCCAGCACCACCTTCGCATCGAGCAGCTTCAGAAGGACCAGGCCGAGCAGGCAGCCTATGGACATCAACCCCCAGAATGAGCCGACGGCGTGCGCCCCCTCCTGGGTAGGCTGGAAGTGATGGTATGTGCTCAGGAACTGGGACATCCAGTCGGCAAGGCTCTGTTCGGTGCCGACGTAGGCAATGATGCCGAGGAAGAACAGACGCACGGACCTATCACCGATGAGTGTTCGATAGGCTTCCAGGCTGCCGGCGCGCTCGCTTTCGGCGAGCTCCACTCGTGGCAGCGGCAGCCAGGCGGTCAAGGCGATGAGAGCTACGAAGACGCCCAGAAACGCCCAATAGAACTGCACCCAGACCAGTGTCTCGTGCTCGGCCCCCGGGCGGTGCATCAACATCGAGAAAACCAACGGGCTGACAAACGATGCGAGGCCGAACACGAGTTGTCCCATGACTGAGAAGAAGGAGAAATGGCCTTCGCCGCCCGTCGCACGTGTCAGCGGGTTGATGACGACCTGCAGCATCGCCATGCCGAGTCCGATCACGAACAGTCCACAAATGACGACCGCGTACGACGGGTAGAGCGCAATGCCCAGGCAACCGAGCAGGTTCAGGCTGAAGGCCGCCAGCAATGTCGTACGAGTCCCGCGCGCCTCGACCAGCGCACCAGCCGGGATTGAGATCAGCCCATAAGCGAGAAAAAACGAGAACGGCAAAAAACCGGCGAGCCCGAGGCTCAGGTGGAAGTCGCCGATAATGATGGGCATCAGCGGGCCGATCAGATTGGTCACGAACGAGACGACGAACCAGACCAACATGATGTAACAGAGGATGAAAACGCGGGTTCTCATTACACGACCGGCACTTGGCTGATGTTGTTCTTCGGGTCCATCCAGAACGACTCGTTCACGAAGCGGGCGAAGATTTCGCGCGGCAGGATGGGGGTGCGCTCGATCGGCTCCACCTTCGGGCGCACAGTATGCAGGCCGGGCATGCCGACGCGGGCGTCGAACTCTTCCGCGTTGTAGGAAATGTTGTCGAAGTCATGGTCGAACCAGGGTTCGCCGATGAACTGGTACACCGCGCGCATGGCCGCCGACGGATTGCGCGCCAGGCTTTCGTAGGTCAGCAACAGCAAGTGGCCAGCGGCATATTGGCCATAGAACGCATCCTTGGTGGCCTGGAAGGAGAACCCGACCATGCCGCGCGGATCGGTCAGCGCCTCGACGCGTGAGTACACTGTTGTGTTGGTGTCGAACCGGAACACCTTGCTGACTCCGACCGGCTGCCTACGCACAAGCCGTTCCATGCTGTCCAGCACCCAGGGCAACTGGCGAACGCACGCGATAACCTTCGCCTCCGGAAACAGTGTCTCCAGCAACTGCATCCGGCTGCACCACAGCCGGCTGGTGTCGAACACGACCCTGGCATCCGCTTGTCCCGCGTAGAAGTTCTCGACCAGGCCGCGCAGCATTGCGACGCGCTGGTCGTCGGAGACGTCGAACGAAAAATCGTTCTTGCTGCTGGCCTCTGCCATTACCACCCCCATGATGTCGGCGAGCGGGCTGGTCATGCCCGCGCGGAAGCGCGGGTTTTGGTTGAGGATGGCGGCCAGGAGCGTGCTGCCCGAGCGCGGCAGCCCGGAAATGAAGTGGAACTTTCGGGCTGGGCTCGCGAGGTAAGGTGCCGCAGGCATGTGGGCCCTCTCCTGTCTATCTTTGCCGTGGATTGTACAAAACCGCCCCAACCGGCATGTCCGGCGGATGGTATCCGGTCCGGCTATGGCGTGGGCGCCGTCGTCGTGAAAGTCCCGCCCAATTCAATGATTCCTCTCCAGTGAAGCGGCCGTCCGACCCTCGACGGCGACCGGGATGCTCCGGGTCGGAACGTTCCAGCCACTCACTTCGACGACCGGCGCCGCCGCTGCAGAGGTCGCAAAATGCGCCGTCAGGGTACGCGATTCGCCGGGCCACAGTGTGACGTCATTGTCGCTCCACAGGATCGGCAGTATCGGCTCGCCGCCCGCGGTTCGCTTCATCGACACTTGCTGAAAGAACGCCACGGCCTTGGCGGAGGGGGGTACCGTCAGTGTGACCGTGGCGATGTCCTCGGCCCCCTCGTGCCGCATCGTTGCCCGGACCTCGCTCGTCACGGTCGGCAAGGACTGCAATGGGCTCAAGTCCGCGTATCGCGTCACTGGCGTGAGATACCAGTTCGAATGCGCCCAGTCGAGCTCGTCGGTTTGGGTGGAGAGCCAATAGACGTTGCGGCTCATCGGTTTGCCGTCGGCGGAAGCGAGCTCGAGCTCAATGAAGTAGACGCGCGACAAGCCGGCCACCGCTGGCAGCGTTGCCAGTTGTCGCGCACCGCTGGCGAGATCGATGTTCTGCAGGCGCCGCTCGTAAGGCACGCTGCCATCCAGGTTGCGTACGCGGATCATCGCCTGCAGTCCATGCTCACTGTTGAGAGTGTGATTGACCAGCATGATCGCGCGCGTATCGTATGAGTACTGGATGTGCACCGGCTCGTTGGACATCCTGGCGCCGAAGTAGGCGCCTGCCGGATTCAGGAAATAGTCGTACAGATGCCAATGCAGCGAGGGCCACGCGTTGTTGAGCATCCAGTAGATGACGCCGGTCGCGGGTTTGGCCGCATCCATTCGCGCATTGAACGCCTCGAATTGCGCTCGGACGTTGTCGTAGTTTTCGAGCTGGGACTTGGCGACATAGTCCTCAAGGTTCTTGGGTGGGCCGTAGCGCTTGGCCAGCGCGGTGTCGAACGTCGCGATCCTCGCGAATGTCGACCAGGCGGCCGAAGCGTGAAACTGCCGCACCTGTGGGTATTTCCACAGTGCCTCCAGCTCCTGCGGCGAGAGCATGCGGGTCAGATCGTCCAGCCGCGGAATGCTTGCGCCGGCGCCGACTTCGGAGTCGAACCCGAAGGCGCCCCCCAATTTGTCGGCATACCAATACGCCGGCGGAACCCAGTCGTAGGGGCCGGCCATCTTCATCCCGGACGGTCCGGTCTCGGCCGTGGCCTGATCCGATGCCGCCGCAATGATCGGCAGCGCCCAGTCTTCGGCTTGCAATGCGCTGACGTATATCTTCGCGATCGCCGCCGGCGGCGCGTTGTCGCTGCCGATCAGAAATCCGATCACCGACGGGTGGTTCCGCAGCAGACGCGCCTCGCTCGCCATCGAGGCTGCAGCCACCTTCTCGTCCGAAGCGTCCCACGGCTCGCCACCCGTCTTGGCCCACGATTCCCACTTGTCGCAGCACTCCCAGCCGGCGAGGATCATGATGCCGTCGCGGTCAGCGAGGTCATAGAAGCGTGCGTCCTCCAGCTTCCCCTCGCTGCGCATGGTGTTGAGCCCGAGGTTCCGGATGTAACTGAACTCGGCCTCCATGCGCTTGGGGTCGTCGCGCAGGAACATGTCCGGTGCCCAGCCCGCGCCGCGAATCAGGACAGGCTTGCCGTTAATGACGAACCGTCGATAACCCTGCTGGGTGAGGTGGGAGCTGACGCTGCGTATGCCGAATGTCGCGCCGGCCCGGTCAGAGATCGCACCCTCAACGGCAGCCGTCATCTGCAGATGGTAGAGCGGATGCGCACCCATTCCGACCGGCCACCAGACCTGCGGATGGTTGAGGTCGAGGGCTGGATCGCTCCTGGGGGAAAATGACACGGTCTGTGTCTCACCGGCAGCAAGGTGGATCGTTCGCCGCAGCGTAGCTCCAGCCCCGACACCCGTGATCGTTGCGTCGTGTGCCGACTGATCGAGGTTGCGCGCCTGCACTTTCACGGTCAGCGCGGCGTGCGCGAGATCGGGAAGCGACAGGGTCGATGTCACCTGCGGATACCGAATCTGGACCGGCCCCGTCCGCACGATGTCTACGCCCCGCCACGGGCCCATGTTGTTATCCGGTGGCGTCGGGTTCCAGTCGACCCAGCCAATCGACAGGCTCGTCCTCGGATCGCCCGGATGCACGCGCAATGCGAGGATGTTGACGCCGGCACGCACCCAGCGTGTCACATCGAGCTCATGCACGGGATAGGCGCCGGCGACGGTTGCCTGGTCGGCGACCAGGTGCCCATTCAACCAGACATCTGCGCTCGCGATCATGCCGTTGATACGCAGCAGCGTATGTGCTTCCGGCGCTCCTTTGACCAATGTGAACTCGGTGCGGTACCACCAGGGAATCAAGAACAGGTTGCCGCTGGAATCGGGCTCCTCCACTGCACGCAGGTTGTCACTGTAGAACACGTTCTGGTACGTGCCGTTCTCCAGCAGCCCCGCCATCACCGTCGCGCGGCCGCTCACCCGGTACCAATCGCGCGTTGGAAAGCCGGCAGAGGAGACTTCCGCCCCGCTTTGCTGCGCTTTGGCGCTCGACTGAATCTGCCAATGAGCTATCGCAGTTGCGGACCCGGCGTCGCCGTCCACCCGCGTGGGGGCGAAAGGGCCTGCGGCGCATGCCAGCGACGTGCCCGCCAGCGCCGCCATCGCGCGGATTGCAGGTTTGCGCGGAATCCGCGTCGCCTCAGCTGCTACCAAGGCACCGGTCACCACTGCCCGCGGACGCCGACCGTGAACATGCGTTCGGAGAAGTTCGAGTGTCCGAACTGATCGGGCCATACGAGGTAGAACCGCTGATATTCGTTAGTCAGGTTGGTTGCGTTCGCGAACAGCTGGGCGTACTTGCTAAACCTGTACGCGGCAGATGCGTCGAGGTACCTCTGGGGAGCCTCGTACTCTTCCATGCCGGTAATGCCGCCCACGCTTTCCGCGAAAGCCCGTTTCGAGCGGTAGTTGTACGCGAGACGGACCTCGAAGTGCTTATCCTCGTACCACAGAATGAGGTTCCCCGACTCGGTGGAGTTGTCCTGGAAGGGAATCTCGTTCCCCGCCAGATCCCGTTCTCCGGTCTTGCTGGGCGCGTACGTAAAGTTGAACTCCATGCCGGTATTGGCCAGGAGCCCGGGGAGGAACGTAAACCCCTGGCGATAGTCGAATTCAGCTCCCTGAATGCTGTTGCCCGAGCCCTGCAACGGCTCGGTTATCGCGATGCAATGGTGTCGGACCACGCCATCCTCATCCGGCAGATTGCAGTTGGTCACGGAGCCGTTGATGATGAAGCTCCTCACATCGATGTGGAACAGTTCGAGGTTGACCATGCTCGTGGGGTTGATGTAGTACTCGAACGAAGCGCCGTAGTTCGTGGAGCGCCACGGATTAAGGGTCGGATTGCCCGCCGCAGAGCCCGTCGCGACCTGGTAGATCGGACCCGTCTTGGTTTCCAGCAGCGAGTAGTTCAGCTGCAGGCCACCACCCCACTGGCTCAGATCGAGAGGCATCGTGTTCTTGGAGGCGGAGAGTCGAACCGTCAGCTTGTCCGTCACATTGAGCGCTAAGTTGAGCGCCGGCAGGATGTCGTTGTAGCTGCGCCGCGTCACCTCGGTGCCCGCATCCGCCGCTTCAGTGCCGTATTGGCCCGGCGCGCCGGTCAAATGCTGGGTCACATTGAGGTCGGTGTGAATCACGCGCACACCAACATTACCGCTGTAAGACATGCCACCCAACGGACCGTTAAAGTCAGTTTGCAGATAGCCTGACGTTTCCTTCATCCACACCGCCCAGGTGAATCCAGGCGACACCTGTTCCGTGGTACTGGGGTAGAGCGACTTCCAGTACGCCAGCGGATCATCCAGGGCGTGCGGATTGATCGCCCAGAAATTTATCCCCGACCCGAGCAGGTTGCGGTACAGCTGGAAGTTATTGGCGAGTGGTGGCGGGGTTTTCGATAGCTGCTGTGACGACAACGGGCCGGCACGGAACGCGCCTTCCGAGTTGCCTGCAGTACACCAGGTGCTGGGTGTAGTGACAGTTGCATTGCCGCTCAGGATCACATCTGAACCAACATAACGCACCAGGCATCCGTTTGGATCGCTGGCACCGATGCCGGCGTACACAGGGGTGACCAGGGTAAACCCGTCGTTACTGGCGCTGTGGATACTATTGCGGATGCCGAAATTGAGATGGAAGCCGTCGCTGAATTTGTAGTGTCCATCGAAGCGCAGCGCGGTAATCGCGGTGCGGCGGTTGTAGTCTTCGCCGGATTCCAGCGTCTTCATCGTCCAGGCGTTTGCGTTGGCGAAGGCGCTGGCGAGCGAGGGCGGCAGGGTGATGGCGATATTGCGACCCGTTAAATTCGCGACGATGGGCACCGTATTCTGGGGAATGCCGGTGGCGTTGAATACGCGATCCCCGCCCAGTTGAGCTGGATAGACGAAGGTACCGCAGGGTAAAGCAGTGTTGGGATCGGCCCACAGGCAGCCATCGGAATCGGAAATGTTGATGTCGGTCTCAATGTACTCCTGCTCGGCCGTTTCACGGATGCCGCGCACACTGCCCTTGAAGGGCCCGCCATTGTCGAAATCCACCTGCAGATTGAAGTTCCGTGCGGTAGATGCCCTGCGGATGACCTGAGAGTACGATTCAACGTCGCCCGGCCATTTCTCGTATATCTGGGTGGTGTACAGGTGCGAACCCGCCCAGGCCGCGGCGTACTGGTCACCCGGGGTGTTGTACCCACCGATGACGGTACTGCCGGTGTCTCTCGACTGCAGTGGCACGTAGGTCGCGCCTTGCCAGTTGGTGGAATTGAACTGAATGCCGACGGCGCGGTCGTGCTGTGTCTGATGCGCGTAAAAGAAGTCGCTGGTCAGGTTGAATCCGTGGCCGAGGTCCGCCTGGAATGACGCGTTACCCGACTGACGCTTGCGCTGAATGGCGGAGTCGTAAAGGCCGATGTCCTGGCTACCCATGAAAACGCCGTTGGACCTCCCATCACCGTTCACATCAACACTGCCGTCTGGATTCTGGTGGATGCGCGAGGGAATCGGCGCGCCGTTCCAGGCTCCCAGAAAGCCGTTGTAAGCGCCCGCGCTGACCGCGTTCTCGCCATGGAGGATGACGCCATACTGGTCGAGGCTTTCTGTTGCGTTTCCACCCGCGTTAACCCCGCCCGCCGTGCCGAACCGCGTGGTGTCTGAGTAGTCTGCGGAGACCAGCAGGCCCCAGCGACCATCGGCGTTGAATGAGACGAGACCGTTTGCCTCCGGTCCGGTTTTGCGAGAGGTACTTCCCCGTTCCCCGTCGACGGCATAGCTGTAGGTAAATCCATGCGGCAAGTCCCAGGGCCGAAAGGTGTGCAGATTGAGCGAACCGCTGATCCCGCCCGCGGTTTGGGCCGCGGTGGGCGACTTGATGACGTCCACCTGATTGAACAACGTGGCCGGCAACGTCGTGAAGTCGGGTTGCTGCGAGTCGATCTGATCCGGCGAAATGAATACTTCACCGTTCAGCATGGTGCTGACTTGACGCAGGCCGCGGACATCTACCGAGGTTCCAACGCCTGCGTCGCGGTTGATTTGCACGCCGGTGATTCGCTGGAGCGCATCCGTGATGGTCACATCGGGCAACTGGCCAATGCTCTCAGCCGAGATGCTGTCCTGGATACTTGGTGCCAGGCGCTTCGCTTCGATCGCTTTTATCTGCGACTGACGTACGCCGATGACGGTGACCGTCTCCATGGCTTTTTCGTTCGCTTCGGCACTGCCGGTCCCAGACTTGGCTTTGGAATCCGGCGACGGTGTCGTCGTCGCATCTGGCTGCGCAGGGCCCTGCGCTCCCGCGTTCTCCGTCGGAGCACCTGTGGGCTCTGTCGCCAGGGTCGATTGCGCCGCGGCGGCGAGCAACGCCATGGATACGGCGATCGAGACGGGGTGCTTGCGATGTACGTTTGACACGGGCTTCACCTCTGGATTAGCAAACTTCCGAGCGTCCGGTGCTCTGTGGCGCGCGTTCCGCATGCTGCCTATTTCGAAAATGCCACTCGCGCCAGCGCCCATTGGCCATCGCGTGGATCGCCAGTGGCGAAAATGCACAGACTAGGAGCGTCATTCAGCATCGACGTGGAGACTCTTGTGTTGAATTCGTTTTGCCCGCCGCCCGGCGGCGCAGGAGCGAGCGGTACCCTGGCGAGCAATGGTCCCATGCATGAACCGGCATGGATCTCCAACTCGCCCTCCGCGGTGGCCTTGGGGCGTACGACCGCTCGCTGGGCCTCGTCGCCGAAACGCCATGCCACGCGCTCGACGGCCAGGGTGACGTGTTCGATCCCTTGCAGCGCCGCGCGGCGCCATTGCCAGCACATGTCGCCGACATCGAGCCGGTAAACCGGCCTCAGCCCCTTGGCCGTCTGGTTGCCGCCCACACGCATTCCCGGCTGCTGTGAGCAGGATGCCAGCTCGCTGCCATCGCGGCTGAGCAGAGTCGAGGCATCCAGCACCTGCGTGCGCGGCGCGGCGAGCTCAAACCCGCCCCGCCCGAATGTCGCCGCGCGCAGCGTCAGTGTGCCTTGCGCGGAAAACTCCAACGGGGCGACATACTGAGTGGAGGTCGAAGTCGGCGCGGAGCCGTCCGTGGTATAGCGGATCTCCCCGTATGTCGCCTGGTTGGACAACGCGACGCGCAGCGTTCCCTTGCCAGCCGCGGTCACATCGAACGCCGGTGCAAACGCCGTGTCGGCATAGCCGATGCCAAGTGCGCGGTAGCGGGCGAGCTCGGCGGTCAGGCGCTCAAGGAATCCATTCCAGTCATGTCTGCCTGCCGCCGACCAGCCGAGTTCCGACAACGCCGCGATGCGCGGGAACAGCGCATGCTGGGCGAGCGCGAAGTCGGGCACGAGCTCCGTCCAGAGATTGCCCTGTATGCCGATGACGCGCGCCGCCTCCGCGGCGGTTGCACCGTTCGGAATGACGGCGCTGTCATAGGCTTGCCGCAGCGTCGCCGTGGGAGGCT
>Ga0209027_1000506_pt1 | contig 13834 bp, 13 predicted proteins | sample GraSoi013_1_20cm_3_FD_185821 | JGI IMG/M metagenome (GOLD analysis project Ga0209027, IMG submission 185821) | Grasslands soil microbial communities from the Angelo Coastal Reserve, California, USA - Sample 09_27_2013_1_20cm (SPAdes) (version 2) | ecosystem: Environmental > Terrestrial > Soil >...
ATAGACAGACCCCGTCGCAAGCATTCGTCACCGACGGCGACCCCCAGCATGTCGGCTGGTTCTTTTGTCTCTCGATCCTCGACAAGCTCGATGCCGACGAGCAGTCCCTTGCCCCGTACATCCCCGATGTGCACGTGGCGTTGCTGGAGTTCACGCAAACGGGCCAGCAGGTACTCTCCCCGTCGTCGTGCCTGTTCGACCAGCCCCTCCTGCTCAATCACGTCGATGACGGCCAGCCCGACTGCTGCCGGAAGCGGGTCGGAGACGTGCGAGGTCACGTGCATGAAGCCTTTATTGTAGCAATCTTCTTCGATCTCGGTGGAGGTGAGGGTGGCAGCGAGTGGGATGCCGCCGCCAAGCGTTTTGGAAACTGAGAGCATATCCGGCCCGACGGCGAACGACTCAAAGCCGAACATGGTGCCGAGCCGCCCAAAGCCGGTCTGGGCTTCGTCGAGAATCAAGAGCATCCCGCGCTCCTCGCAAAGCTGGTGCAGGCGCGGGAAATACTGAGGTGGGGGGACAATAACGCCCCCGGCTGAGAGCACTGGCTCAGCGATTACAGCACACAGCGAGCCTACCGACTGCTGATCAATCAGGTCGAAACCAGCATCCAGACAGGAGCAGTCACAGGTTCCATTGCAGTGCCGGATCGGACAGCGATAGGCATAGGGAGCGGGCAGTGTGAGCGAACCCGGCATGAGCGGGCCATATCCACTGTGACCTCCTGCCAGGTTGAGGGAGGCAGTACCCGCCTGTAAGCCATGCCAGCTGCGCGTCAAGCCAACAACCTCGAAGCGGCCTGTGTGCATTTTCGCGATGCGCAAGGCAATTTCGTTGGCTTCTCCGCCCGTGTTGACAAGGATAACTTTATTCAGCGATGCCGGCAGCAGGCTGACCAGTCGCTCTGCCAGCTCAAGAACAGGCTGGGAAAGCATCCAGGAGTTGAGGTGGATGACTTTATCGAGCGACTGCTGCACAGCCTCGACGATGCGCGCATGATTGTGACCAATCGTCGAGCAAATCTGGCCCGAGGTGAAATCCAGGATGCGTTGTCCGTCCTCTGTTTCGAGCCATGCGCCAGAGGCACGCGCCACGATAAACGGGGCAAAACCACGCGCATAACGGATCAAAAAGCGTTGGCGTTCGTCGGGCATCTTTCTTTCCTTTCCGGGCAAGTTGGCCTGATTGTTCCATTGAGGGCGGCTAACAGCCTGCTGCAGGCAAATAAGTGGTCGGCAGTTGCGGCGGGCTTATGCGCTGATTGCCGGTGGAAGCCCATGATCGAAACAATAGTACAGCGTCTGGTAGTTTTGCCTGAATGCGGCCACGTCCTGAGCCACCTCCGCCGGACTCTCCTGCTCAACGACGACGCGAGCAATGAAATCGGCAATCTGTTCCATTTCCGCTTCACGCATGCCCAGCCGGGTTACTTCTATCGTCCCCATGCGCAGGCCTCCTGGTTGATCCCAATCTTCGACTCGGTCAGCCGGAATGAGATTCTTGTTGGTGATAATATTGGCCTGAGCCAGTCGCTGCGCCACCGCCAACCCTCTGCCAAATGAGCGCACGTCGGCGATGACTTGCTGTGTGGTTGTGTAGCCCTTGTGTGCTCCAAGTAGGGGAATGCCGCGCCGTGCCAGGGCAGCGCCCAGAGCCTGGGCGTTGCGTACGATCTGCGCCATATAGACGTCACCGAAGGCGAGCATTTCGGCGGCTGAGACGGCGAGGGCGGCGACCCGGTTCACCTGATGGGTGGCTGCCAGCATGGGGAAAATCGCATGGGTGAGCCCAACCGTCAGGCCTGGATCGTCCCAGACGATGACGCCGCTCTGCGGCCCGCTAAAGGTTTTCCCTGCCGATCCCGTCAGGACTGCCGCTCCCTCTCGCAGTGGATCCTGGTACTGGTGGCCGGCGATGAGGCCAAGCTGGTGAGCACCATCAAAGAAGATAGAGCCTCCCCATTCAGCGACAATCTCATACATGGCATGAACAGGAAATGGGAAGAGGGTCATGGAAGTTCCCAGCGTGATCACCCGTGGTCGAACCAGCGGGGCTACCTTACGGAAGAGGTCCAGGTCCACTTCGAGTTCAACCGGATCAAAGGGAATATCGACGATCTTGAGTCCTCGTATACCGGCAGGCCCATCGACGCGATTACTGGAGTGACCTCCGACGGGCTGAGGCACGCTCATGATCACGTCTCCCGGCTTGGTAAGGGCAGTATACACGGCCAGATTGCCGATCATGCTGGCCACCAGGCGATGGTCGGCATAACGTGCCTGGAAGACCTGTTTGAGCAGTTCGACGCACAATGCCTCGACCTCATCGATGTGTTGTGTTCCGGCAAACCAGCGGTTCGCTGCGCCAATATGGCCCTCGGCAGCCCGAATCCCAATTTCAGAGGACAGCAGTGCCCTGACAGTTGGACTCGTCGGAGCCTCGGGTGCCAGCAGGTTCAGACAGCGTTTTCCCCTCCATTCCTCATTGCGTGCAACGGCAGCAAGAACAGCCACCTGTATATCCTGAAGGGAATGACACGTGTCTAAAACGGCTCTTGCCTGGGCCAGGATTTCAGCATCATGAACTTCAAATTGGGTTACAGACTCCTTGGTCTTTGCCATGCTATCGTCTCCTCATAATCAGTCGGTCGGGGTAATCTCGCTCCGATCTGTGAACTCTTGTATTCACTATACCATATAAACTGAGGCTCCTTGCCCGGCTCCATCAACTTCCCTGGCCTTTGCCCCTCTCGGTAGCCCTGGGCGATCTGACGCGTGAAGCACTGGCATTGAGGCATTCGCTACTTTCGACTGCTCCTACACTCCTGAAGGCCATCGGTTTGTGGTACCATGAGATGAGAGAGGAGGAGATATGACAGTAGAATCGCAGGAGATGGGGGCGGTGCAGAGACGAGAGCGGTTCATCCAGGACCGGTTTGGACTCTTCATTCACTGGGGCATCTATGCGCTGGCGGCTCGACATGGAGGCAATGGACTGGCGGAGTGGATTAAGAGCGGGGAGAAGATGAGTGATGCGCAGTACCAGCGGTATTTCGATCACTTTGACCCTGATCTCTATGATCCTGCCGCCTGGGCGCGCATGGCGAAACGAGCCGGGATGTGTTACGCGGTGATCACGACGAAGCACCATGATGGCTTTTGCCTCTGGGATTCGCAACTGACTGACTACAAAGCGACGCGCACGCCTGCTGGTCGGGATTTGCTGCGGCCCTGGGTAGAAGCTTTTCGCACCGAGGGGTTGAAGATCGGCTTTTATCATTCGTTGATTGATTGGCATCATCCTGAATTCCCTGTCGATGGTTTTCATCCTCAACGCGATGATCTGGCTTTTCGAGAGGCGAGCCAGCAGCGTGATATGCGCAAGTATGTGGAGTATCTCCACGGTCAGGTCCGCGAATTACTCACGGGCTACGGCCAGATTGATATCCTCTGGCTCGACTTTTCTTATCCATCAATGGATTGGGGCTGGTCGAAGGGCAAGGGTTCTCAAGACTGGCAGGGGCAGCGGCTTGTGGAAATGGTACGTGAACTGCAACCAGCTATCTTGCTCAACGACCGCGTGGGCGTTGACCCGGATTTTTATACACCTGAACAGCTCCAGCCTGCTCAGTGGGTGCAGGTTGATGGACGACGCGTCACGTGGGAGGCGTGCCATACTTTAAATGGAAGTTGGGGCTACGATCGCGATAACCTGGACTGGAAGTCGCCGGAATTGCTGGTCCGCATGCTGATTGATACGGTGTCTAAAGGCGGAAATCTCTTGCTCAATGTTGGGCCAACAGCAAGGGGGGAATTTGATGCAAGATCGAAGGCAATCCTGGACGCCATTGGATGCTGGATGCGTTTACATTGTCGTGCTATCTATGGGGCGACTGCCAGCGACTGGAGTGCTCCTGCCGATTGCCGCTTCACTCAACGAGGCAATCGGTTGTACGTGCATATCTTTGCCTGGCCTATGCAGGCGCTCCACTTGCCAGGGCTTGCAGGTCGAGTGGAGTATGCCCAACTGCTTCATGATGGTTCTGAGATACATCTGCAGAGCAGTGGGCACGATGATTCACTCACGCTCACCCTACCTGTTCAGCGCCCTGATGTGCTCGTGCCTGTTCTGGAGTTATTTCTCGGGTAGGGCACATGGCCTCAAGGAAAATCTGCCTTTGTAACGGTTTCACAGCTCGATGATGCTCGGCCTCGGAGAGGAGCATGAAAATCGTGCAAGACAGGTATTCCCAGATTCCTCTAGTGATTTTCGCAGGAACCCCAGGTAGTGGTACAAAGAAGCAGGATATGGTAGACTCTGAAGATCAATCCTTCTCAAAAAGAGGAGTCTTCAATGGTGACGATAACCCTTCACTGCTCTCACTGAAAGACGCGAAGCTCTGGTCCGCAATGGTCATGCCCCCAATGGCAAGCAGTTGTATCGCTGCCGTGCCTGTGGACGTCAGAGTCGCGAGAACCCGACCCCCCATGCCTATCCAGAAGCTCGCCGCCAGGAGATCTTGCATGCCTATCAAGAACGAAGCAGTCTCCGCGGCCTCACGCGCACGTTTGGCGTCTCTCGCACCACGGTGTCCAATTGGATCAAAAAAAAGGAACTCAGCTTCCTCCCTTAAGTACCACCCTGCTTGCCCCCGATCCAGAAGATGCCGCTTCCACCACGCTGGAACTGGATGAATTGTGGTCGTTTGTGCTCAAAAAAGCCAACGACTCCTGGATTTGGATGGCCCTCTGCCGCCAGACGCGTCATGTGGTGGCCTATGCCCTGGATGATCGGAGTAAAAAAACGTGTCAACGGTTGTGGGAGGCCATTCCAGAGGGGTATCGTCAGGGGCATTGTTTCACTGACTTCTGGGCGACATATGCGGCGGTGATCCCACAGGAGCAACATACAGCCGTGGGAAAAGAGATGGGAGAGACCGCCCATGTGGAGCGCTGGAATACTACGCTGCGGCAACGCCTCGCCCGTTTTGTGCGCATGACGTTGTCCTTTTCCAAGTCAGAACTCATGCACGAGGCGTGCCTGCTTCTCTTTCTGCATCGATATAATTTAGACCGGGCTATCCTTCTCAAGTGAGCCGCTACCAAAATAGGGAACGAGCAGGCGATGTATACGATAGTAGGGAGTGAGAAGCGTCTTTTACAGCAACAAAAAAGATTACAGAAGGTACATCGAACACGAAGATCCTGGCGAAAAATGGAGTGATTGCCCGCTCTATGATAAATCATAGGCAAGGGGACAATATCCCAAGAGTCGCGCCTTAAGCAACTTTCAAAAAGCCCTGTCCTTTCGCTCTCATGATTGACAGGCATAAAAGCGCAACATACAATGGATGAGAGGGACAAACTACGCCGGGCCTTAGCGAGTATTGAGGCCTATCTCTTGTAGCATGAGCCGTGTCAGGTCAAGCACATTGGTCTGCCCTCCAGATAGAGCACCTTGATGGCCTTGTGCATGAAAGAAACACTATCGGAAGGAAAAGGGAGCACCGCATATGAAACTGGGACGTATTCTTCGCGAATCCTTTGAAGGAGGTATCCCTCGCCTGGTCGTAGCTCAACCAGAACAGAACCGCGTCGTCGACCTGGTAACAGCTGAATATAATCGCCTGCTGAGAGAAAGAGCCACGGCTGACGCCGCTCGCCGCCTCGCAAACGCGCTCTTTCCATCGAGCATGGCTGCTGCCATCGGGTCAGGCCCCCTGTTGCTGGCGGCCGCACAGAGGAGTGTCGCATCGCTCCAGGACGAAGGGGCGATTCTTCCGATGGAAGGCGTCACCTGGCTGGCCCCCATTGATCCACCCATAATGCGCGACTGTCTGGTATTCGAGACGCACCTGCGCAACTCCTTCCTCAAGATACTCGGCAAGGTACCTGAGCAGTACTACGAGATGCCCCTGTACTATAAGGGTAATCCTCTCACTCTCATCGGGAATGAGCAGGAATTGTGCTGGCCGGATTACACACGGCACATGGACTATGAATTAGAGCTGGGTTTCGTCATCGGGCGTGCGGGCAAAGACCTCACACCTGAACAGGCAAAAGCGCATCTGTTCGGCGTGACGATCTTCAACGACTTCAGCGCGCGTGACATGCAGGCGAACGAAATGCAGGGATTGTTAGGACCAGCGAAAGGCAAGGATTTCGCGACAGCACTCGGGCCCTGGATTACGACTGTTGACGAACTGGATGTGCATAAGCTGATGATGATCGCGCGTGTGAACGGCGAAGAGTGGTCGCGGGGATCAAGCGCCACTATGATGTGGCAGATTGAAGAGATAATCGCCTATATCTCGAAAAGCGAAGAAGTACAGGCTGGCGAGTTGATTGGATCGGGAACAGTCGGCTTTGGCTGCGGCCTGGAACTCGGCAAGCAACTAAAACCGGGCGACGTGGTAGAACTTGAAGTTGAGGGTATAGGCGTGCTGCGCAACCGTGTAGGCACGCCCGTTCCGACCGGGTGGATGCCTCAAAAACGCACACCTGCGACAGCGTAGGGAGAGCAAAGAAAAGGAGAATCACATGCGCACCCGGCACTACACGAAAGGGCTGCACGATCTCGGCAACTCCGTTTATGCCTACTTGCAGCCGAATGGTTCCTGGGGCTGGAGTAACGCTGGCCTCATCACCGATGGCGAAGCATCGCTGCTCATCGATACCCTCTTCGATGTGAAGCTCACGCAGGAGATGCTGGATACGATGCGCCGATCGGTTTCTGCGGCATCACACATTGACATGGTGGTCAACACACACGCCAACGGGGATCATTGCTATGGCAATCAACTGGTATCCGATGCGCAGATTATCGCTTCGAAGAAGACTGCAAACGAAATGGTCGAAGGCCTGCAGCCTGCGCAATTTGCTATGCTCCTCAAGCAGGCTCCGACGATGGGGCAGACTGGCGCGTTCGCAATCCACGCCTTCGGCCCTTTCCACTTCGAACATATCACGCTGACGCCACCCAGCAAAACCTTCGAGGGTGAAATGACGTTGAAGGTGGGGAATAAGACGGTCCATCTCATCGAGGTTGGCCCGGCGCACACCCTTGGTGATACGCTGGCGCATATCCCTGACGACCGCGTTGTCTTCACGGGCGATATCCTCTTCATCGGCGGTCACCCCATTATGTGGGCCGGGCCGATGGGTAACTGGCTACGAGCCTGCGACCGCATCCTGGATATGGATGTGGAAACCATCGTTCCCGGCCATGGCCCGATCACCGATAAAAAGGGCGTGACCGAGGTCAAAGGCTACCTCGAATACATCTATGACGAGGCGCGCAAACGATACGAGGCGGGTATGCCTGTATTCGAGGCGGCAAAGGATATACCGCTGGATCGCTATGCCTCGTGGTCGGACGGCGAACGTATCGTCGTCAACGTAGCAATGATCTATCGCGAACTGAGTGGCGACCAGTCGCATCCCGATACGGTCAGCCTGTTCGCGCAGATGGCTCCACTGGCGGCACTGTGAAACATTAATGGTTAAAACTGTCTCTTTTGAGGACGGACGTGCTGAGTAGCCAGTACAGGCCGCCGCCTGCATAGGTCTCTTGCACAAACTCACGCACAAAGGAGAGGTCAAGTGTCCGGTCGAGATGGCGATAGAAGTGATCTTGCGGCACTAACTCTTCCAGTGAGACATTGGTGAGTGGAGCAAAGGAACGCTCTTTCTTTCCCATCATATGCTTGGCCTTTCCGACTCACTACACCGATTGGCAGATAGCATCTCATTCTTGGCTGTGTTTTACAATCGCTAGCTGTGCCACCTGTGCTGGCTACTTGGTCCATCCGTTCAGAAAAAGGTATTGTGAGAAGCGATAGACCCAGGAGAAAAGGGGAGTGCATGTCAAGCGGAACAGAGCCTGGTTCTTGGGGGAAGGACGCCGTGGTGCAGGGGGCAAGTGCTCCCGGTCTTGCCTGCGAGGTGCTCGAGACGGAACCAGCGCGTGAGCAGGCACGGAGCACGTTTCTGACACACGCCCCGGCAGACATCTGTGTGAAGGGTGGCGACTCGTCTTTCCGCAGATCTCTCCGTACAAATTTTGCTATTTCTTTCCTATTCTATAAATAGGCTCACCGGAACCGACGGGTTTCGAGTCCTCTGTCGCCAATTTTTTCCTCTTCCTTGCCCCGTCTGGCAAACTGTATCTCAAGGTCCAAGACGTGCTCGCTCACGACGAAGCACATGACGTCAGCCCTCCTCCGATTGTTAGCAAACGGCGACCAGGGCCAAAACACCCCACATACGGTTTTCCCGCTGAACACTGGCCGCTGATCATTCATCGTGTGGTGGAGCAGAAGGAACCCCTGTGCACCGTAGCAGCAGCGTATAGTGTCTCGCATGAAACGATCCGTCGCATTCTTCTTCATACGCATCAGCAGCGTGGACAGCAAGAAGCGTAACGGGACAGGTACTTTTCCTACGACAGAGGCGCGATGACATCCTGGCAGCAAGAGAGCTTGCACATGTGCGTGGGTCGCCACCTGCACAGCGACCTTTCCTTGCCTCTTCCCTGCATACTGTCTACAGGTGCGGGGAAGGACGCAGCTGGTCCACTGTGCGCTGCTGGTCTCATCGGCGCACAACAAGCGTAGCACAGGAGGGCGGTACAACAACGGGTAGTACCTGGACAGGGGACGGGAGAAGGCGGCAAGCAGAACCACTTGTGGATACCTTACCGGTTATTGTGGAATGAACATTTCTATGTTCAGCGAAAAATAGGACATGCAATGAAGCTTATAAGGTCTTATCCAGTTCTATTTGTTCTTCGTAGTAACAAATGCATCAAAGCAAAAAGGCGATAGTAGAGATAATCCAGACTCTCAGCTTCGGAGATTATTGGTCTATTTGTCTCGCTATCCCCCACGGGTTGCGCAACGGCGAAGGTTGAGCAACACACTCGTGATCAGCGCTTACTCACCGCCCTCATCGGCTTTCGCCCGGCTGACCCAATCAGAGGCTCCAGAAATTCCGTTCTGTCCGAGAAACAGGTTCAACTGGGCCGCATGTTCCTGCACATGGCGCATGTTGTACAACAGGAGCTCGAAAAAGCTCATCGGCTTTCCTCCGATCCAGGGGAAAGCGACCTGTTGGTGCGCTTTCTCGTCTGACAACCCAGCAATCGTCGTCTGGCACTTCTGGCGCAGATGCACCAGATAGGTGTGGAGCTCATCCCTGCTATAGGGCCGTTCGGGAAGGACACCTGCTGGGTCAAGCTCATCCAGGGTGAAGGGCGCAGGGGGAGTGAATCCTTCACGTGAGCCGGTGAGATACACGTCGAGCCAGAAGAGGATGTGATAGGTGATGTACCAGAATGCTGCTGATTCCGATGGCTGTGGGTGGTCTGAGTGGTCGCTCCAGAGGCGTCCATGCCAATGCGTGCTGGGACAGGCGAGCAGGGCGTTTTCGAGCATGTCGATCGTCGCGCCGAACTGCTGCCAGAGGGCGGTCCTCCACAAGGGATCTAGCTGTATACCTCCACGGGTCATGCTGATCCTCGTTTCACGTGTGTGTCTGCTTGGGTCCATGTCCATGTTGGCATTCCCTTTCTCTCCCTCGATTGATGTGAGCGTCTTTTAAGCATGTCGCCATGAAGAGCAGACTGCCGCGTTTTCTCACACAAGGACGTATGATCGATCTGACGCTTCTCCTTCCCACAGGATAGTAGCTTTCTTTGCCTTCTTTGCACGTTCCGCTCACCTCAAGTGAGGAAGAGCCTTTCTCAATGATCGCTCAGAAGATCGTGGACAACGGATCAGGCATGGGCGCTGCGCTCCGACGAGAGCGAGAGCGCTTAATCAAGCCGTTGGTGCAAGAACGCAATGGTCCGCTCCCAGGCAACACGAGCAGCCTGGGCGTCATACTCAGGGCGATTCTCCTCGAAGAACCAATGTTTGGTCCCTGGATACGTATGGACAGTGACCTGCCTCCCCGCAGCTTGGAGCGCCTGCTCCATCGACGCTCCCGACTCAGCCGGGTGGAAGGGGTCATCCTCCGCGAAGTGGCAGAGGTAGGCGGCCGAAGCTCTGCTATAGTCCAGTCCGGGGTAGGAGTCATAAAAGGTCACGACTGCGGCGATCTCCTGGGCCAGGGTGACGGACATGTCGAGCGTGTAGGCGCCTCCCAGCGAGAAGCCGACGAGGGCGAGCTTGCCGCGACCGTTCGCCAGCTTGGTCGCATCGTGTTGGCGCAGGACCTGCACCGCCCCCGCGATGTCGCCGCGCCACCGCTCCACATCCCGATCCAGCGCCTCACCCAACGCTTGCGCTTCCTCGACCGACGCGGTCGTCTTGCCGCGGTAGAGGTCTGGGGCGAGCGCCACGAAGCCCGCTTCCGCGAGCCGGTCGCAAACTTGCCGAAACGGCTGTGTCAGTCCCCACCAGGCATGCAGGACCAGCACTCCTGGGCCGCTGCCATGTTCGGGAACGGCCAGATAGGCGCTGATCGTTCTCCCATCAGCCTGAAATTCTCTCATACTACTCTCCTTAAAAACGCAAGAAATACGGTGCTTCAAGAAGCAGAGAACACCTGTTCTTTACGCCGTTGTCCGAAGTACCCGTTTCTGGATGGTAGCCTTGAACAGTGTTCGGTTCCTGCATCTCTCGACAACTGCGAGGCGACAGCCCCGTCTTCCATCGTCTCCACAGACGTCAATTCCGGCGCAACTCGCCATACAAGTAATCCATTCTTTCGGGCAAAGGCGAAAACGGTAACGGGAAGAGAAGATTGGAGATGCGTACGAGATGGAGACGAAATGAGAAACAGATTTCGCCCCTCAGTGTACCAGAAAGAGTGGTGAAAATCCTTCCGCAGTTCTCGCTGTTTGGCTCTCAATCGAACGCGCACGGAAGGCACGAGAACTGCTCTCGAACCGATCTCGACCGTTTTCCCATGGAGACAGCGACCTCGGTATCAGCGCGATAGGTGCTCCGTCTGACCACCCGAATTGCCACTCTTGCGCACAACCATCCGCGAGGCGCGCGGTTTTTCAGGCTGTCAATGGGTGTGCTGCTCACCATTCGGGTCAACTGCTCGCATTTGGGATCTGGCTCACTTTTGGTGAGGCTCGTGTCAATTTGCGGATTAAATGGGCGGATTGTTAAAAATTTTGATCATTAAGCTGGTGAGCAAGCTACCAATATGAACGAGCCTACAGAGCGGACTCCTCAAGTAACGCTTATGAGTTGCAAACATGTTGTACGCTCTTGTCCTCTCTCACGCCAGCATACTTCTCAACATTCGGTCAGAATCCACCGTCATCAATCGCCAATTTACAGAGCTAGCAGGGCAAGATCCGAGAAGTTTTCCCCCTCACTTGCGAAGTATAATGAGGCTAATCAATGAAAAGAGTCCGATACACCCTCAGCAATAGGAGGTTTTATGAAGAAAGTGCAGTCAGTTGATGGCACGATCATCGCATATGATCAGGTAGGCAGCGGACCGGCGCTCATCCTGGTAGATGGGGCACTGGGATCTCGGGCGTTTGGATTTATGGAACCACTGGCAGCCCTGCTGGCGCCCCACTTTACCGTCTTCACCTACGACCGCCGGGGACGAGGCGAGAGCACGGATACGCAGCCGTTTGCCGTTGAGCGGGAAATTGAGGATATTGAGGCCCTCATCAACGAAGCTGGTGGTGAGGCATTCTTGTACGGGATCTCCTCCGGCGCCGCTCTGGCTCTGGAGGCGACCATCAAGCTCGGCCACAAGGTGAAGAAACTGGCTCTGTACGAGGCTCCTTATGACTCTGATGATGCCAGGCAGCAAGCATTCAGAACCTATAGAAAGCAGCTTGCGGAAGTCCTTGCAGAAGGACGGCGAGGCGATGCGCTGGGCCTCTTTATGATGTTCGTGGGAATGCCGCCCGAACACCTTGAGGGGGCACGCCAGCAACCAATGTGGCCGATGTGGGAAGCTGTAGCCCACACCCTGGCCTACGATGCCGCTGCTCTGGGGGACGATGGCTCGGTCCCCACCGAAAAAGCCGCTCGCGTCACCGTGCCAACGCTCGTCATGGATGGCTCTGCCTCTTTCCCGTTCATGTATACGACGGCAGTGGCGCTGGCAAAGGCCATTCCCAATGCCAGACATCGCCAGCTTCAAGGTCAGACGCACGAAGTCGCTGCGGAAGCCCTTGCTCCCGTACTGCTGGAATTCTTCAATCCTCAAGCAGTTACGAGCTAACGCCATGTGCGAGGTGCTCTCAACGGGCGCTAGGGGGCGGCGCCCTGGCAGGGGGGCCCCATGCTCTTTTCTCCATCCGAGCCTTCGGTTCGGAAAAGAACTTGCACATCGGGTCGGCTAACACAAACATACAGCAACGCTGATCATATTCAAACTGCTCCCCTCGACGAACAGGGATTGCCGAGGACAGCTTTTTATGTCCCTCACTGTGTTGGCTACTTGGCATATCCGTTCTTAGAAAACGACCAGTTTTTCGAACGGATGTGCCAAGTAGCCAGCACAGGGAGTCAGACGTTCTAGCATGTTTTAGGTTGTCTCGTCCGTTCTCTATGAGTGAGATCATTTCTCACCGCCCGTCAAGCGGAAGGTTTTGGTGACTGAAGCCCTTTCACCATATCCTGACGGTCCCGCACAGAGACGCTGTTGTCGGGAGATGACTGCCTACATCGCTGAGAACTAAGCTTCGAACAATTCGGTCCTCACCATGACACGCGGGTCTTACGAGTCCATGTCCTAAGCGTCTTCGGAGCATTTCTCGTGTTTCCAACAGGCTCTTGTCCCCTTTGTGTTTCCACTCCAGGTAGGTACGATGATCCAAGAATCTCCTTCCCAATTCTTCCCGACTACGTCGGGGATATCAGGCCGCGTTCCACGGCGCACCACAACATTTGGTATGGTATCTCTTCAGATTATTCCTACATCAATCAAAAAAGAGCATATTACTGACCTCGCGATAAGAAACTAAACGAGGTCAGCGTATCCCCACCTGAAAACTGTACGCTCAGGTTAGGATGTGCTGACTCCTGCTTGAAGCACTGACTCTCTTCAGAGGGTCTTGGGACTTTGAATGGAGATGCGATTGCCCTGAGTGGCGAATGTGTCTGCGCTGGATCTATCTTTGGGTTGAAGCTTCCGCCGTTCGCTTTAGGTTCTCTAGCCAAGCCTTGAGTGATTGATCAAGAACACGCTGCATCGTAGCGAGTTGGCTCCGCACCGGTTCACCGTTCCAGGATTCCTCTGTGTGGACCCGCACTCCATTCTCATCCGGTGTCAGTGTCCAGACGTGTACAGCTTCAATCCCCTGTGCGGGACCGGTCCAGACAATACGCCGTTGAGGTTCGATTTCCTGAATCGTCGAGGTGATGTGGAGGCCGCTCGTTTGCCAATGGAAGACCGTTCCCACCGCAAGCGGTCCATCCATGCTTGCCGCGTCGACTTCTGGCTGCCAAGTAGGCCAGGAAGGGATGTTGGTTTGCACGTTCCAGATGGTTTCGAGTGGTGCTGCGATGAGGATCTCGTCGCGTGTGATGACTGGGGCATTTCTATCAATATCCATAAGAAGTTGTCCCTTGAAAAAGTGAGGTGTAGTCGGGCTTGATGTTCCTAACTCTCTTTTTTCCGCTTGGATTTACGTCCATTCAATCTAATTGTACAAGTCATCTGTGTTTAGTGTCAAGCGAGCAAGCTTCTCGGCTTATAGGGGTCAGCGCATCCTAACCTGAGCGTACAGTTTTCAGGTGGGGATACGCTGACCGGTTGTGTTGCAAAAACTCGCAGAGGAATGCCATGGCAAGAGGCTCCCCATTCTTGTTGTGCTTAGGCCGCCACTCCGAAGAGGCGGGCGACGAAGG
>Ga0209027_1000509_pt1 | contig 13820 bp, 14 predicted proteins | sample GraSoi013_1_20cm_3_FD_185821 | JGI IMG/M metagenome (GOLD analysis project Ga0209027, IMG submission 185821) | Grasslands soil microbial communities from the Angelo Coastal Reserve, California, USA - Sample 09_27_2013_1_20cm (SPAdes) (version 2) | ecosystem: Environmental > Terrestrial > Soil >...
GAACGATCGAACTTTGTTGTGGATTGCCTGCTGCGGCGTGCGAGCAAACGGGACCGCCTCGAGCTGCCGACTGTTTTGGGCAGACAGGTTGGCTGCGACCTCGATTCCAAACGCGCTCGTTGGCGACTTGTCCGCCTTCACGGTATAGTTGGCCGCTACGTCATGGGCGGTGCTGGTGTTGGCAACAATGATGACATAGTCGCGATTACCCGAAGTTTGCGGCAGCGTGATTCCATTCGGGATGTCCGTCGGGTTTAGAACCCGCACCTCTCCAACGTTCATGCTGCTAACGTCGCTCGGCGTTGTAACCGGTCCCGTGCCGTCTTTACCTCCGCCACAGGCAGCAGCGAACAGCATCGCAACAGGTGCAATTCTCTTTATCACTCTATGGCTCCTAATCGTTGTTCGTGGACGGGTTCAGAACGGCCGCAGGTCAGGTCTAATACCCATACAAGCAGAAAAAGGGCCTGTGGAAAGGCCGATCTATTCTACCCTGATATAGACTCGTGAGTCCGCCAAAACGTCGCAGTCGACACCCAATGCGCCGCGAGCGTCAGCATTTGCTTGCTGAACGTCCAAGTCATTTATAGACTCTGAGCCATGGCGTCTGCACAAAAGCCACATCCGCAAAAGCCACCCGAAACTTTTCGCTCGCGAGAACAGCAGGCGACACTAGGGCTCTTACGCACGGCGGACGCCATGAAGCGCAGCCTGGCACAGGTAATCGAGCCGCACGGGATTACGCCGCAGCAGTACAACGTCCTCCGAATTCTGCGCGGAGCGGGACCCGACGGATTGCCAACGCTTAGCATCGGTGAGCGGATGATCGAGCAGACACCGGGAGTCACCAGGCTGGTGGATCGACTGGAACGGAAGGGGCTTGTCGAACGCACGCCCTGCCCGAAGGATCGACGCCGCGTGTTCTGTCGTATCACCGAGAAAGGTCTCGATCTGTTGAAGGAGTTGGACGATCCAGTAAATCGCTGGGATGCGCAGGCAGTCGCAGTTCTACCCCCGTCGGAACTCGACTCGCTGATCACCCTGCTGGATCGCGTTCGCGCGTCGAACTATTAGAAGACACGCTTGACGCTGTGGCGCCTACCGGTATGTTGATCGGTTGTTGACTAGTCAATCAACGCGCAGCTCTGGCGCTATCGGAGGACCCCGATCCTCCGTCCCGCTTCTTCCACCGCCTGAAATAATTGCTCGAACGATTCGACCACGAATAAAACATCCTGGAAGTGATCGATCTCGAACGGCTGATTGAACACGGCGTCGAGCGAGAATGGGCGGCGATCGCACTTTGGCCCGAGAGCATTGGCGGCGTCGCCATGCGATGATATGAGGCCCGAACCGTAGACTTTCACCTGTTTGTCTTCCCGGATTAGCCCGAACTCCACGGTGAACCAGAAAAGTCGAGCCATGCGGGTCGTGTCTTCTTCATTGTCAGCCGCCGCAGCAACCTGGCCGTAGTGCTGGAGGAAATCTGCGAAGACCGGATCGGCGTGAAGCGGAACGTGGCCGAAAACATCGTGGAAGATGTCAGGCTCGGGCAGGTAGTCGAGCTGCTCGCGTTTCCGAATGGTGACGGTGGTGGGAAACTTTCTGAGCGAAAGGCACTGAAAAAAGGCTTTTGCCGGGATATAGCCGTTAACCGGTACTGCCTCCCATCCCGTCGGCGGAGCAAGTCGACGATTGACTTCGGCAAGGTTGGGAACTGTTTCCTTCTTCAAGCCAATAGTATCGGCGCCTTTGAGGAAAATCCTGCTGCCGTTGCTCCGCAGCTGATTCATTCGGCGCTCGTATAGCATGCCCCAGACTTCGTGGTCCTCCTTGGTGTAGGAGTTCCAGTCCTGCTTGATGAAAACGGAGCTGTCCTCTACGAGGTCGTAAAGCTCCGCGGTCGAATGCTGTTGCAAGGTTAGCCCCCGTCAGTGCGATTACGAACGCACCCGAAAGCTAATTCTCGGTCGAGGAGGCTGAAAGCGTGCTCGCTGTCGCGCGCTTCCTTAGCGGAAGGGTGAGTGTGAAAACGGAACCGAGGCCTGGTCGACTCGTGGCGCGCACGTCACCACCCATTGCGCGCGCGAGGTCGCGACTAATCGCGAGGCCGAGTCCGGTGCCGCCGGTCGGCATTGATCCCGCGGCGCGCACCTGTACGAATGGCTCGAAGATTTCCTCGATTCTCTCTTCCGGCACACCGCAACCTGTGTCACGAACTCGCACGATGAGATGCTCGTCCTCGACCTTCCAGTCCAGATCGACTGACCCGCCGGCTGGTGTGAACTTCGCCGCGTTTGCCAGCAGATTCACAACGATCTGCTGCACCTTTTCGCGATCCGCGAAAACGGTGAGAGACGGATCGCCGGAACGACGCGAGTAGCTGACGCGCTTCTTGTCAAATTGCGGAATGACCAGAGCCTCAGCGCCGCGCAACGTTTCCTCTATCGGAATCTCCGCCATCGACAGCTCGATCTGCCCGCCCTCGAGTTTTGCGAAATCAAGGATCATGTTGACGAGCGCCATCAAGTGCTCCTGCGCCTGATGAATGCGGTCGACATCCTTGCGTTGGTCTTCGTTCAATCCGCCGTGGATGTTCTGCTGCAGTATCTCGAGGTAGCCGGACACCGCGTGCAGCGGCGTGCGAAACTCGTGACTTAGTCGAGCGAACAATTCCGACTTGATGCGGTTCGCCGCTTCCGCTTCCTTTCGCGCGGCCTGCTCACCCGCGAGCGCGATCTCGAGCTCGCGCGTCCGCTGTGCGACTCGTGCGTTTAGTGACCGGTTCAGCGCGCGCATACTTTCTTCGCTATCGCGCTGCGTGGTCATATCGCGCAGCAGCCAGCAATACGATTGACTACCGGTGTTGCTCGCGATGGCTGCAACCGCCGTCTCTACCGGCAGAAGCTTCCCATCTCTGCTGCTGATCTCGAGCACCAACCTGTCGGTGCGCAAGCCCATGGATAACTCGTGCAGACGCGCCCGAAACTCCGCCCGCGCACCCAACTCGATGAAGTTGACGATCGGTTTGCCAATCAGCCGGGGAACAGCGAGTCCGAACAGCTCTCCAGCGGCGTTGTTCGCCTGCTCGATCATTCCGTGACGGTCAGTCACGACATAAGGATGCGGCGCGAGCTCGAACAGCGTCCGGTAGCGTTTACGCTCGACGTCAGCTTCCTTCTGTGCCTGGAGGATGAGTTCCTGATGCGCGCGGAGCTCCTCTTCTGCGACCTTCAGTTCCTCGTAAGCCTCCAGCAGTCGCTCGTGAGTCTCCTGCGCGGGCAACGGCGATCCGCCGTACTGTCTCACCGCACGAACGAGCTCGTCGAGTCCGGACATGTGGTCGATGTCTTCCCTGCCAGGCAGTGGTTCAGTCAATCTCGGATGTTCCTGTCGCAAGCGAACTCGTTTGTCCTTAGAAACAAATGACTTTTCCGCACATCCACTCTAAACGGGAAACCTGAATGCGCAAGAGTGAAATGAGCCTACACGAGTAACACGTGTGTCAGGTGACACGATGTTTACGACGGACGCGTTGATTGTGATGCAAACACGAATGTGGCGGCCACCGCGCATCACGGATCGTGAGGATCGCCCTCCTCGTCATCCGGTCCGAAGTCGACGTTGACGATGTCGCTCACTCTCTCGACGTGAACGAGTTGTCGCAGGGTCTGGCCGCCGACGTTGATCGTAACCCAGTAATCACCGGGGTCGACCAGGTTGCCAACGCGGCCCCCGCCAAAAAAACCACCGCCGCCTTCGTTACTGCCGGCGGCCGCGGGGCCGAGCGTCGTCGCTTCGCCCGGACGAAGATTTATCTCACCAGCACCGCCGCTCCCGCGACGAGACCCTGCCTCGGCGCCGACGGCACCGGTATCAGCGCGCTCACCTCGCGCGGCGCGCACAGAGTCTTCACGCTGGCGTCTGATTCGCGCGGTGTTGATGCTATCGCGCAGCGCGGCGGGCCCAAGCGGCCGTGGCCTGCCGCGCAGATCCCAGTAAGCGCGGTGGAGACCGGTGCCGCCCGGCCCATTCAAAGTGCGAACGGTATCGCCGCGTATGTTCGTCACCAGAATCTTCGCGCTGTCGCGCGGAGCGCCGGATGTCACTCGATAAACGAGCTCTGCACCGTACGGCGGATTCGGTGTGACGAAATACTTCTGTCCGGTGAAATTCTGCTGGTTTGCCTGCGAGTACTGATACGCCGTCTTGGGCGTAAAGAAATTCGCCGGTCTCGCAATCACTCCGGCGTTCATTTCCTCGAGTGGGGCAATGTCGACGATCCAAATCGAGCGACCATGCGTGGCTGCAATCAGCTCGCGATCGCGCGGGTGAATCTTCAGATCGTGGATGGGAACGGTTGGCATTCCGGTCATGAAACGCTGCCAGCTGGCGCCCCGATCAGTCGACACGTACGCCGCAACGTCGCTGCCGAGGAACAGCAGATCGCGATCGACCGGATCCTCGCGTATCACGTGCACGAAATCGAGCCCGCCACTTGGCAGATTGTTGTTGATCGAGCGGAACGTCTTGCCGAAATCGGTCGACACGTAGACGTACGGCTTGAAATCGTTGTCGCGATGATCGTCGAAAGTCACGTAAACGGTGGCGGTATCGAAGTGCGACGCCTCCACGCGGCTTACCCAGGTCTTCTTCGGCACGCCCGGAAAGCGGGAGGTGACGTCAGTCCACGAGCCACCATCGTTTGTCGACAGCCACACGTTGCCATCGTCCGTTCCAACCCAAAGTATCCCTGGGCGAATCGGCGACTCCGCCACTGTCGTAATCGTGCCGTGTGTCTCGGCACCCGAATTGTCGCGCGTGATGCCGCCTGTGAGGCGCGTGCTCATGATGATCCGCGATGAATCGCGAGTTGAAAGGTCGGGTGAGATCGGATAGAAATGATCGCCCCGATCGGACGACTTGAGCAGGCGATTGCCGCCCATGTACACGGTGCTCGGCGAATGCGGCGACAGAAAGAATGGAGTCGACCAGTTGAACCGATAACCACGCGCTGAATCCGCGGCCGCACGTGCGCGGACTGCTGCGAGAGCAGCGGTTATTTGCGGCGTCTCCGGTCTCGTCGTGTCACCGCGCGCGATGATGACGGAATCCTCGAAGATGCTCGTCCGGTCACGTCCACCACCCCGCATGATGACCGCGCGCGTGTTCTGCACGATGTTCAACCGCGACGCGTTTCCACCCTGGGATTCACTGTAGATGATGTTTGGATCGTCGGGATCGACAGCGGTATAGAAACCGTCGCCGCCACCAACGTTGTACCAATCGTTATTGGTGATACCAACGCGATTCTTCGAACGTGATGGGCCACACCACGAGCCATTGTCCTGCAGGCCGCCGCACACCTTGTACGGCTTCTCCATCCCGTAACTGATGGCGTAGAACTGTCCGATCGGGAACGTGTTGATGAAATCGTACGTGCCGCCGCGGTCGTAGGTCACCGCGATTCCACCGTCGTCTCCGAGAATGAAGTGATCTGGATCGTTCGGGTCGATCCACATGCCGTGCCAGTCGGTGTGAACGTTGAGCGCGCCACGCCGGTACGTCTTGCCGCCGTCTTCCGAGACGCGGAACACGGAAGACATCCAGTAAATGCGATCCGGATTCTTGGGATCGACGCGTATCTGCGAGTAGTAGAATGGACGCGCATCTCCCAGTCCGCCGCCTCCGGCCCCCGGTGGCTCATTGGGGCGCGTCAGTGTCCACGTCGCGCCGCCATCGGTTGATCTGTAGATGCCGCTATTGGTCTTCTGACGTTTCGACGTATCGGGTTTCTCACCCCGCGCCAGCGCGTGGGGCAGCGTGTCTGCTTCCAACCAGGTGTACACGATCTGTGGATTCGACGGCGCGACCGCGATGCCGATTCGTCCCTTGGTTGTTTCGGGGAATCCTCCGCCCTTGATCTCGCGCCACGTGGCGCCCGCATCAGTCGTTTTCCAGAGACCGCTGCCCGATCCGCCGCTCTTCAGAAAATACGGACCACGCACGCGTTCCCAGCTCGCCGCGTAGAGCGTGTTGTGATCCTTCGGATCCATAGCGATGTCGACGAACCCAGCTTTGTCGCTGACAAACTTGGAGAGCTTCCAGGTCGCGCCACCGTCCGTCGACTTGTAGAGGCCGCGTTCCGGATTGGAGCTCCAGGCGTGGCCCAGTGCGGCGACGTACACGATGTTAGGATCTGTTGGATCGATAACGATGCGCCCGATCTGCTGCGTTGCCTCCAGACCAACGAGCTTCCAGGTCCGTCCAGCATCCGTTGATTTGAAAACGCCGCCACCCGGCGATATCGAGTTGCGTGAATCCTCTTCGCCCGTGCCGGCGTAAAGGATGTTGGGGTCCGAAGGTGCGATAGCGATGTCGCCCATCGAAATCACTTTCTCTTTGTCAAAAACCGGGAAGAACATCGTTCCGGCGTTTATGGTTTTCCAAATTCCGCCAGTAGCCGTGGCGACGTAGAAGATCTTGGGGTTACCCGCCACGCCCTCGACGTCGGTAACGCGCCCACCCATGTTGGCGGGCCCGATCGAGCGCCACCGAAATCCGGCGAGCGTTGCCGAATCGAGCGGCGTCGACAGTTGTGCAGTGGTGGGGCCGGCATAAAGCACGGCGCAGGCGAGAGCAAGGAGGACGGGGTGGGCTCGCATGGTTCTGCTTTTTGGTTTGAGGTACGCGCGTCGGGAACGTCACGACTGTTTCGGGACTAAGCTAATACGGAAAGGAATTGGCCGGTGTTGGACCTAACGACAAAACCCGCGCAATACTGATAGCTTTTGATTCTCCGGTCTGATGATGGGTCGGGGAATCGGGTGAACTCCTTATGACGAAATTCGATCACGGAATGAGCGCAGCGATTCAGGGAAACAGTCAGGCATCCCCTAAGGTGCCGCAGGCACCTACGGCGCCCACGCAGGAGCAGCGGCAAGCGTTGCAGGACGCGGCACGCCAGCTGCGCGAAGCCATTCGACAAAACATCAGTCAGCAGCGGATTAACGAACAGGCGAATGCTGCGGCAGCAAAAGCCCTGCAGGATCAAGGCGTCAGTGTGAAAACGCCGACCGTGCCGCCACTTCCCGCGGTCTTCGGGCAAAACGGCATAACGATCCAGGGACCGGATGGGAAAACCACCGTCATCGGGACGCCTCGTGCTGCCGATCAGGGAATTCCGCCCGAAGCCGTGGACATCTCAATCGCTTTTTTCTTGACCGTCGCAGCGATCATCATCCTGTTGCCGCTGGCGCGGGCAATCGCGCGCAGGATGGATCGCCGCTCAGTGCAGCAGGTTCCACCCGAGGTATCCGCCCAGCTCGAGCACCTCAATCACGCGGTCGATGCAATCGCCCTGGAGGTCGAGCGAATCTCCGAGGGGCAGCGTTTCACGACGAGGTTGTTGACGGAACAGCGTGAGGCATCGCCTGGCCTCACCACCGGCGCGAACCGCTAGCTGGCGGCGCCGCTCGGCACACGACGGAAGTCACACTTCTTTCAGTGACAGGTTACTGAGGTCGAATCTACCGGCCCCTCGCTTGCACAAATGCCGCGCAATGAATCAATGTATGTTCCGCCGCGCAACGCTGGTCGGCCTCGCCGCACTTCTCGGGTGCGCGACAAAAGCCAAGATCGTAGCCCGGAATGCCGAGGTTTCGCTCGCCCCCACCTGCGGTGATGCCGTCACCGTCTTTCCGAGCCGTGACAAAATCCCTTACGATTACTATGAGGTTGCTCTCATTGCCGCTGAGGGAAACTCGGTCTACGTCGGAAACGGAGACATTTTGAAATCGGTTCGTAATGAGGCGGCAGGCCTCGGCGCCAACGGCGTGCTCGTTGATTCCCTCGCGGCCACGCACGCTACCGTGAAAGTCCTTGGCGCAGCGCTCGGCGGTAAGGATGCGGAAAGAAAGGCACACGCCATTGCGATCTGGATGCCAAGCGACACCGCTCGCGTGCGCAAGGCGTGCGCGGGCAAATAGCCATCGCTGCACTCATCTCGATAGTTGCTGCGAATGGGTGCAAGGAGAATCGCTTGGTGCAACGCAGTCGCGCCGAGCTTCTTCTCTCAGAGATAAAATTGCGCGGTGCCAGCGCCGTTTCTCGTCGGATTGATTCCGACGAAGATTTCGGGCGTACGGTGATGGACGGAATCGCCAGCGGTGACACGGCGTGGCTGGATGTCGCCGCCGCGCTGCAGCCGGCGTCCGCTGCGGCCGAAGCGAGTATGGCGATCGCGCTGGCGTCTGCGCTGCCGCATGCTCCGAACCGGGTGCTAGGCCTCCTCGGAACGAAGTACCCGACAGAGGAAGTGTGCGGAATGCCATTCCTCAAAGCGGACTCGGCACAAGTCATCAGCTACCATGACCAGGCTGTGCGAGCTGTTGAATCCGACACGACGCGGAAGTTTGCGAGCGTGGCATCGGCTTGCCGGACCGCACTCGACTCCGCGCAAAGTCGCCGACTTGAACGGATTAACCCGGCGTACGTGATCAAGAACAAGCCGAGGCCGGTGTCACGTCGTTCCAAGCGGTAACCCGCCGAGCTCAGCACGGCGGTGCCCCTCCCTTGTTTGTTAATGGACTGTCATCCTGATCGTCTCCGATAGGACCAAACCCATACCAAAGATTTGATGCGGATTCTCGTTGTCGATGATGACCGTTCCATACTGAAGCTGATCACGCGAGTGCTGCGCGATGAGGCGTATGCGGTGGACACCGCTTCGACGGGTGAAGAGGCGCGTATGTTGGCGCTGGTGAACGACTACGACGGCATCATTCTCGATCTGCAGCTCGGCGACCGCCATGGCTTCGAGATTCTGCAGGAGCTGCGGCGGAACGGCCGCCACGCACCCGTGTTACTCTACTCGGGACGTGCGGACACGGAGTCGATCGTGCGCGGACTCGACGCCGGCGCGGACGATTACGTCGTCAAACCAGTGTCGAACGAAGAGCTCCGCGCGCGCGTTCGTGTTCTCACCCGACACGGAGAGAAAGGTCGCGCTGAAGAGCAAGTGCGCGTCGGAAACCTCGTGCTCAATCGCCTGACGCGACGCGTTAGCTGCGATGCGAACGATGTCAACCTGACGTCGATGGAGCTGAAGCTGCTCGAGCATCTGATGCTGCGCTCAGGTGAGATAGTCACTCGCAGCGAGCTGCATGACAAAGTCTGGGACATGCACTTCGATCCCAGCTCCAATGTCATCGATGCGCACGTCGCCCGACTTCGTAAGAAACTTCGACAAGCCGGATCGAACTCGGAAATCGCTACTCGCCGGGGAATGGGCTTCACCCTCTCTCCATAACTCAGCAAACCCCGGCGCGCGAGAAAGTAAAATCGGAGATCATGACAAACGCGTCATGATCCCTTCATAAAGCCGTCACAGAGCGAGGTGCAGATTGTGCCTCATCAATAAAGCAGCGCAAATCGGGCTCCTGCCTGCAGCGCTCGGAGGCTCTGACGATGGCAAGTTTCCGCTACACCACTGCTGCAGTTGCACTCGCGCTAGCGCTAGTATCACGTGCGTCTGCGGCGCAGCAAGCATCAGTGAGCCTCACACACACCGTGGTCGTTACCGTTCCGCCGCGCTTGAAAGTCCTCGTTGCGCCGACACTGAGTCAGTCGCAACTGGTAGAATCGGGTCGAACGGGTTTGGCAGTAACGGTCAACGCGACGAGGGGATTCGCTCTCGTTATTGGATCGGGGAAGAATGCGGAGTCAGCTGCTCAATTGGTCGCGAGTGGTGGTGAGCGTACTTCTTCGACGGTCGTGTACCGCAACCATGCATCGCAGCGCACTTCCGAAACAGGTGGTGCCTCGGACTCCGAGCCGGTGATGCTGACAGTCGTCGCTCCGTAAAAGGGGACGGAGTGCGAAGCCCGCTTCGCGGGCTCGGGCCGACCGGAAAACCGCGTCAATCGACGCGGTTTTTTCTTGTTTGCAATCACAAATCCGTTCGGTAACTGATTACACGCAATCACAATCGTTACTGGCCTTGCAGGTCCCTCGTCTTTTTGACGGCGAGGGACGTCAGCGCTCCTCTGCCGGGCCCCTGTGGTCAGGCACGGCGTTCAGAAGCCCTCCCGTAACCAGATCAGCATCCAGGTGTCAGCTGTACGGCACGATTACGGATGCACTCTCGAACAAGGAGAAGCTTTGAAGCGTTCACTGTACCTCGCGATCGCCACGATCGCACTCGTCGCGGCGCCGCGCATTTCGCAAGCGCAGCTCGGCCTGGTCAAGCCTTTCTCGCTTGGCTTTGCGGGTGGTGTCACCCAGCCGATGAGCGACCTGTCCAACAGCACCAAGATGGGCTATAACGCCACTGCGGCTGCGGAAATCAAACTTCCGCTGATCCCGGTTGGTCTGCGCGTCGATGGCGCGTACAACCAGTTCGGTGAGAAAGTCACCGGCGCTGGCAAGCTGCACACCATCAGCGCGACTGGAAACGTCGTTTGGCGTCTGCCGAACGTCGGCGTTCAGCCCTATCTGATCGGTGGAGCTGGTCTCTACATGATCGGTTCCGACATTGCTGGTGCAAGCACTGAGAATCATTTCGGCTGGAACGGCGGCGCTGGTGTCAAGCTGCCTTACCATGCTTTCGCTGAAGCGCGTTACAACCGCGTGTCAGCGAACGGTGCCTCGATGGAGTTCGTGCCAGTTACCCTCGGCATCATGTTCTAAACTTTCGGCGCAAGCTGAAAGTTCGAAGGGGAGGGCGATTGCCCTCCCCTTCTTTTTTTATGCGCGCGAGTGGGCGAGATCAGTTGAACTGGCGCAGCTGGACCTGTGACTGCCCGGTGTACACGCCGTAGAATCTCACGAAATCGCCGTTACGGAGATTGTTGAAGCGATTCACGTCATTGCTGCTCGTGTTGTAGGGCAGCGTCACCGTGATCGTGTTGTAGTTGCCAACATCGACGGTGAAGATTCCGTTGCGACGATCAATGTCGCGAACCGTGCCCTGCAGCTGCTGAACGTTGCCGGAGCCGACGCTGCCTGTACCGTTTGCCGACTGATCGACCTGAATGTAGTCGGTGTAGTAGCTGTTCCCGTTCGCCTGAACCCGCGCCGTAACCATGTCGCCGTACTCGAGTGCGGTCGGCGGATAGTTCTGATTCTGGTAGACGACCTGTGTCTGATTGTCGTAGGAGACAGGAACGGTCTGACCGTTGGATGTCAGAATAGATATCTGCTGCGAGCGGGTGTCGACTCCGCGAATGGTGCCGCTAAGCTGATTGCCTCCGGCGCCACCACCGCCAAGGACTCCACCCAGCACGTTCCCAAGATTGGTTCCGGCGCAGGCGCCGGTGGAAAGAATCATCAGCGCCGTCGCGGCGCCCCGACGTATTGTGTGAATGCTCGCCATTAGCCCTCCTCGTTGCCGTTGCCTAAGAGCAATCGCGGTGCCCGCCACGGGGTCCTATCTTACGAATTCGATGACTACCTCCCGAAGGATGTGCCTGGCTGGCCTGACGCTTGTCCTCGCTTGTGGCGGTGGCGGTGGCTCCGGCGAGAAGCCTGTTCAAACTTCGGGCGTGTCAGTGTCGCAGCCAGCCGCGATCAAGGACACCGGGAAAAGATCTGACCCGTGTCCGCGAACAGGGTTGTGGGCGCAATGCAGCATTGAGAAGCGGCTCTCGCAATCCGGCTTCGTCGTGCGCGGCTTGCCAGACAGCGTCAAACGGCGCAGCGGGTTTAGCGTGGCGCCGCTTGCGTATTTGCTCGGCCGCTCGCGCCTCGACGTGTTCATCTATCCGACGGCAGACGCCGCGGCACGCGATGCTGCCGGGCTCGATACCACAATTGCGGGTCCGCGCGGCGCGCGGAATCAATGGGGATTTGGACTGCAGCCGACCTTTGTGAGATCGGCGAACCTGATCGCGGTCTATCTCACGGACAATCCGACCCAGAGCGAGCGTCTGACGCTTGCTCTTACAGCTGGTGCCCCGCAGCCGTGACCAGGGGAGCTACCATGGCTGAGCTTGTGTGACCGGCAGCGCGACGTGCGGAGTCTTAAGAACGCAGGTCCTTTCAGGTAAGAGCAACACGGAAGGAGCGGTCCCAATGAGTCGCCCAGCGAAATCACTTCGCTCACGCCCAGCAGTCCGTCTTCACTCCGAGGTATCCTTTGCCGCCGCGTTCGATAACGCGCCGCATGCAATGGCCCTCGTCGGCGCAGACGGAACTCTGCTGCACGTGAACCGCGCTCTGTGCCGGATGCTTGGCTTCGACTGCGAAGAATTGATCGCTGCCAACGTCAGCCGGATAACCCATCCCGATGATCTGGAGACGGAATGGGAACAGCGACGGCGGTTGGCCCGAGCCGATATAGGCCGATATGAGTTGATGCAGCGCTATTTGCCTAAGCACGGTGAACCCGTATGGGTTCGTCTGTCTGTATCAGCCACGCGGCGACCCTCGTCTGAGCTTGCCTGTTTCGTCTTGCACGCCGAGGCTGTTGCTCCTCCGAGTACAGCAATGACCGACGAGCTGATTAGCGAGGGCCTCGGCCGTTTTAGCGACGCGGCGCTATCCGCGATGCATGAAATCGGTAATACGCTGACGCCGCTGATGGTGAACACAGAGCTTATTGTGGAGCAGGCGCGCAATCAGCCAATCGGCGAATTTGCCAAAGAGGTTTTCAAGGCCGCCCGGAGAATTGCGTTTACACTGCGACGCCTGCGCCGAGTCGATGATGCATCATCACCGGTTGCCTACGTCGGCGAGGACCGCATGCTCGACCTCCGAATGATCCCCCCAGAAACCCGGCCCGTAAACTACTCCGACGGCGCACCGGCCACGCTGCTGGACAGCGAGGATCAGCAGCACCAGAATTGAAGCCTTCCCAAAATCTGGAGCACTTCGAATGAAAGCTCGCTTCTATGCTGTGGCGCTGACCGCGCTCGCGCTGCTGCCGCGGATCTCTTCCTCCCAACAAGGCAATCCAGTAGCGGATGCTTTCCGCGATTACGCCAAGACCTCGGCCAAAAATCTGATCGCAGCGGCAGAAGGGTTCCCGGCCGACAAGTACGCGTACAAGCCGACACCTGCCCAAATGAGCGTTGGTGATATCGTCGTGCATCTCTCGCAAGGCAACGACTATTTGTGCGGAGCCATCGGCGGAGTGAAAGCGCCTGATCGTTCGAAAATCGCCGGCACCGATAGCAAAGAAGCTCTGATGGCGAGACTGCGTGAGACGTTCGCGTTTTGCGATCAGGCACTCGCGTCGCTGACTGACGCCACCCTCGGCGAGGAGCTCCCGTTCTTCGGCGGAAGGAAGATGACCCGTGCGGCGATAATGACGCTCACGACGGGCGACTGGGCGGATCACTACAGTCAGTACGCGAATTACATGCGTCTGAACAATCTGCTGCCGCCGACCGCGAAACGACCGGCAGCTCAGTAATAAGCGCAGGAGCTGAAGCGATCGACCCCGCATCGGCATTTTTCGATGCGGGGGCCTGTTTTTTTTTCGATTCCGCGGGCGGTGAAGATTGGGCCCGATCCTTGACGTAAACTCGCTGCGGAAGGATGTCGTTCAACGATGTGACGCGCGCGCGACAATTTTTCATTGGAGATTGACATGGCCGGAAAAGACCAGGACAAGAACCCCGAGCAGGCGAGTTCAGGAGACGCGAGCGACAGTGAAGCGCGCTTGCAGGACGAGTTGAGCCGGGAGACTTCAGAAGGTGCTGACTCAATTGGCGATGTTTCCTCTAATCGCACTTTGAGCGGCTCCTCTACTTGGGAAACGCTGCCGGACGAGGCATCGAGTAGTCGTGAATCATCCACGCCCAAGGATCGGAATCGAG
>Ga0209027_1000514_pt1 | contig 13766 bp, 13 predicted proteins | sample GraSoi013_1_20cm_3_FD_185821 | JGI IMG/M metagenome (GOLD analysis project Ga0209027, IMG submission 185821) | Grasslands soil microbial communities from the Angelo Coastal Reserve, California, USA - Sample 09_27_2013_1_20cm (SPAdes) (version 2) | ecosystem: Environmental > Terrestrial > Soil >...
CGTTCGCGACCCGCTCCTGCAGGGTGTTGGCGATCGCGCGCGGCTGCTCGTGGATCTCCTTCAGCATGAAGTGCCGGTACGGCCCGCGCTCGGCGGCCTCCGCCGACAGCTCACTCTCGCGGATCGGGCGTTCCGCGGGGCTGCCGTTGCGATCGACGATGCGCACGCCCTGGCGCCGCACTTCGGCGACATCCCCCTCCTCGAGAAACATGAAGCGCCGCGTGACCGGCAGGAGGGCCGCCACGTCCGAGGCCACGAAATTCTCATCCGCGCCGAGCCCGATCACGACCGGGCAACCCTCGCGAGCCAGGATCAGCCGCTCGGGCTCGTGCTCACTCACGACCACCAGCGCATAGGCGCCCTGCAGCTCCGCCACCGTGGCACGCACCGCCTCGAAGAGCTCGTGCACGCTCTGCAGGTGGTAGTGAATGCGGTGCGCGATGACCTCGGTGTCCGTCTCGGAGGAGAAGCGGTAGCCGCGGCGCTCGAGATCCGCGCGCAGCTCATCGTGGTTCTCGATGATGCCGTTGTGCACGATAGCGAGCCCATCGCGCGAGATGTGCGGGTGGGCGTTGCGCTCGCTCGGTACCCCGTGCGTGGCCCAGCGCGTATGCGCGATGCCGACGTGGCCGGCGGTGGGCGTCTGCGCGAGCGCCGCGTCGAGCATGTGCACCTTGCCGACGGTGCGCAGGCGCGTCAGATGCTGCGAGCCGTTGAGCACGGCAAGACCGGCCGAATCATAGCCGCGATACTCCAGCCGCCGCAGGCCCTCCATCAGGATGGGGACGACATCGCGCTCGGCGACCGCTCCAACGATTCCACACATCGGCTATGCGCCTCGATTCGCAGGGCCCACCCCTTCCGGCCGGCAGGCGCGAGCCGCATTTTGCCTGAAACGGACGGAAAACGCTGCCGGACGGCAGGCGCGCTACTTCTTGTTCTTCACCGGCCGATGCCAGCCCTCGATGGTCGCCTGGCGCGCACGCGCCACCGTGAGCTTGCCCGCCGGCACCGCGCGGGTCACGGTGGAGCCCGCGGCAATGGTGGCGCCCGCGCCGACCGTGATGGGCGCCACCAGCACACTGTTGGAACCGGTGTGCACGTCGTCTTCGATGAGCGTGGCGTGCTTGTTGGCGCCGTCGTAGTTGGCCACGATGGTGCCGGCGCCGATATTGACGCGCTCGCCGAGGCGCGCGTCGCCCACGTAGGCCAGGTGGTTCGCTTTGGAGCCCGCACCGAGGCGCGAGTTCTTCACCTCGACGAAGTTGCCGATGTGCACTTCGCTCCCCAGGGTGGCGGACGGGCGCAGGCGCGCGAACGGCCCGATGTTGCAGCCGGGACCGATGAGCGCGCCGTCGATCACGCAGTGCGGGAACACCTGGGTGTCGGCGCCGATCTCGCTGTCGCGGATCACGCAGCCCGCACCCACTCGCACCCGGTCACCGAGCACCACCCTGCCCTCGAGCACCACGTTGACGTCGAGGAATACGTCCGTGCCGTGGGCGAGCTCGCCGCGCACGTCCAGGCGCGCGGGATCGGCGAGCGTCACGCCCGCGAGCAGCAGCGCGCGCGCGCAGCGCGCCCGCCATACCGCTTCCAGCTGCGCGAGTTGCGCCTTGTCGTTCACCCCCAGCACTTCGCCGACCTGCGGCGCCACGAGCGGCCGGACCGCGATCTTCTGCCTCACCGCCATGGCGATGACGTCGGTGAGGTAGTACTCGGCGGCCGAGTTGTCCGGCTTCAATCGCGCGAGCCAGCCGCGCAGCAGCTGCGCCGGGCTCACCAGCACCCCGGTGTTGCATTCGTGGATGGCGCGCTGCGCTGGCGTCGCGTCCTGGTGCTCGACGATGCGCTGCACGAGCCCGCGGGCGCCGCGCACGATGCGGCCGTAGCCTTGCGGATCGTCAGCCTTCATGGTGAGGAGCGCCAGCCGCCGCGGCCCGGCGAGTGCCACGAGCTCGGCGAGCTGGGCGCGACTGATGAGCGGCACGTCTCCATAGAGCACCAGCACCAGGTGTCCGTCGGGGATGTGTTGCATCGCCTGCAGCACGGCGTGCCCTGTGCCCAGGCGCTCGGCCTGCAGCGTCCAGGAGACCGGCTCGTCCTCGAGTGCGGCGCGCACCTGCTCGCCCCCGTGGCCGTAAACCACCTGGATGGCGGCGGGCGCGAGCGTGCGCGCCGTGTCGATCACGTGCTTCAGCAGCGGCCGGCCGGCGAGCGGCTGCAGCACCTTCGGCAGAGCCGATTGCATGCGTTTGCCCTCGCCCGCCGCCAGGATCACCACCGACAGTGGGGCGGTACGCATGGCCGGGATTGTACTCATCGTGCTACGGTAAATGAGCGCTGATCGTGCCCGGGCCGTCCGAGCGGCAACTCGGCGAGTTTGCGGCGCATGAGCGGTCCCACGTACAGCTGGGGGTTGGAATGCGCCTCGTGCTCGGCGTCCTCGCGGTGCGCCACCAGCGCGGCGGCCTTGTGGAAGGCGTCCTCGAGCGAGGGGCTGCCGGTGAGCGAGTCCTTGAGGAAGGCCTCGCCGAACCAGGTGAGCTCACGGTCGTCCTGGCAGCCAAAGGAGGTGTGCGTGGCGTCGGCTGCGGTAATGATCGCCGTGGTGTCGCTCTTGAGCTCGTCGAGAAACACGCCCGCGTAGCAGGCCGACACCACCACCACGCGCCAGCGGATCTCGGCATCATCGAGCGCCTCGCGCAGATCCGCGGGCGCCAGCTGCGAGAGCGGCAGCGAGCCGTTCTCGACCTCCAGCCCGTCCGGCGAGCCGTGCGAGGTGAGGAACAGCACCAGCACATCGTCGTCCGGGTGCATGCGCGCGGCGAGCAGCTTCAGCGTCTGGGCGAGTCCCGAGACGCTCGCCAGCGGATACGAATCGCGGTCCTCCACGTCGTTCATCAGCAGCACCGAGCGCTCGCCCGCGCCGAAGCGCTCGGCGAACACCCGGCTGGCAAACAGCGTCTCGCGCTTGAACACCGCCTGCTCGCCATCACCGGCGAAGCCGACGAAGTAGACGCCCGGCTTGCCCGCCGGCGCGCTCTGCACGCGCGCGACGGCGGCGGCGATCTGCGCCGGCTGGTCGTAGAAGAGGGCTTCCGCCTGATCGGCGTCATCCGCGTCCTGGGGCTGCTCCGGCTCCTCTGCCACCCACAGGCGCGTGTCGAAGTTCAAGAACCCCATCACCCAGGGCGAGGCGAGCACCAGCGCCAGCGCGATGAGGGTCGCGCGCGTGCGCGCCACGGCGTACGCCGCGCCCAGCACGCGCACGCACAGCAACGCCATGTAAACGAGTGTCAGCACCAGTGCCGTCACCGGCCGCGCCTGCACCAGCGTGCGGTCGCTCGCCAGCCAGAAGACCGTGAGCACGAACGGCGCGACGGACAGCGCCGGCACCAGCAGCGCGCGGGTATCGGCCGCGCGGCTGTGCGCGCGCGCCACCACCGCGCAGGCCCCCAGCGCCAGCAGCAGATAGCAGCCCCAGCCGAAGAGCCCATCCAGAGCGAGCGGCGCATGCGCCTCGGCGTGCAGGGCGTCCAGCCCGACCCACACGGCGAGGTCGAGGATCAGCAGCGCGAGCACCTGGTCGAAGTTCACGACGAAGCGCGGCGGCCAGCGGCGCCGCAACGCCAGCAGCGCAAGGCCGCCGCTCAGGTTGCGCGCCAGGCCTGCGAGCAGCCCGGGCGGCGCCGCGGCGGGCGCTGCCGGGGAAGGGACCGGACACTCCGGTGACGGTTCCAGCGCTCAACCCCGCAATTTGCGCAGGCGCTGAAGGACCTTCAGCTGGGCCATCGCGCGTGCCAGCTCGGCCTGCGCTTCGGCAATCGTGATGTGGCCGGCCTTGTCCCTGAGCGCTTCCTCGGCGCGCTGCCTGGCGGCGAGCGCCGCCGCCTCGTCGATGTCCCTGGCGCGCAGCGCGGTATCCGCGAGCACCGTGACCTTGGTGGGTTGCACCTCGAGGGCCCCGCCGCCGACGAAGAAGAAATGCTGCTCGCCATCGGGGGTCTGCACGCGCACCTCGCCGGCCTTGAGGAGCGAGAGCAGCGGGGCGTGGCGCGGCGCGATGCCCAGCTCCCCCTGGGAAGCCGGTGCGAACACCATGGTGGCGGGACCGGAGAAGATCTCGCCCTCGGCGCTCACGATGTCGACCTGGATGGTGTGTGCTTCCGCCATGGCTTGCCTGGTGCTGGTGCCTTGCCCTTACTGCAGCGTCTTCGCCTTCGCGACTGCCTCATCGATCGAGCCGACCATGTAGAAGGCCTGCTCGGGCAGCGCATCGAACTCCCCGCCGATGATGCCCCTGAAGCCGCGGATGGTGTCCTTCAGCGGCACGATCTTGCCGTCCTGGCCGGTGAATACCTTGGCGACGTTGAAGGGCTGTGACAGGAAACGCTGCACCTTGCGCGCGCGATACACGGTGAGCTTGTCCTCCTCCGACAGCTCGTCCATCCCCAGGATCGCGATGATGTCCTGCAACTCCTTGTAGCGCTGCAGCACCGCCTGCACGCCGCGCGCGGTATTGTAGTGCTCCTCGCCCACCACCAGCGGGTCGAGCTGGCGGCTGGTGGAATCGAGCGGATCGACCGCCGGGTAGATGCCGAGCGATGCGATCTGGCGCGACAACACCACGGTGGCGTCCAGGTGCGCGAACGTCGTGGCCGGGGACGGGTCGGTCAGGTCGTCCGCCGGCACGTAGACCGCCTGGATCGAGGTGATCGATCCGGTCTTGGTCGAGGTGATGCGCTCCTGCAGCACGCCCATCTCCTCGGCGAGGGTGGGCTGGTAGCCGACCGCCGAGGGCATGCGCCCGAGCAGCGCCGACACCTCGGTGCCCGCGAGCGTATAACGGTAGATGTTGTCGACGAAGAACAGCACGTCGCGCCCCTTGCCACCGTCCTCGCGCGTTTCGTCGCGGAAGTACTCGGCCATGGTGAGTCCGGTGAGCCCCACGCGCAGGCGGTTGCCTGGCGGCTCGTTCATCTGCCCGTACACCATCGCGACCTTGGAGTTCGACAGGTTCGCCTTGTCGATGACCCCCGACTCGATCATCTCGTGATAGAAGTCGTTCCCCTCGCGGGTGCGCTCGCCGACGCCGGCGAACACCGACAGGCCGCTGTACTGCTTGGCGATGTTGTTGATGAGCTCGAGCATGTTGACGGTCTTGCCGACTCCGGCGCCGCCGAACAGGCCGACCTTGCCGCCCTTGGCGAACGGCACCAGCAGGTCGATGACCTTGATGCCCGTGACGAGCAGGTCCTGGCCGCCGGCCTGCTGCTCGAACGAGGGCGGCGGCCGGTGAATCGGCAGGTATTCCGTGGCTTGCACCGGTCCGCGGTTGTCCTGCGGCGCACCCAGCACGTCCATGATACGCCCGAGGGTCCCCTTGCCCACCGGTACCGAGATCGGTGCGCCGGTCGCCTGCACCGCCAGGCCGCGCTTCAAGCCTTCCGAGGAGCCCATGGCGATGGTGCGCACCACACCGTCCCCCAGCTGCTGCTGCACCTCGAGCGTCAGGTCCACGTCCTTGAGCTTGAGCGCCTCGTAGATCCTGGGGATGGATTCGCGCGGAAACTCGACGTCGATGACGGCGCCGATGATCTGGGTGATCTGTCCCTCGGGAGTGGCCATGGTAGGTTTCCTCAAACCGCGGCGGCGCCGCCCACGATCTCCGAAAGCTCCTTCGTGATCGCAGCCTGGCGCGCCTTGTTGTAGATCAGTTGCAACTCGGTGATCAGTTTGCCGGCATTGTCCGAGGCCGCCTTCATGGCGACCATCCGCGCCGCCATCTCGGAGGCGACGTTCTCGACCGCGCCCCGATACACCTGGGACTCGATGTAGCGCATCAGCAGGCCATCGAGGATCCCTGCGGCGTCCGGCTCGTAGATGTAGTCCCAGTGCTCAGCCAGGCCTTCGGTGTCGAGCGCCTCGATCGGCAGCAGCTGCTCGACCGCCGGCTTTTGCGTCATGGTGTTCACGAACTGCGCGTTCACGAGGAACAAGCGGTCGAGCCCGCCGGCGCGGTACGCATCCAGCATCACTTTGACGGTGCCGATGAGGTCCTTGACGTGCGGCTTGTCACCCAGGTGCGAGACGTTCGCGAGGATCGGCACCCCCAGGCGCCGGAAGAAGGTGAGGCCCTTGACGCCGATGAGGCACAGGCTCACCTGCGCACCCTTGCCCTGCCACTCGCGCATGAGCAGCAGGGTCTGCTTGAAGACGTTGGCGTTCAGGGCACCCGCGAGTCCGCGGTCGGTGGAGATCACGATGAAGCCGACCGCTTGGGGCTCGCGCCTCACCAGGAACGGGTGCCGGTAATCCGGATTCGCCTCGGTGAGGTGCCCGATGACGTTGCGCATCTTCTGTGCGTAGGGCCGCGCGAGCCGCATGCGCTCCTGCGCGCGGCGCATCTTGCTGGTGGCCACCATCTGCATGGCCTTGGTGATCTTCTGAGTGCTCTTGACACTCGCGATCTTGGAGCGGATTTCCTTGGTGCCGGGCATGGTGGGCTCAGTAGGTGCCGGTGGCCACGAAGTCCTCGATGCACTTCTTCATCGCCGCCTCGTTCTCCTTGGTGAGCTTGGGGGCGGAGTTGATGGCATCGAGCATCGCCTGGTGGCCGGTGTGCGCGAACGCCTGCAGCGCCGTCTCGAACGCCACCACCTTCTTCAGGTCCACCTTGTCCAGGTAGCCGTTGTTGACCGCGTAGATCGCCAGCGCCATCTCGGCGACCGACATGGGCGCGTACTGCTTCTGCTTCATCACCTCGGTGACCCGCTGGCCGCGCTCGAGCTGCCGGCGGGTCGCCTCGTCCAGATCGGAGGCGAACTGCGAGAACGCCGCCAGCTCGCGGTACTGGGCGAGCGAGAGGCGGATGCCGCCGCCGAGCTTCTTGATGATGTCGGTCTGCGCAGCTCCTCCGACGCGCGACACGGAGATGCCGGCGTTCATGGCGGGGCGGATGCCGGCGTTGAAGAGGTCCGTCTCGAGGAAGATCTGCCCGTCGGTGATCGAGATCACGTTGGTCGGCACGAACGCGGTCACATCCCCTGCCTGGGTCTCGATGATCGGCAGCCCGGTGAGCGAGCCGGTCCTGCCCTTCACCGCGCCCTTGCTGACCATCGCCACGTACTCTTCGTTGACGCGCGCGCTGCGCTCGAGCAGGCGCGAGTGCAGGTAGAACACGTCTCCCGGGAACGCCTCGCGGCCCGGCGGACGGCGCAGCAGGAGCGAGATCTGCCGGTAGGCGACCGCCTGCTTGGACAGGTCATCATAGATGATGAGCGCATCCTCGCCCTTGTCCATGAAGTACTCGCCCATGGTGACGCCCGAGTAGGCCGAGATGTACTGCAGGGCGGGAGGCGCTGAGGCCGAGGCGGCCACCACCACGGTGTGCGCCAGCGCGCCGTGCTCCTCCAGCTTGCGCACGACATTGGCGATGGTCGACTGCTTCTGGCCGATGGCGACGTAAATACACTTAATGCCGGAGGACTTCTGGTTGATGATGGTGTCGACGGCGAGGGCGGTCTTGCCGGTCTGGCGGTCGCCGATGATCAGCTCGCGCTGCCCGCGGCCGATCGGCACCATCGCATCGATGGCCTTGTAGCCGGTCTGCACCGGCTGGCTCACCGACTGTCGGTAGATGACGCCCGGCGCGACGCGCTCGATCGGCGCCGTGCGCGCCGCCTTGATCGGGCCCTTGCCGTCGAGCGGCGCGCCGAGGGCGTCCACCACGCGCCCCAGGAGTGCCGGCCCCACCGGCACCTCCAGAATGCGCCCGGTGGTCTTGACGGTGTCGCCTTCCCCCAGGTGCTTGTACTCGCCCAGCACCACCGCGCCGACCGAGTCCTGCTCGAGGTTCAGCGCCAGTCCGAAGGTGTTGCCCGGGAACTCGAGCATCTCGCCGTAGCAGGCATCCGCCAGCCCGTGGATGCGGGTGATGCCGTCGGTGACCGAGACGATCGAGCCGACGTTGCGCGCCTCGGTGACCGACTTGAAGTTCTCGATCCGTTGCTTGATCAGGTCTGAGATCTCGGATGCCTTGATGGCCATATCGTCAGTTCCTGTGAAAGCTCAATTTCATGGGTGGTCTATGCAGTCAGTTCGTAGGCGATGCGCTCGAGGCGCGTGCGCAGCGAGCCGTCGATCACCAGGTCGCCCGCGCGCAGCACCGCGCCGCCGATGAGCTGGGGATCGACCTCGCAGTGCAGGCGCACGTTGCGCTTGAGGCGCTTCTGCAGCGCCCCCGCGAGCCGCTGCTGCTGCGTGGCGTTCAGCGGCGCGGCGGAGGTGACGGTCACATCGGCCACGCCCTGGGCGGCAGCCTTCAGCGTATCAAACTGCGTCGCGATCTCCGGCAGGTAGGCGAGCCGGCGGTTGGCGGCCAGGGTACGCACGAAGTTCTCGCCGTGCGCGCCGAGCCCCTCGCCGGCGATGCCGATCAGCAGCTGCGAGAGCTCCTCGGGCGTCACGTGCGGATTGCCGAGCAGCGTCTCGACGCGCGGGTCCCTGACGACCTGGGCCGCCACCTGCAGTGCCTGCGACCACGCCTGCAGACGCCCGTCGGCCTGGGCCTCGGCGAACGCCGCGCGCGCGTACGGTCGGGCGATGGTGAGCCGCTCTGCCATGGGTCCTAGATCTGCATCGCGAGCTTGTCGAGCAGATCGGCGTGGGTGCGTGCGTCGATCTCGCGCCCGAGGAGCTTGGAGGCCGCGCCGACGGCGATCCCGGCCACCTCGCGCCGCAGCGCCTCGCGTGCGCGCGCGGCGTCGAGCTCGATCTGCTGCTGCGCGGCGGCGAGAATGCGCGCGCCCTCGCTGCCGGCCGCGCCCTTGGCCTGCTCCACCAGATCGCGGGCAGCGTGCTGCGCCTGCTCGATGATGTGACTCGCGCGCTCGCGGGCTGCACGAATGATGGCGTCCGCCTGGTCGCGCGCCTCGCTGAGCTGCTGCTCGCCCCTTTCGGCGGCCGCCAGTCCCTGCGCGATCTTGCGCGAACGCTCCTCCATGGCGCCGAGAATGAGCGGCCAGATCCACTTCATCGTGCCGAAGACCAGCAAGGCGAACACGAGCATCTGCACGATGAGCGTGAGATTGATGTTCACGGGCTATCTCCTGCTCGCGCCGTCACTGCGTGCGTGTCAGTGCGCCGCCTGCAGCGCGCTCACGAACGGGTTCGCGAACGTGAAGAACAGCGCGAAGCCGATGCCGATCATCGCCACCGCGTCCAGCAGGCCCGCGACCAGGAACATCTGCACCCGCAGCACCGGCAACAGCTCCGGCTGGCGCGCCGAGCCCTCGATGAAGCGCCCGCCCAGGATACCGAAGCCGATGGCGGTGCCGAGGGCCCCCATGCCGAAGATGATGCCGACGGCCAGTACGGTCATGGCCTCGATGTGTGCAATGTTTTCCATGCAAATCTCCTCGAAGACAAATACCAAAACCCTCTCGCACGAGCCTCGCCCCGCCCGTCAGTGATGCTCGTGCGCCATCGACAGATAAACGACCGTCAGCACCGCGAATATGAAGGCCTGGATCGTGATGATCAGGATGTGAAACACCGACCAGATGAGTCCGAGGGCGATCTGCACGAAGGTCCACCACGCCCCACCGATCGTGGCCAGGCCCTCGAGGCCGCGCGAGAGCGTCAGAGCCGCGAGCAGCAGGAAGATCATCTCGCCGGCGTACAGGTTGCCGTACAAGCGCAGCGACAGCGATATCGGGCGGGCAAGGAACGTCACCGACTCGAGGACAAAGTTCACCGGTACCAGCAGCGCCTGCACGAGCACATTCCTGGCGCTGAAGGGCTGCAGGGTCAGCTCACTGATGAAGCCGACCAATCCCTTCATCTTCAGGCTGTAGAAGATGATGAGGATGAAGACCGTGAGGGACAGGCCGAACGTCGCATTCAGGTCCGTGCTCGGCACGACCTTCAGGTGCTCGAAGCCGGCGCCCCGCGCCGCCGCGGGCAGCAGGTCGACCGGCACCAGGTCCATGAAGTTGAACAGGAACACCCAGCAGAAGATGGTGAGCGCGAGCGGGGCGATGAGGCGGCTCGAGCCGTGGAAGGTGTCGCGCACCTGCTCGTCAACCTTCTCGACGATCCACTCGATGATGTTCTGCGTCAACCCGGGGACGCCCGTGGTCGCCCTGCGTGCCACCCACCAGAATAGCCCGAAGAACACCAGCGCGAGCAACACCGAGAAGAATACGGTGTCGTAGTTGATGACGGAGAGGTCGACGATGCCGTGCGGCGCCTTGTTCGACAGGAACGCCTGGTGGTGCAGGATGTACTCCGTTGCGCCCGGGGCCTTCTCTGCTGCCATGCTTGTCATCCGTCGACCCGTCACCCCAGGCGCCGCGGCGCGCACCGCCTCGAGGTCGGCGGCGCGGCCAGCAGCGCAATCCAGTACACCAGCAACGTGGCGGCAAACGCGGCGAACATCGCCAGCGGCGCCACCCTCACCCACTTCAGCACCAGAGCGAACAGCACGATCACCACCGCGAGCTTCACCGCCTCGCCGAGGTAGAGCGCGCCGAGCGCGCGGCGCGCATCAGCGCCCGCGCCGCCACCGAACGCCAGGCGCGCCATCGCCAGGCTCCCCGCCGTGGCGATCCCTCCGCCGAGCAGCGCCGAGAGCGCCGCGCGCCGATCGGCGATTGTCCACGCGCACAGCGCCGCCGCCACGGCCACGCCGGCCTGACCCAGCACGAGGCCGAAGGCCAGCCGCCGCGCCTGGGGCAGATCGGTCGCCAACACCTTATATAAGTCCCGCTCGAGGGGCTCTAAAGAGCCGCCGGTCCTGCGCCCGGAGCTGAACGCAAGGGCTTGACATTTACTTCGGCCGTTCAGTCACTTAGCAACGGCAAAAAGCCGCGGAATTATAGAGAGCGTGCGCGCGTGAGTCCACCGCGCACGCGTACGCGCTGCCGCCTGGTGCGCGCGCCCAGCGCAGGTGCGCGCGCCTAGCGGATGTGCGCGAGAATCCCGTCGAGCTCATCCAGGGTGTTGTAGCTCACCACCAGCTTTCCCCTGCCCCGGCTGCCCGGCTGGATGGCGACGCGGGCGCCCAATTTCTCCGCCAGCTCCTGCTCCAGGCGCTCGATGTTCGGGTCGCGGGCAGCGGCCGGCGCGGACGATCCGCGCTCCGCCGGGGCCTGCAGGCGGCGCACCAGCCCCTCGGTCTCGCGCACCGACAGAGCCTTCTTGGCCACGAGCAGTCCAACCTCGGTCTGCTGGCGGCGCTGGGTGAGCGAGAGCAGCGCGCGCGCGTGGCCCATCTCGATGGTGCGCTTCTCCAGCAGCTCGCACACCTCCGGCGCCAGCTCCAGCAGGCGCAGCATGTTGCTGACGCTGGCGCGCGAGCGGCCGATCGCATCCGCGGCCTCCTGGTGCGTGAGTCCGAAGTCGGTGATCAGGCGCGTCAGTGCGCGCGCCTCCTCCAGCGGGTTCAGGTCCTCACGCTGGATGTTCTCGATCAGGGCGAGCGCGATCGCGGCGTTATCGGGAATCTGGCGGATGACCGCCGGAATCTCCGTGAGCCCCGCCATCTGCGCGGCGCGCCAGCGCCGCTCCCCGGCGATGATCTCGTAGCGCTGCGAGGCGCCCCCGTCCGGTGCGCCGAGTGCGCGCACCACGATGGGCTGCACCACGCCCTGTGCCTTGATGGAGTCGGCGAGCTCGGCGAGCGTCTCGGGACGCATGTCGATGCGCGGCTGGTAGCGCCCGCGCTGCAGCAGGTCGAGGGGCAGCTTCGCCAGCTGTTCCCCGACCGGCGCGGCGGCCGGGGCCGAGGCGCGCGTGCCGAGCAGGTCCGCGAGGCCTCGCCCGAGGGTAGGCTTTCTATGAATCATTGCGTGTCCTCGCCGATCGCGTGGTCGGGGGGCGATTCGGGCGCGGCAGCCGTGCCCGCCGCGGCCGCAAACGCGCTGTCCTGAACGACCGCCTCGCGCGCCTGGGCGGCGAAGGCCTCCTCCTCGCGCCGGATCATCTCCCCGGCGAGCGCCAGATAGGCCAGCGCACCGCGGGATTCGCGGTCATGAAACAGCGCCGGCTTGCCGAAGGAGGGCGCCTCCGCGAGGCGGATGTTGCGCGGGATGATGGTGCGAAACAGCTTGTCGCCGAAGTGCGTGACCAGCTGCTCGCTCACCTCGTTGGAGAGGTTGTTGCGCGGGTCGAACATGGTGCGCAGCACGCCCTCGATCGAGAGCTGCGGATTGGCCGCCTGGCGGATCTGGTCCACGGTGGTGAGCAGCGCCGACAGCCCCTCGAGCGCGTAGTACTCGCACTGCATGGGGATGAGCACACTGTCGGCCGCGACGAGCGCGTTCACGGTGAGCATGTTGAGCGCCGGCGGACAGTCGATGAGGATGACGTCGAAGGCTTCGCGCTTGGGTTGCAGCGCCTGGCGCAGCTTGACCTCCCGGCCGATCGGCAGAGTGAGCAGGCGCACTTCCGCGGCGGTGAGATCCTGGTTGGCCGGCAGCAGCATGAAGTCGCCCTCCGCCACCGGGACGAGCGCGGCCGCGAGCTCGGATTCCCCGAGCAGCACTTCGCAGGCGCCGCGTTCTACCTTCGCCTTGTCGATGCCGCTGCCCATGGTGGCGTTGCCCTGCGGATCGAGATCCATGAGCAGCACGCGCCGCCTGGTGGCGGCGAGGGAGGCGGCGAGATTGACCGCCGTGGTGGTCTTGCCGACGCCGCCCTTCTGGTTCGCGATGGCGATGACCCGTTTCATGGGGCGACAGTGTACTTCACCGCCGCCCCGGGGCCGCTGGATGCGCCTCAGGCCCGCTCCTTTAGGCGCTCAGGCCACCCGTGGCTGCGCCCGGTGGAGCCGCTCGCGCGCCATCTGGTCCGCCACCGCGTTCGTGGAGCGATTCTCGCGCCTCGCGCGCTCGAAGACCTCCGCCAGCCGCGCCGGAATGCCCTGAATATCGGCGATGACCTGCTCCTCGGTGGCGCCGCCGCGGTACTCGCGTGCGACGCTGATGATGCCGCCGGCATTGATCACGTAGTCCGGGGCATAGAGGATGCCGGCCGCCTGCAGCGCCTGGCCATCCTGGCCCTGCGCCAGCTGGTTGTTCGCGGCCCCGGCGATGATGCGCGCGCGCAGCCGCGGGATCGACTGCGCGGTCAGCACCGCGCCCAGCGCACACGGGGCGAGCACGTCGACCTCCTCGGCGAGCACCTCCCCGACCGGCACGGCCCGGGCGCCGAACTCCTCGCACACCCGCTGCACGGCCGCCGCGCGCACGTCGGCGACGCGCAGCTGCGCGCCCGCCCTCGCCAGCAGGCCGCACAGGTGGTAGCCCACGCCACCCACGCCCTGAACGGCGACGGTGAGACCCTGCAGATCCTGCCGGCCGAGCCTGAAGCGGACCGCGGCCTTGATACCCAGGTAGACCCCGAGCGCGGTCTTGGGCCCCGGATCCCCGCCCGCCTCGCCCGGCGCGCGCCCGAGGCCCGCGACGTGGCGCGTCGCGCGCGCCACGCTCGCCATGTCGGCGATCGTCGTGCCGAGGTCCTCGGCCGTGACGTAGCGTCCGCCGAGGGAGTCGACGAAGCGGCCGAACGCCTCGAACAGCTGCGGCGTCTTCGCCTGGCGCGACTCGCCGATGATGACCGCCTTGCCGCCGCCGAACGGCACGCCGGCCAGCGCGTTCTTGTAGCTCATGCCCCGCGACAGGCGCAGCACATCGCACAGCGCCTGCGCGGTGGTGGCGTACGGCCACATGCGGCAGCCGCCGGCGGCGGGGCCGAGCGCG
>Ga0209027_1000515_pt1 | contig 13756 bp, 8 predicted proteins | sample GraSoi013_1_20cm_3_FD_185821 | JGI IMG/M metagenome (GOLD analysis project Ga0209027, IMG submission 185821) | Grasslands soil microbial communities from the Angelo Coastal Reserve, California, USA - Sample 09_27_2013_1_20cm (SPAdes) (version 2) | ecosystem: Environmental > Terrestrial > Soil >...
CGGTCCAACGCGTTGTTGGGCGATTCGGTAAATGTCAGTCCTCCTCTTCCTCTGCCTCCAGTGCGACTCGCTCAACAAGGCCGATGGCATCAATGACTGTGACTAATGGAAAGCGCTCGCTGGGCTTAATCTGTTTTTCTACAGCATTCTTGGTCTGCTCTGAGATGACGATGAGATAGCGCTTAACGTCGCCCGGCTCATCGGTAAGTCGCTGTAAATCGCGCTCAATTGCACGCTTCTGAGGGCCGCGTAAGCCAACAGTTTCGGACGTGTGAGTTGTCTTAACCTCTGCAATAACTTTCTTAGTGCCGTCTGGTGCGAAACCTAAGATATCGATGCCGCCCGCGCCAGCACCGCCATACTCAAATTTTATCTCTGGATGCAACCCTTTCAGCTTTTCAATCGCAATCAGCGATAGTTTGTCGTGAATCCGGTTGTTGAGGATCGTTACTGATTGCTTCAGATTGATAAGGAACTGAAGCTCGTCGGTGTAGATGTCGATAAGTGACTTAGTCATATTTTTTTGAGAGGGCGCGAGAATCGCCTAACTACTGTATGAGCAAAATTCAGTTCCGCATAATACCATTATAGGCGGAAGTGCGGAAGTTCCTTAACCGCCATTTTGCCGCCGCATGAAGCGCTTGGCGGTGGGCGGCGGCAGAGGTTATACTCTGGCTCGCCCCTGTGCTTTTCGGTCTCCCCTCGTTCGACGCACAGACCGGCGGCACGCGGCAGAGGGCCACGGCGGGTGGCCGCTCGGCGCTCGCGTGACACGTCTTGCTCCTACAGAATTTGAAGGTGGGAAGTTTTATGTTGCAAATCCCGAAAGGCCAGACGACTGATGCCGAGCGCGCGATTCTGCGCAAGCTCCGCGTGTGGATCGCGGCCCTCGCCGCGGCGTGCCTCGTCGCTGGAATAGGCATCGGCGCGATGCTCAGCCGCACGCGCACCGTCGCGCTCGACGACCCCGCGCCCGCGAGCGCCGCGCAGATAGCCCGCGCGCCCGAAGCACTCTCCGCCTCCTTCGCAGAGATCGCGCGCCGCGTCGAGCCCGCGGTCGTCAACATTGATACGGTCTCCGCGGCCCCGCCGCAGACTGCCGGGAAGGACGGCGACGAAGACAACGACAACGACGACGGCGACAACCCTCTGCTCGACATGCTCCGACGCCACGCGCGCCGACCGTCGCGCGGCGTCGGGAGCGGCTTCATCGTTGACCCGAAGGGCGTCATCCTCACGAACTACCACGTCGTCGAGAACATGACGAGCATCATGGTCAAGCTCCAGTCGGGCGAGCAACTGCGCGGCAACGTAGTCGGCACCGACGAGGAGACCGACATCGCCGTCATCAAAGTGAACGCGGGCCGAGACCTCCCCGCCGTCACGCTCGGCGACTCGGACGACGTTGCCGTGGGCGACTGGGTGCTCGCCATCGGCTCGCCGTTCGGGCTTGAGCAGACCGTGACTGCGGGCATCATCTCCACTAAAGAACGTCAGACCGATCCGGGCGCGAGCTTCCGCCGCTTCATACAGACGGACGCGGCGATTAACCGCGGCAACTCCGGCGGCCCGCTCGTCAACATGCGCGGCGAGGTTATCGGCATCAACTCGCAGATCGCGACCTCGACCGGCGACTACAACGGCATCGGGTTTGCGCTCCCCGCGAACATCGCTTCAAGCGTCTTCAAGCAGTTGATGACGGCGGGCAAGGTTCGGCGCGGCTACCTCGGCGTCTACCTCGACTCGGTGAAGCCGGAGTTCGCGCGTGTCTACGAGATGGCGGCTGCGAAGGGCGCGATCATCAAGGACGTCGCCAACGAGAAGGGGCCGGCGGAGAAGGCCGGCATGCAGACCAACGACATCATCGTCGAGTACAACGGGCAGGAGGTCGCCGACGCGCAAGACCTCATCAACAAGGTCGCCTCCACTCCCGTCGGACAGACCGTGCCGGTCGCGTACCTGCGCGAGGTCGGCGGCAAGCTCGAACGCCGCACGACCAGCGTCACGGTCGGCGAGCGACCGCCCCGCGCAAGCGCCTATCTTGAGGACGACAGCGGCGACGGCAAGAAGGGCGTCGTCCCCATCAGCCCGAAGCAGAGCGGCGCGTCGGCAAGCGACCGCCCTACGCTCGGACTCACGCTGAGCGAGCTGACGCCGCAGATCGCCAACGAGCGCAACCTGAAGGGCGTGAGCGGCCTCTTCGTCAAGGACGTTGACCAGGCCGGGATAGCCTTCGACGCGGGGGTGCAGAAGTACATGGTCATCCAGCGCGTCAACCGCCAGCCCGTCGGCACCATCGCGGACTTCGAGCGCATCATCAACACGCTCAAGCCCGGCGACCCCATAGTCATGCACGTCGCCGCCTACAACGGCGAGCGCGTGACGCAGGGCATCGTGCAGTTCACATACCAGTGACAGGTGGACGGTGACAGGTGACAGGAGGGTTGAGCCTTCAGTCACCTGTCGCTTTTTAGGGTGACGGGTTTCATCCTGTCACTCGTCACCTGTCACCCATCACGGCTTTTTATGGCACAGGCGAAAAAGGCCCTCGGCAGGAACTCGAAGAAGAGCGTGCGCGCGGGCGGCGCGCAGCCACGCACAACTCCTAAAGCTTATCCCAACTACATCGGCGGCGAGTGGGTCGCGTCCAGTTCGGGCGAGTGGTTCGAGAACGTGAACCCGGCGGACACGCGCGACTGCGTGGGCCGCTTTCCGCTTTCGACCGCCGAAGACATCGAGCGCGCCGTCGCGTCCGCGCGCGACGCGGCGGACAAGTGGCGGCGGCTCCCCGCGCCGCGCCGCGCCGAAATCCTCTTCCGACTCGGCGAGATTCTCATACGGCGCAAGGACGCGTTCGCGCGCGAGATGACGCGCGAGATGGGGAAAGTTCTGAAGGAGACCGGCGGTGACGTGCAGGAGGCGATTGACTGCACCTACTACACGGCGGGCGAGGGCCGGCGCCTGCACGGCTTCACCACGCCCGCCGAGATGCCCGACAAGTTCGCAATGTGCGTGCGCCAGCCTGTGGGCTTGTGCGGGCTCATCACGCCCTGGAACTTCCCGATGGCGATCCCTTCGTGGAAGCTCATCCCCGCCCTGGTGTGTGGCAACACCGTCGTCATCAAGCCCGCCGAAGACACGCCGCTTTCGACTTACAACCTGGTCAAGTCCTGCGAGGAAGCGGGCGTCCCCGCGGGCGTCGTCAACCTCGTCGCCGGTCACGGCGAAACGGTCGGCGCGGCTCTCACGGAGCACCCTTCGGTGCGCCTCATCTCGTTCACAGGCTCGACCGAGACGGGGCGGCTGGTCGCCTCGGCCTGCGCCGAGAGAAACGCGATCTGCTCGCTTGAGATGGGCGGCAAGAACGTCATCATCGTGATGGACGACGCCGACGTTGAACTCGCCGTCGAGGGCGCGGTCTGGGGCGCGTTCGGCACTTCGGGGCAGCGCTGCACGGCCTCGTCGCGCATCGTCGTACACAAGAAGGTCTACAAGAAGTTTACGCAGAGGCTGGTCGAGCGCGCGAAGAATTTAAGGGTGGGCGACGGGCTCGACGAGCGAACCGACGTGGGGCCGGTCGTCAACGCCGACGCACTGCACAAGATTCTCGGCTACATCGAGACGGGGCAGCGCGAAGACCGCGCACGGCTCGCCTGCGGCGGACGCCGACTCGAACGTGGCGAGCACGCCAACGGCTACTTCATCGAGCCGACCGTCTTCACCGACGCCGCGCCCGACATGCGCATCTCCCAAGAAGAGATATTCGGCCCCGTCACGACCGTCATCCCGACGAAATCTCTGGAGGAGGCCGTCGAGATAGGAAACGGCGTGCGCTACGGACTGTCGGCCTCCATCTACACGCAGGACGTGAACCGCGCCTTCCACGCGATGAACGAGATGTACACAGGCATCTTCTACGTCAACTCCTCGACCATCGGCGCGGAAGTCCACCTGCCCTTCGGCGGCACGAAGGCGACGGGGAACGGCCACCGCGAAGCCGGCACGCAAGTCCTCGACATCTTCACCGAGTGGAAGTCGGTCTACGTTGACTACAGCGGCAAATTACAGCGTGCGCAGATTGATGAGGTCAACTTCGAGTAGAGCGAAGTTGGCCTCGTAAAATTTTATAAGTTCCAACTCGACGAGATGAGAGCATCGGTCACTGAACCATCTTGCCCTCGTCCCAAGACTCTGAGATTGGAGACAAACAACAGTGATCGTCGGACTCCCCAAGGAGATTAAAGATAACGAGTACCGCGTGGGGTTGACGCCCGCGGGCGCGCGCGCGTTGACGGACGCGGGGCATAAAGTCATCGTTGAAAAAAGCGCGGGCGAGGGTTCGGGCTTCGAGGACGAACTCTACGAGCGCGCGGGCGCGACGATCATCGAGTCGGCGGACGACGTGTGGGCCGAGGCCGGGATGATCGTCAAGGTCAAGGAGCCGATTGAGCCCGAATACCCGCGCATGAAGGAGGGCCTTCTCCTCTTCACATACCTCCACCTCGCGCCCGACCCGAAGCAGACGCAGGCCCTTCTGAAGGGCAAGGTCACTAGCATTGCTTACGAGACCATCACGGACAGGAAGGGTACGCTGCCGCTTTTGACGCCGATGTCGGAAGTGGCGGGCCGGATGGCCGTGCAGGTCGGCGCGCAGTACCTTGAGAAGATGAACGGCGGGCGCGGCGTGCTCCTCGGCGGAGTGCCCGGAGTGCCCGCGGCCCGCATAGTCATCATCGGCGGCGGCGTGGTGGGGACGAACGCCGCGAAGATCGCCGTCGGCATGGGCGCGCAGGTCACAATCGTTGACAAGAACCTCGACCGACTGCGCGAGCTGGACGACATCTTCCTCTCGAAAATTTCGACGCTCGCCTCGTCGGCCTACGCCATCCACGGCGCGATCTCGGAGGCAGACTTGATCATCGGCGCGGTGCTCGTGCCCGGAGCCGCCGCGCCGAAGCTCGTCACGCGCGAGATGCTGAAGGACGTGTCGAAGGGTTCGGTCATCGTTGACGTGGCCGTTGACCAGGGCGGCTGCATCGAGACGACGCGCCCCACGACGCACTCGAACCCGACCTACTACGTCGAGGACGTTCTGCACTACTGCGTCGCGAACATGCCGGGGGCGGTGCCGCGCACCTCGACGTTCGCGCTGACGAACGCGACGCTGCCTTACGCGCTCCGCATCGCCAACCGCGGCTTCCTCGAAGCCATCAAGAGCGACCCCGGCCTCAAGGAGGGAGTCAACACTTACGCCGGTCGGCTAACCTACGAGGCCGTCGCCGAAGACCAAGGGCTCGAATACACGCCGCTCGACGAGATGCTCGGCGGCGCGAAGCCCGGCACGTCCGCGCGCACGGCGGGCTGAAATCCTTAGAAGATCAGAACAGAGGCGGAAAAACTTATCCACGAAACCACACGAAGGGACAAGAAAAGGACACGAACAACTTTTGTGTGTTTTTCTTCGTGTCGTTTCGTGTGGTTTCGTGGATAAGTTTTTTCTCTCCGCTTGGATCAGAGCGATTCGCCGCGAAGAAAATTGAAAAGGCTGCTCTTGAGTAGAGCAGCCTTTTCGTCTTCCCATGCTCGAACTTAATTTCCCTGGCTCGTTAAATCCCCGGCTGGTCTTCAAGACTTCCGTCCGCCTCTACGAGCAGTCGCGAGAGGCAGAGCGTCAGTTCTTCGGGTCGGATGGGTTTGGACAGGTATGCGTCGGCGCGCGCCGACGCGTCGTTCGGTTCGTGCGTCTTGTCCACCCCGCTCAGGAGCACGACGGGCAGCCGCCCGAGCGTCGGGTGGCGGCGGAGGAAGCGGCAGAGTTCGTGGCCGGACAGGTGCGGCATGACGGCGTCGGTCACGACCGCATCAACCGTTGACGAGAGCACGGCCTTCATGGCTTCGAGCCCGTCGGCGGCGGCGATGACGGTGTAGCCGGCGCGTCGGAGGATGACCTCAAGGTAGCGTCGGAGGGAACGGTCGTCTTCGGCGAGCAGGACTGTGGCGCGCGGCCCCATGGCCTCGGCTCTGACGGCGGGCGCTGCTGTGTGGGCGAACTCTTCGAGCGTCGTACTCATCTGGCTGACTGGAAACCTTTCCGGTGGCGCTCTCCGTGCGGCTTGCGCCGCGCAAGGAGCGGACGCCGCGAAAAACTTCTGCAAGTCATGTGCCCCGTCGCCGACGGCCCTGAGGCGGCCCGCGGCTAAGACCTTCGGACAGGCGGGCGGTGTGCCTTCGCGCCTCCGCCCGCCCGTTTAAATCGCCGGTGGCCGCGAGGTTTCGGCAAGCATTCTGATGAAAAGCCGCCGGACGCCGCGGCTGAATCGCGAACGAGACGGCGCGGGCGATTCCGTCAGGGACGTTCTTTATGACCGCCCGCCCGGTCAGTATGATGAGGCGGAACACCACGCCGACGCGCCGACGCACGATGCGTGGCCGCGGCGAACTGCCGCAGCCCCGCGCTCATCTATCTCCTCTCAATCCGGCGCGCCGCGAGTTGAACTGCCGTTCGTCTTCGGCCATACTTTCTTTTTGGCCGGGCGGAGGGTTTGTCGTCCGTGGGGCCGCGCTCGCGCGCACGGCCCGCATTACTGTTTGAGGTTTGCTTCTCGCGCCGGGCCGTCAGGTTTCCGAAGATGTACGAATTCGCAGTCACGCCAGCCGTCACGCAGATACGCCGCCGCGGTGTCACGATCACGGAGGTCGCGCCCGGAAGCCTCGGCGCGGAACTCGAACTCGAAGTCGGCGACCGCGTCCTGCGCGTCAACGGTCGCGCGGTTCGAGACTACCTCGACTTCCGCTTCCACGCGGGCGGCGAGACCGAACTCACGCTCGACGTTTTGAAGAAGGGCGGCGAGGAGTGGGAGGTCGAGGTAGAGCGCGGCGAGGGCGAGGACTTCGGCCTACAGTTCGAGAACATCGCCCCGCGCCAGTGCGCCAACGAGTGCCTGTTCTGCTTCTGCAAAGGGAACCCGCCCGACGCGCGACCCGCGCTCTTCTTTCGCGACGAGGACGTGCGCCTCTCCTTCCTCTACGGCAACTACACGACCCTGACCTCGATCACCGAAGACGAGATGCGCCGCGTCGTCGAGCAGAGACTGACGCCGCAGTACGTCTCCGTCCACGCGACCGACTTGAAGGTGCGCGCGTACCTCCTCGGCGTTGACGAGCGACGCGCGGACATCCGCGACAAGATGCGCCGGATGTTGGACGCAGGCATCGAGATTCACGCGCAGGTCGTCCTGTGTCCGGGGATAAACGACGGCGAGGTCTTGGAGAAGACCATCAGAGACCTGGCCGCCGAGTACCCGCGCGTCCGAAGCTTGGCGGTCGTCCCTCTGGGGCTGACGCGCTACAACACGGACGAGCGGCTGACGCCGGTCTCGCCGGAGTGGTGCCGAAAAATAATCCGCGAGGTCGCCGTCGTGCAGCGCGAGATGCGAGAGAAGTCGGGGACGAACTTCGCCTTCCTCGGCGACGAGATTTATCTGCGCGCCGGGCGCGCCGTGCCCTCGCGCCGACACTACGGCGACTACCCGCAGATCGAGGACGGCGTCGGCATGGTTCGCTCCTTCCGAGAAGAGTTCGCGCGCCTGCTTCGCCGTCTCGAGAAGACGCCGCCGCGCGACGCCCGTCGGCTGAACGGGACGATCCTGACGGGCACGCTGTTCGCGCCCGTCCTCGAAGATTTGATCGGGCGCTTGAACGCGCGCACGGGCGCGCGTCTGAAAGTCGCGGCGGTCGAGAACAAGTACTTCGGCCCGGAGATCGTCGTCGCCGGCCTGATGACGGGCGAGTGCGTCGTCGCCGCGCGCGCGTCGCTGGAGGGCGACTTCGTCGTCATCCCGACGAGCGCACACAAGTCGGACGAGCCGGTCATGCTCGACGGCACGCGGCTCGACGAGTTGGAGCGGCGGCTCGGCCTCACAGTCCGCGCGCTCGACTTCGAGGGTTTCGCGCGGATGCTCGCCTCCTGACGCGCCCACCCGCATCATCCATAATGTCGTAAACGAAATCCGAAAAATTGAATAATCACGCCGCTTTTCGCGGACTTTGACCAGTAGTTTCTTACGCTTAGGCGGGTTTTAAAAAGGGCATGCTTCTTGCATTCCTCACCGTGCCAAGAGAACTTATCTCTGCTTCCTTCTGTTGAAAGTCAACATTAACTGAAGCATCCTGCGCGTCTCTCAATAGCGTTTATGGGTTTTACAAGGCCGCTTTCAAGCCTGCTCTTCTCTCTCTCCCTGGCCGTCGTGGTGTCGGCGCAGAGCACTCGCCCGCGGCCCAGCGCCACGCCCGACGCTTCGTCATCTTCGAGTTCGGCGTCGGGGAGCATGCAGGGCAGGGTCGTCTTGGCGAACGGGTCGCCCGTCTCCAGCGCCGTCAAGGTGACCTTGAAAGTGACGACCGGGGACTACTCGGTTCTCTACACCGACCAGCAGGGGATGTTCGAAGTTGACAACCTGAGCCCCGGCCTCTACACGGTCGAGGCCGAGGCCGACAGGAATCAAAACCTTCAGCCGGCCACCGAGCGCGTCCAAATTTTTAGGAACATGCCGGCGGTCGTCACGCTGTACCTGAAAGAGAAGGAGGCGGAGGCGAGCAGCAAGCCCGCGTCGCTGGTCGTCTCGGCGGGCGAGCTGGACTCGAAAGTCCCGCCGAAGGCCGCGAAGGAGTTCGAACTGGCGAGCCGCGCGTCGAAAGACAACAAGGGCGACGAGGCCGTCGCACACCTGCGCAAGGCCATCTCGATCTACCCCGACTACCTGATGGCGCACAACGACCTCGGCACGCACCTGCTCTCCGCGGGCCAGCTCGAAGAGGCCGAGGGGGAGTTCCGCCGCGCAGTCAAGATTGACCCGAAGGCTTTCAACCCGAATCTCAACCTCGCCATCGTGCTCGTCCAGCAGCACAGGTTCGCGGAGGCCACCGACGCCGCCGAGAAGGCCCTTGCGCTCGACGCCGGCTCGCCCGCCGCGCACCTCTACGCCGGGCTGGCGCACATGGGGGTGGACGACGCCGAGAGGGCGGAAGGGGAGTTGACCGCCGCCTACCGTCTCGGCGGGAGCAAGTTCGCGCTCGCACAGTTCCACCTCGGACAAATCTACCTGAACAAGGGAGAGAAGGCTCTCGCTCTAAAGGCGTTCGAAACCTATTTACGAGAGCTGCCTGATGCCGCTAACGCCGAGCAGGTCAAGCGACTGATCGGCGCGCTGCGTTAACCAGAATGGCTCCTGCGAGGACGCCCCGAGCCCCCCGTCAGGCAGCCGAATAACTATGGAGGGAATTTCACACATGAGACCATCTCGTGGAACCAAAGTATTATCGCTAGTCAACGTGTTCGCGTTGGCCCTCATGATGCTGATGCCGCTCTTGGCGCGCCCCGCAATGGCGCAGGCCACGACGGGCACACTCAGGGGGACGGTCACCGACCAGAACGGGGGTGCCGTCGCCGGCGCGTCCGTCACGGCGACCAACCAGGCGACGAACGTCACGTCCGCGGTCTTCAAGACTTCGGGCGACGGCATTTACACGATCCCGAACCTGATCCCCGGCCAGTACACCGTCACGGTCGAGGCCACGGGCTTCAGCCGCAACCAGACGACCAACGTTGACGTTAAGCTCGGCATCGAGACGGGCATTGACGTGTCGCTCAAGCCGGGCGCGGTCAGCGAGACCGTCACGGTCGTGGCCGGCACCGAGGAGGTCGTCAACCGCGACCAGTCGCAAATCTCCGCCTCCTTCGAGGCGCGCAAGATCGAGGAACTGCCCTCGAACGTGGCCGGCGGCGGCATTGACACGCTGGCGCTCTTAGCGCCGGGCGTCATCAACAACCCCGGCGCGTTCACCAACACCAACGGCGCCGGCCTCTCGGTCAACGGAAACCGCGGTCGCTCGAACAACTTCCAGATTGACGGCTCGGACAACAACGACCTCTCAATCGGCGGCCCCAGTCTCTTCGTTGACAACCAGGATCAGATTCAGGAATACCAGGTCATCACCAACAACTTCTCGGCCCAGTACGGGCGCAACCAGGGCGCGGTGGTCAACATCGTCACCAAGGCCGGCACGAACGACTTCCACGGCAGCGCCTTCGAGTTCTTCCGCGACCGCCGCAACCTCGACAGTCTTAACAACATCGAGCGTCGCAGCGGCCAGGACAACCCGGAGCGCCGCCTGCGAAACGTCTTCGGCGGCACCATCGGCGGCCCGATCAAGCACGACAAGGTCTTCTTCTTCGGCACCTACCAGGGCATCCGCCAGCGCGAGATAACGCTTGCGCGCTCGGGCTCGGTCTCCATCCTGCCGGCTGACCTGACCCGTCTGGCGGCGGACTTCCCCAACAACCCGGCCATCCAGGCCATCGCCCACTTCAGCGCCTTCGCGCTGACGGGCCTCGGCACGGTGCGCCCGCGCACGGACGTGTCGAACCCGTTCGACACTGTGACCATCGGCGGTAAGGTCTACAACGCCGCGCTCGTCGAGCGCGAGTTCCCGACCCCCTTCGACCAGAACGAGTACAGCATCCGCGGCGACGCGAACGTGACCAACAAGGACACGCTCTACGCCCGCTACCTCTGGCAGAAGGGCAACAACAAGAACGCCCTCGGCTCGACCAACGGCTTTACGGGGGACATCCCGTTCGTTAGCAAGAACGTCGGCGGCTCATACACCCGCCAAGTGACTTCGTCGAAGGTCAACGAGTTCCGCGGCTTCTACCAGAGCCTCTTCGTGAAGTTCGGCGGCGGCTGCTCCACAGGCACCCCCGGCTGCATCGAAGACCCCGACCAGATCACAGCCGACCAGGCCCTCGTCGAGAACATCGGTCTGACGTTCCGTAGCGCCCGGCTGAACGCCACCAACCGCGCCATCGGCGTCGGCATCGGCCTCCCGCAGGGGCGCACCGTTAAGGTGACGCAGTTCGCCGACAACTTCTCGTTCGGCCACGGCAAGCACTCCTTCATCACCGGTGGCGAGTGGAAGTTCCTGGACAACAAGGTCCCGTTCCTGCCCAGGTTCAACGGCGACTTCACCTTCAACTCGACGACCCGACTGGTCAACAACGCGCCCTCGGCGATTAACCTGGCGGTCGGCCCCCCGGTCATCACCTACAAGGAGCACGACCAGTACTACTTCTTCCAGGACGACTGGAAAGTGCGCGACAACCTGACTCTCAACCTCGGCGTGCGCTACGAGTTCACGGGCCAGCCGATCAACGACCTGAACAAGCTGACGACGGCGCGCGAGAGCGGCTCGTCGCCGCTCTTCAACCCGGCGCTGCCGCTCTCGGCCCGCGTCGTGCCGCACATCGCGGCTGACAAGAACAACTGGGCCCCGCGCTTCGGCTTCGCCTGGACGCCGCGCTTCGGGAAGAAGTACCTCGGCGAGGATGCGACGGTCATCCGCGGCGGATACTCCATCGCCTACGACCCCGCGTTCTACAACATCCTGCTCAACATCTCGAACTCGGCCCCGGTCACGGCGCTCATCACGCTGGGCACCGGCGTCCTGCCGTCTTCGAACTCGCCCTTCCCGTTCCCGAGCGTCTTCGGCGCGCAAATCCGCAGCCAGGCGTCGGCGAGCGGCATCGTGCCCGTCGGCAAGCTCGACCCCAGGCTGCTCACGCAGTCGCGGGTCGCCTCCGACTTCCACTCGCCCTATGCCGAACAGTTCTCGCTCGGCGTGCAGCGGCAGATCAACAAGAACAACGTCTTCGAGTTGCGCTACGTCGGCACGCACGGCGTCGGCCTGTTCCAGACCGTCCAGCGCAACCCGTTCATCCGCAACCTCGTCAACGGCTTCAACGCCGCGGTGCCGACCACAACCGGCAACGTGACGGTCGCCTTCCCGAGCTTCGCGAGCCTCCTGCCTTCGGGCCTGACACCGCTCGTCTGTGCAGACGTTGCCGGCACGCCCGACAACGAGGGCGCGTGCAACGGGCGACTGCTCCCGCGCGGGCGACTGTCGCAGCGCGAGAACACGGCTCAGTCAACCTACAACTCGCTCCAGACGCGCTACAACGGGCGCTTCCTGAACAACGCGCTGTCGGCGAGCGTGTCCTACACCTTCTCGAAGACGATTGACAACGCGAGCGAGATCTTCGCCGACTCCGAGAACTCGGTGCTGGCGCAGAACCCGTTCGACTACATGAGGGCCGAGCGCAGCGTCTCGAACCTCAACCGCCCGCACGCCTTCGCGGCCAACTTCATCTACGACGTGCCGTTCTTCAAGGAGCAGCACGGGTTCGTCGGCCACGCACTCGGTGGGTGGCAGCTCAACAGCACCTACATCCTGACGAGCGGCAGGCCGTTCACGCCCAGCCAGTTCGAGAACAGCACGTTCCTGGGCGCGGGCCTCAGCTACCTGCCCGACACGGCGGGCGAGCCGCTGCGTCCCTTCCTGACCAACGCCAGCGCAGACCCCCGCCGGGTCGGCGTCAGCCAGATAGACGCCGCCCTGATGTTCGGCATACCGGCCAGCAACCTGAGCGGTTTCTGGTCGTACAACGACATCAACAACGGCATCCTGACCGCGGTCAGCCCGAACGACGTGCACTTCGTCCTGAACGGGCCCGGCGCGGCGAAGCTCTTCGGCTCGCCGTTCGGCTCCTCGCCGCGTAACGCCCTGAAGGGGCCGGCGATCAACGTCATGAACCTCGGCGTCTTCAAGAACACGAATGTCATGGAGAGGATCAAGGTTCAGTTCCGCGCCGAGTTCTTCAACGTTCTCAACCACCCGTCGCCGGGCTACGGCGACGGCTCGCTCGCGGGCGACAGCATCCCCGACATCTTCGTCGGCGACGCCTCGTTCGAGGGTTCGGCCTTCGCCGACAAGAACGACATGAACCTTAACCGGCGTGTCATCCAGTTCGGTCTGCGTATTACCTTCTAAGGCTTGCGTGGGCCGCCCCTTCAAGGGCGGTTCCGCTTTCCGGGGAGGGCCTCTTCGCGGAGGCCCTCCCCTTTTTATTTGCCCGGAAGTCGGGGACGCAAAAACGTCCGCTCCGACGCGGGCGGAAGGAAAACGCTCATCCTCCGAAGCTCGAATTTCAGCCAAAAAGTCCGAAGCTTGAGCCTCTGACGATGAATGTCGAACCTGTGAAGGGTCAAAGTTGAGCTTCTGAGGATGAATGTCGAGCCTGCGAAGGCTCAAAGTCGAGCCTCTGAAGCTCGACTTTGAGCTTCGGAGACCGAAAAGTTGGCCTTCCGAGGCTCGACGTTGATCCGACGGAGGCTGAAGGTCGAGCCTCCGGGGCCAAAAGTTGAGCCTCTGAGGCGAAACGTCGAGCCTATGGTGGGTCAACGTCGAGCCTCCGTTGGCTCAACGCCGAGCCTGCGGAGGCAGAACTTTCGCCCTCGGAGGCTCAGCGTTCCGCCTCAGAGGGTGAGCATTCCGCCTCTGAGGCTCGGCATTCGTCCTCCGGGGCGGAAAATTCACCCTCTGAGGCTGTAAAAAAAGCAGCCGCGGGAATGGAATCCCGCGGCTGCCGCCGCACGCGCGCGCGCGTGCGCTATGGGATGGCCCCCCGGCATCAGTTAACGACGGTGAAGTCTATGCTGCGCGAGATCGTCTGCGCCTTCTTGTCGGCCAGAGGGTCTGTGACGACGAGAGTCAGGATGTAGCGGCCCTGCGGAACCTTCGAGAGGCCGAGCTGCCCGACCTTGATGATCTGCGAGGCGTCGGTGCCCTTCATCTCGACCGCCTGCTCCGGCTCCTGGAAGAGAACCTTGCCGTTCTGGCTGATGATGAGCTGCGAGCGCAG
>Ga0209027_1000517_pt1 | contig 13737 bp, 10 predicted proteins | sample GraSoi013_1_20cm_3_FD_185821 | JGI IMG/M metagenome (GOLD analysis project Ga0209027, IMG submission 185821) | Grasslands soil microbial communities from the Angelo Coastal Reserve, California, USA - Sample 09_27_2013_1_20cm (SPAdes) (version 2) | ecosystem: Environmental > Terrestrial > Soil >...
GGAGTCATTCCTCCTCCGAACGTGCGCGACCGTCGGGATCGTCCCGGAGACGATCACAACAACGGCGGCAATGGTAACGGCAATGGTAACGGCAATGGCAACAACGGTGGAAACGATGATCGCGGACGCGGTCGGCGGGACCATCCCGACCATCCCGATCATCCGGATCATCCGGACCATCCGGACCATCCGAACCACCCGGATCGGCCAGACAACGGAAACCGGCAGCCGATGATTCTGCCGCGTGACAATTCGCGTCCTGATCCACGGATTCGGGTGCAAGAGCCTCGGCGGGCAGACCCTGAGCCTCGTCGCGAAGAACCTCGTCGTGTGGAACCCCGTGCTGAGCCACGTCGCGAGGAACCGCGGCGCGCCGAGCCACGCGCTGAGCCACGCCGCGAAGAGCCACGTCGTGCTGACCCCCCACGAGCGGAACCGCGTCGGGATCCGCCGGCGCGCAGTAGCGGCAATGAGCCGGAAATGCGGCGCCGCAAACCCTGATCATTCAACATGAAACCCTGACGCGCCCGATCGTAGTCTCCCCCGGTCGGGCGCGTTAGTTTTTCCGTCCCCCTTCTCGTGATAGAGGTCGGTCCCGTGCGCCATCCGCATCGCCTGCTCGCGCTCTTGCTGCTTCCCGCCGTTTCGCTCACGGCGCAGTCGAAACCATCGCCTGCTCGCGCGGTGCAGACAGCGGCGCGCACGATTACTGCCGAGGACATCCGTCGCCGCATCGCCATTATCGCCGACGACTCGATGCGGGGCCGCGATACGCCAAGTCCGGAGCTGGAGAAGGTGGCAGCATACATCGCCGGTGAATACCGGCGGTTGGGACTGAAAAGCGGCGGGGATAGCGGCAGCTTCCTGCAGCGCTACTCGCTCGATCGCGTGCAAGTCATACCCGAGAGCTCGATCGCGTTCGTGCACGGCGGCGGCGACGCCACGCTCAGCTTCGGGAAAGACTTCATATTCGCCGACAATGCGTTCGAAAGCGGTGACTACGCGGGCGCGCTCGTGCTGCTCTCGGGACCGCTGGGCGGCGCTTTGACTGCGGACACGGCTGCAGTCGCCGGCAAGATGGTAGTCGTGACGTCGAGACCGCGCAATCGCGTGGAACGTCAGCGCGTGCTCTCGTGGCATCCCGCCGGCATCGTCCTCGTCAGTCCCGTCCCGGACTCAATTTGGACGCAGGCCGTGAACCAGAATAGTCACGCGCAGCTACGCGACCCGACGCGTCAGGTCGGCGGTCCAGTGGTCCTGGGCGTGCGGTTGGTGTCGTTTCAGCCGATCGTCACGCGGCTCGGCGGCGATTTAGCCGCAACCCAAAATGCGACCACGTTCGCGGTGACGCCCCTGGGCGATGGCCAACTTCACGTTCACGCGCGGATTCAGCCCGTCGAGCGCAATTCCGCTCCGAATGTCGTCGCGATCCTGGAGGGCGGTGATCCGCAGCTCAAGAGCCAGTACGTCGTCTTCAGCGCGCATATGGATCACATCGGCGTCGCGGGTCCGCGCGGCAGCGGCGGCTGCCGGGCCCAGGGCGCCGACTCGATTTGCAATGGCGCGGATGATGATGGCTCCGGAACGGCCGCGGTCGTCGAGTTGGCAGAGGCCTTTGCCAAGCTCACGCCGCGTCCCAAGCGTTCACTGATCTTTCTGAATGTGAGTGGCGAGGAAAAAGGGCTATGGGGAAGCGCCTACTTTGCGGATCATCCCACGGTGCCGGTCCAGGACATCGTGGCGGATCTCAACATCGACATGATTGGCCGGAACTGGAAAGATACGATCGTCGCGATCGGGAAAGAGCACTCGGATCTGGGCGCGACTTTGAATCGAGTGGCGGCCGCGCACCCGGAGCTCAACATGCACGCGATCGACGACATCTGGCCGCAAGAAAACTTCTATTTCCGGTCCGATCACTTCAATTTCGCGCGAAAGGGGGTGCCTATTCTTTTCTTCTTCAGCGGCACCCACCCCGACTACCATAGACCTGGGGACTCGCCGGACAAGATCGATGCCGAGAAGGAATCACGGATCGCGCAATTGATCTTCTATCTCGGGCTCGACGTGGCGAACGCCGCGAACCGCCCGCAATGGAATCCCGACAGCTACAAGCGGATCGTGATGGGACAATGAATCGCTGCTAGCGCGCAAGGACGACCAGCACGACCGAACCCGGAATGATCGCCGGCCGCGGGTGGGGGCGATCCGCAGTGGGCGCGGGCGGCGGGCCGAATTGCGCCGCCACGGTGTAAATGCGGTGGGTGCGCTCGTCGAGTGCGACGGTCCGCCCACCGCGCTGCGTTGGGACTGTGGCAATGACCTTGAAGCTGTCCGGGCTCTGCTCACGCACTACAGTCAGCGTTCCTTCGCCATTCGAGCTGAACGCGAGCCGCGTCGCCGGATCGAAAGCGGCACCGTCGACGCCCGCGCCGATGGGAAGGGTGGCGATAACACGGCCGCTGTCGGCGTCACTGACGGCCATCACGCCGTTGCCGCACACCGAAAAGAGACGGCGCTGCGCGCGGTCGATCGCCAATCCAGATGGTTCTTCGCATGGGGCCAGCGACCACCGTTTTTGAACGGCCAACGTGCGCGCGTCGAGGGCTACCACCTCGCTCTTGTCCTCGATGTTCACATAAATCCGCCCGTGTCCGTCGGCGACCGCAAATTCGGGTTTGCCCCCGAGGTCGGCGGTCCCCGCCACCGCGCCGGTACGTGGATCGATAACGGTTGTCGTGCCGCTGCCGCCGTTAAAAGTGAAGACACGTTGCGAGACGGGCTCGTACGCGATCGCATCGGGATTGCGGCCAGTCACCTTGATGCTCGTGACAGGAGCCAGCGTCCTGAGATCGAAGACGGTCACTGTGGAATCGCGGCCGTTGCTCGTGTACCCGCGCCCCAGATCCCGTACGAGCGCGATACCGTGGACGCCGAGAGTATTGGGGATGTCGCCGACGACGGAATCCTTGTCGAGATCAACGACTGCCACATGCGTGCCGCGCGACACGTACAGCCGATGCGCGGTGGTATCGACGGTGAGATAATCCCAGCCACCCTCGCCGGGCAGCGAAATGCGGGCGACGACGTGATATGTCGATTCCTGAGCGTTCACGGGCGCGGTGCAGAGGACACCGAGCGCAAGCAGTGGCAGAGTGACTCTCATGTGTAAGCCTCCTGGTGTGCCTGGAACTTACTCCTCTGGCGCCGCCCTCGCCGCGTGATAATCCTTTCGACGTTCCAAACTGGGGGTTGAGCGGTGCGAGTACTGGTCGTAGAAGATGATCCCGAGCTCGCGGGTCTGGTGCGCGACGGACTGCGGGAGCATCGCATCGATCCCACGCTGGCGGCGAGCTTCGCGGAAGGACGCGACCAGGCGCTCGCTGGGGACTACGACGTCGTGATTCTCGACGTACGCCTCCCGGGGGGAACCGGTCTCGATTTGTGCGCCGAGCTGCGGCGCGGGGGCATCCACGTCCCGATCCTGATGCTGACTGCGCTCGATGCCATCGATGATCGGGTGCGCGGTCTCGCCGCCGGCGCCGACGATTATCTCACCAAGCCCTTCGCATTCCGCGAGCTCGTCGCCCGGCTCCACGCACTCACCCGCCGCCGCGCGCTCGCCGTCACTCCATCCCAACTCGTTGTTGCGGATCTCGAAGTCGACGTCGCATCTCGGCAGGTGCGTCGTGCCGGCCGCCCGATCGCTCTCACGGCGAAAGAGTTCGCGCTGCTCGAACTGCTGTTGCGGCATCCCGGCGAAGTCGTCGATCGCGCCACGATTACGGCGCATATCTGGGATACCAACCACGATCCGTTCGCCAATCTTCTGGAAGTGCTCGTGCGCCGGCTGCGCAGCAAAGTCGATGACGGCTTCGAACAGAAACTGATCACGACGGTGCGAGGTGCCGGCTACCGACTCGGCAACTCAGCATGACGCTCGGCCGGCTGCGGGTACGCTTGACCCTTTGGTACGCGGGGACATTCGCGGTGATCCTGCTGCTGCTGGGCGCCGGCATTTTTGTCGCGATTGGCATTCAGGTCTCGAGGCGCCTCGACGCGTCCCTCCTTGCCGCGACGTCGGCGGTGGTTCGCGCGACCCATGACCTCGAGGCCGAACGGGCGTCCGGTCGCGCGGCCGACGCCGTCGAAGAGCTGCGCATTCCTGACCGCGCGCTTTACCTCTTCGATTCCAGCGCCCGGCCGATCACGCCGCCAAGTGCCGATGATTGGATCGCGGCGGCGGCGAAAGTCGCCGCCCGGGCTGGACACGCCGACACGGTGCGCGCCACCGACAATCACGAGTTGCGGTTGCACGCCGAGCGCTTCGTCACCCCGTCGGGCGCCACCTACATCGCGGCTGCCGTCGCCGAACGACCCGCGATTGTGGATCAGTACGCCTGGCTCATCGGCACCTTCGGTGCCGCCGCGCTGATAGCCATCGTGCTCGTGGTTTTGGGTGGATTCCTGCTGGCACGTCAATCGACCGCTCCAGTCGAGCGTTCGATGGAACAGATGCGGCGGTTCATGGCCGACGCCGCGCACGAGCTGCGGACACCCGTCGCGATTCTGCGCGCGCGGAGTGAAGTCGCTCTCGCACATCCACGCGATCCCGCCGGCGATGCGGCCGCGTTCCAGACGATCGAGCGGGAGGCTGAACGCCTTGGGAGCATCGTGGGCGATCTGCTGACACTGGCACGGGCGGACGCGGGGGAGTTGCCGGTCGTCCGCGAGTCGATCTACCTAGACGACGTCGCTTCGCAGGCCGTAGAAGCGGCGCGGGCGCTCGCGGAGCAAAAGGGTGTCATACTGGAGGTCGGTGCGTTCGAAGAGGCGAAGGTCCTTGGCGATCCAAATTTGACGCGCCGGCTCGTGCTGATCGTGCTCGACAACGCTATCAAGTACACGCCGGCGAAGGGCAACGTCCGGCTCGACGTAATGGCACGGGACGGTAGGCGCTCGGTGATCGTGTCCGACACCGGGATCGGAATTCCCGGCGACCAGCTGCCGCGCATCTTCGAGCGTTTCTACCGTGGAGAGAGCGCGCGCCGGCACGCTGAGGGTGCGGGCCTGGGGCTCGCGATCGCGCAGTGGATAGCCGATTTCCACGGGGCCCGTATTGCGGTGACGTCGCAATCTGGCGGCACGCGCGTACAGATCGATTTTCCCGAGGGCGTGTAAGCCGCCCGTAAGGTTGGCTCATTAGTTTCCGGGCGATGCGTCTCGCATTGACGCTGGCCTGTCTTCTGACACCCGTAATGCTGTCCGCGCAACGCTCCGTTACGCGCGCGGATGCCGCCGCGGCGGCGCTCACTCGCGGCGCCCGTGCCGCGCTGGGTCGCGCGGACACGACGGCCGCGTTGGGCGGCGTTCGCGCGGCGCGCGCCTTTCCCAATCCGACGTTTTCCGGCAGCTATACCAAGGATACGCCGAATTATCACGCGCTCGGCGATCTGCCGCTCGATCTGCCGTGGCTCCGATCGCCGCGCATCGGCGCCGCCGAAGCCGCCCGAGATGCGGCGCGGTACCGATTTGCATTCGAGCGCGCGGCCATCCGGTTCGACATCGACACGACCTACTCGCGCAGTCTCGCTGCGGCCATGCATGCCCAGCTGTCGCGCCGGACCGCGGACGACGCCGACAGTCTCCTCAAGGTCGCGGAGTTACGACGCGACGTGGGGGACGTCAGTGAGTTGGACGTTCGCCTCGCCGCGGTGAATGCGGGGCAACTCGAGAACATCGCGCTCGACGACTCATTGGCGGCACTTGGCGTTCTCCTGTCGCTGCAACTGCAGATGGGACTCACGGGCGATGCACCGGTCATCGCGCTTGCGGATTCGCTCATCGCGCCGGCGGATTCCGACCGAGCGGCTCGGCGCGAGGGGGAGTTTCTTCCAGTTGCGGCCGCGACGGCCACGCTGCATTCCGCCGAACGATCGTTGACCCTCGCGCGCGCCAGCCGGTTTGCGCCGAGCTTCGAGTTCGGAGTCGACAAAGGCGACCCGAGCAGCCCGAATCCCAGTCAGCTCTTGCCGGTCATCGGCTTTTCACTTCCCCTGCCGCTGTTCAACTGGAGCGGTGGAGAAGTCACGCGCGCCATCGCAGCGCGCGATCGCGCGAAAGCGGAGCTCGACCTCACACGCCGGGAAACCGATGCGGCCGTATCACGCGCGCGGCGGGAACTGGTCGCGGCCCGCGAGCGCTTGCGCCGGTCGGCGGCGCTCGTGGCCAGTGGCGACCGCGTTGCCGCGATGTCGCTGCAGGCTTACGGTGAAGGCGCGATCGCACTGGCGAACGTACTTGAGGCGCAACGCAACGCGCGGGAGATTCTCGCGCGTTACATCGACGATCTCGCCGCCGCGGATGCAGCGGCGCGCACGCTGCGCTGGCTCACCGCCACGCCGGAGGAACCATGATCCGGCTCGCGCGCACTACGCTGGTTGCATCCCTCGTCGCCTGGGGATGCAAAGGCAGCCCGAAGTCCACGTCAGAGGCACCGGCGGTAACCGGCGTGGGCACGGCGGTCGCCGAGGTTCAGGCTTTCCCGCAGGCCGTAAATGCGATCGGCACGGTGGGCGTGCGACCGGATCGGTTTGCGGCGCTCGCGGCACCGGGTCCCACGCGCGTCGCGCGGGTGTTCGTGGTTGTCGGCCAACGCGTCGCGAAGGGCGATTCCCTGGTTGCATTCGAGCGGGCGCCGTTCGACGCGGCGGCGCAAAGCGCCGCTGCAGCGCTCTCCAACGCCGAGCGAGCGTACGCGCGAGCGACGCGCCTCGCCCAAGCGGGCATCCTTCCGCAAAAGGACGCCGATCAGGCCGCGGCGGATCTCGCGGCCGCGCAGGCTGCGGCGGTTACGGTGCGGCGCTCGCAGGAGCTTGCGACGTTGCGATCTCCGATCAGTGGGGTGGTCACGCAGATGAGCGCCGTGCTCGGCTCATCGGTCGACCAGAGTCAGGCGCTGGTGCAGATCGCCGATCCGCGGGCCCTCGATATCCTGTTCAATGTTTCGCCGTCCGAGGCCGCGCGGATTCACGTCGGTGATACGCTGGCGCTGAGCAGCGGCGAGGGACGGCAGAGCGAGTCGCTGGGATCCGCGATGGTGGTGAGCGTTGCGGTGGCCGTGGATTCGGCCACCCGCGCCGTCGGTATCCGGGCCCGGCCGCGCGCCAGTCCGAAGGATTCATCCGCGCGGCCGCTGCGACTGGGCGAATCGGTATTCGGGCGGATCGTGACGGGCGCCCATGCCAACGCGGTCACCGTGCCGCTCGAAGCACTCGTTCCCGATGGCGAAGGCTTCCGCGTGTACGTCGTGGATTCCGCCGGGATCGCGCACGCTCGCCCAGTGACCGTCGGCGCGCGTACCGAAACGCGCGCCGAGATCGTGAGCGGGCTCGCCGGCGGTGAGACCGTGGTCACGACCGGTGCGTACGGCGTGACGGACAGCGCCAAGATCGGCACGAAGAGTCCGTGACGCTGTTCGACATTCTCAGCCGCCAGCGGCGTTTCATTTATCTGATCGTCGCGATTCTGAGCGCGGCGGGCATCTGGGCGGCATGGCGCCTGCCGTCAGCGATCTATCCCGAGCTGCGCTTCTCCCGCATCACCATTGTCGCGCAGGGTTCTACCCTCGGAGCTCGGCAAGTCGTCTTCAGCGTCACGCGGCCCCTGGAAGAAGCGGTCAGCATCGTGCCCGGCGTGACGCGTGTGCGGTCGCACACGATCCGCGGCGCGACGGAAATCTCGATCACCTTTGCCTCCGGCACGGACATGGATCGCGCGCTGCAACTGGTGCGCGCGCGCGTCAATCAGGTGCAGGGCGCGTTGCCTGCGGAGGTCGAGATCGAGGTCGAGCAGCTCACGCCGTCGCTCTTCCCAATTCTCTCCTATAACGTCGAAGGCGGTGAGCCGGCGCGGTTATACGACCTCGCCCGCTACGACATCAAGCCGCTGATCTCGCGCGTTCCCGGGGTCGGCCGCGTCGATGTCCAGGGGTCGGACGTGCGTGAGATGGAGGTCATCGCCGATCCCGCATTGCTCGCGGCGCATCGGCTGAGCTACAGCGATCTCGCGGACGCGATCCGCCGGGCGGTCATGGTGCAAGCGGTGGGTCGCGTGGCGCAGGACTACCGGCAGTATCTGATCGTCACCGATCAGGAAGCGCACGCCATCGGCGACATCGGGAACGTCGTCGTGCGCGGCGGCCTGCATGTCCGCGACGTCGCGACCGTTCAGCTCGGCACCGAAGACCACGTGCGCATCATCGCCGGCGACGGCAGACCGGCCGCGCTCATCAACATCACCCGCCAGCTCGGCGGGAATACGCTCGCGATCGCGGACAGCGTCACGCGCATCATGACCACGATCGCGACGACGCTGCCGCCCGGCGTCCACGTAAAACCGGTGTACGATCAGGCGGAGCTGGTTCGGGAGGCCGTGCGCGCCGTGCGCGATGCGATGTTCATCGGCGCCGCACTGGCCGTCCTCGTGTTGCTGCTGTTTCTCCGCCATGGACGAATCACCGCAATCAGCGCCACGTCCATCCCGCTGACGCTCGCCATCACGGTGTTCGTCATGCGGCTCCTTGGGCAGACGTTCAACCTGATGACGCTGGGTGCCATGGCGATCGCGATCGGCCTCGTGATCGACGATGCGGTCGTGATCACCGAGAACATCGCCCGCCATCTGCGTCTCACGGATGATCGCAAACAGGCGATCCGCGCGGCAGTCCAGGAGCTCATCTGGCCCGTGACTACGTCCACATTGACAACGGTCGTCGTGTTCCTGCCGCTCGGGTTATTGCAAGGCGTCGTCGGACAATTCTTCGCGGCGCTGGCGACGACACTGACCGTCGCGGTGCTCGTTTCGTTGGTCCTCGCGCTGACGATCATTCCGTTGCTCGCCGAGCAGTTTGTGACGCCCCACGAGGTCGAGGCCACGCGAACTGGCTTCCTCGCGCGGGCGCAGCTTGCGCTCGAGGCGCTTGGGTTGCGCTATGAACGGGCGCTCGGCTCGGTCCTGCACCACATCCGCGGCGTCGTCATCGCGGCACTCGCCTTGGTGCTCGTCGGAGTCGGGCTGTGGCGACTCGTCGAGACCGGATTTCTGCCCGAGATGGACGAAGGGGCGTTCGTGCTGGACTACTTCACCCCCGGCGGCACCGCGTTAGCCGAGACCGATCGCGAAATCGGGATCGCCGAGCGGATCCTCGCGAAGACGCCGGAGATCGAGGGTACGTCCAGACGGACAGGCGCCGAGCTGGGGCTATTTGCGACTTCGCAGAATACGGGCGACATCGCCGCGCGACTGGTGGCCCCGGGCAAGCGTTCGCGGGACATCTTCGCGGTCATCGACGACGTGCGGGACGAGATCACCGCCGCCGTGCCGCGCCTCCACATCGAGTTCGTGCAGATCCTGTCCGACGTGATCAACGATCTCGCCGGCGCGGCGAAGCCGGTCGAAATCAAACTGTTCGGTGAGAGTCTCGATTCGCTCGAAGCCTACGCCAAGCGACTCGAGCCGGGAATGGACAGCGTCGCGGGACTCGCGGACCTCTACAATGGTGTCAGCGAGCCGTCGCCGGAGTTGTTGATGCGAGTGAATCAGGCGGAGGCGGATCGGCTCGGACTGTCGCCGGAGGATGTGGGCAGTGCGGTGAGCGCCGCGCTCCTCGGCACGAACGCGGGAGAAGTGCGATCAGAGGACCGCCCCGTCGCCGTCCGTGTGCGCGCGCCGGACTCGGTGCGCTTCGATCCGCTCCGCCTGCGGTCCCTCCCGGTTATGGGAACCCCGCTTGGCAGCCTGGCGACGTTCACGCCGGCGGAATCGCGCATGAGCCTCGAGCGTGAGAATCAGCAACAGATGATTGCGATGACGGCCGATGTGAGCGGGCGCTCGCTGGGCGGTGTGATGAGCGACGTGCGGCGCGTGATCGCGGCGCAGCCGCCGCCTGCGGGTATTCGCCTGGTCTTGGGAGGACAATATGAGAGCCAGCAGCAAGCATTTCAGGCGCTCCTCCTCGTCTTATTTCTCGCCGCGGTGAGCGTGTCTGCTGTGATGGTGGTGCAATTCGAGTCGTTCGTGGAACCGCTCGTCGTCTTAGTTGTCGCGCCGGTCTCGTTCGTGGGCGCTTTGATCCTGCTGCTCATCACGCGAACGCCGTTGAACGTGGCATCCTTCATGGGGTTGATTCTGCTGGTCGGTCTTATCGTGAAGAACGGGATAATCCTGCTGGACTTCACGCGTCTGCGGATGCGCGCCGAAGGCGTGCCCCTGGAGATCGCCATCCGGGAGGCGGCGCGAGTGCGCCTCCGGCCGATCCTGATGACAACCCTGTGCACGCTGTTTGGCCTGCTGCCACTCGCTCTAGGAATTGGCGCCGGAAGCGAGCTGCAGCGTCCCCTGGCGCTCGCGGTCATCGGCGGATTAGTGCTCTCCACCCCAATTACACTCTTCGCGGTGCCGACGCTCCTGGTTGCGATTCGGGGGAGAGACTATCGACTGCCGTGACCATCAGCGAACTGGGGTGGTCTCAAAAGGCGACGTTCACACCCCTTTCACTTCGGAGCTGCACCATGCGCCTTCTGAGCACCATCACGCTAGTTGCTGGACTGTCCCTTGCGGCGGCAAGTCTGTCCGCACAGGACTCAACGCAGGCCCCCACGCGCAACGTCCCAGACAGCCTCGTTTCCCAGGCGAAGGTTACGGAAGACTCGGCCCGCGCGGTCGCGATGAAGCGTGTTCCCGGCACGGTTCAAAGCACGGTCCTCGAGCGCAAGAGGAGCCGGCTTGTCTATGAGTTCGGTATCCAACGGGCCGGCCGTAGTGGGACCACCAAAGTCACCGTCAGCGCGACGAACGGGAAGGTTATTTCCGTCGCACGGATGGGGGCGGGGGCTAAATCGAAGTCAGCAACTCGGCGTTCGTCTTAGCGCGCTTCATCTGTTGTAGCAACGACTGCATCGCCTGCTCCGGCGGGAGCCCCACAAGGGCCCGCCGGAGTTTTTGTTTCGCCTCGATCGTCTTGGCGTCACCGAGCAGCTCCTCGCGACGGGTGCCGCTCGCCGCGATATCGACAGCGGGATAAATCCGCCGGTCAGCCAGCTCGCGCGTGAGCCGCAGCTCGGCGTTCCCCGTTCCTTTGAATTCCTCGAAGATCACGTCGTCCATCCGGCTCTCGGTCTCGACCAGAGCCGTCGCGATCACGGTGAGCGATCCGCCCGTCGGTACCGCCCGCGCCGCGCCGAACAACCCTTTCGGTTTGGCGAGCGCGTTCGCGTCGAGACCGCCGGACATCGTGCGGCCGCTGCCGCGGCCGGTCGTGTTGTGCGAGCGCGCCAGGCGCGTGAGCGAGTCGAGCACGATCACGACGTCCCGGCCCAGCTCGACTTGTCGCCGGGCGTGATCGAAGACCATATCGGCGGCCGCGACGTGCCGTTCGTGCGGCAGATCGAAGCTCGATGCGACCACCTCGCCTCGACCCCAATCCACCATTTCGCTGACTTCTTCCGGCCGCTCATCGACGAGCAGAATCAGCAGCCCCGCCTGCGGGTGATTCTCCGCGACCGCCTCCGCGATCGCCTGCAGCATCATCGTCTTTCCCGCCTTGGGGGGTGAGACAATCAGCGCGCGCTGGCCGAAGCCGAAGGGGCAGATGAGATCAACGACGCGTTGTGTCTCGGCAGTGCGCGGACTCGACGCGCGCGCGGTTTCCAGCGTGAGCGGTCGATTGGGGTGTACCGCGCCGAGCGATGCAAATTCCGGCCGGCCGTCGAGTTGTGCGGCCGGGAGCCCGTTGACGGTGGTGACGCGCCCATTCTCGAGCACGATCAAGTCGCCGCGACGCAGACCCGGCAGTCGAACCTGCGGATCGCCTTTCGCGGGGAGATAGCTGTGCGCCGCGAGACGAAGAAATCCGCCTTTCGGTGAAGGATCGAACCATCCGGTTATCGGAGGCATGGAGGCTTATATTTCCGCGCGATGCGTCAGGACCATATTCGCAATTTTTGTATCGTCGCTCATATCGACCACGGCAAATCTACACTTGCCGATCGGCTGATCGAGCTGACCGGAACCCTCGACAAACGGTTGATGCGTGACCAGGTGCTCGACACCATGGATCTCGAGCGCGAGCGCGGCATCACGATCAAGCTGAACGCGGTGCGGATGAGCTATCACGCCAAAGATGGGCAACTCTACGAGTTGAATCTCATCGATACGCCTGGTCACGTCGATTTCACGTACGAGGTATCGCGATCGCTGGTTGCCTGCGAGGGCGCAATTTTGGTGGTGGATGCCTCGCAGGGCATTCAGGCGCAGACCCTCTCCAATCTACTGCTCGCGATGGACGCGGGACTCGAGATCATACCCGTCCTGAATAAGATCGATCTTCCCGGTGCCGAGCCGGACAAGCGGGCCCACGAGATCCATGACCTCATTGGCTCGAAACCGGACGAGATTCTCCGGATATCCGCCAAAGAAGGCCGCGGTGTCCCGGAGCTGCTCGAGGCGGTCGTGCACCGCGTCCCCGCCCCTCGGGGCAATCACGAGGCCCCACTGCGCGCGCTCATCTTCGACTCCTATTACGACCGTTATCGCGGCGCGATTCCCTCAATCCGTGTCGTCGATGGCGTCGTCAAACCAGGAATGAAGGTCGCCTTCGGGGCGCACCGGGACGACGTCTATGAGGTCGACGAGGTCGGCTACCTCCAGCTCGGCCACAAGCCGGCGGAGCAGCTCGAGGCAGGCGAAGTCGGCTACCTCGTGGCGAACGTGCGCGGCGTGCGGGAGATCAGGCCGGGCGATACCGTGTTCGATGCCGAGCACCGGGACGTCGCCCTGCTGCCTGGCTATCGCGATATCCAGTCGATGGTCTTCGCCGGACTCTATCCGACCAACGCCGAGCAGTATGAGGAGCTCCGCGACGCGCTGGCGAAGCTGCAGTTGAACGACGCGTCCCTTCACTACGAGCCCGAGACCTCGATTGCCCTCGGCTTCGGTTTTCGCTGCGGCTTCCTCGGCTTGCTGCACATGGAAATCGTGCGCGAACGGCTCGAGCGCGAGTTCGACCTCGATCTCATCAGCACGGTTCCGAACGTCGAATATCACATCCACCGCACCGACGGCACCATGGAGCTGGTCGAAAACCCGAGCCTGTTGCCGCATGGTTCGGAGGTGGACCGCATCGAGGAGCCGTACGTCAAAGCTCGCATCTTCGTCCCGGTCGACTACATCGGCGGCATCATGAAGCTCGGGCAGGAGCGCCGCGGCGTCTATCGCGGCATGCAGTATCTCGATCCCACCCGCGTCGAGTTCGACTGGGAATTCCCGCTCGCGGAAATCATCCTCGACTTCTACGACAAGCTGAAGACGATTACCCGCGGCTACGCGTCGCTCGACTATGAGTTTCTGGCGTATCGCCCGGGCGAGCTCGTAAAGCTCGACATGCTGCTCAACGGCGAGGCCGTGGACGCCTTCAGCGTGATCATTCACAAGGACAAGGCTTATGAATGGGGACGCAAGATCGCCGAGAAGCTGAAGGACCTGATTCCGCGCCAGCTGTTCGAGGTCGTGATCCAGGCGGCGATCGGAACGAAGGTGATCGCGCGCGAGTCGATTCGGCCGCTGCGCAAGAACGTGACGGCCAAGTGTTACGGCGGCGACGTCACCCGCAAGCGCAAGCTGCTCGAGAAGCAGCGCGAAGGGAAAAAGCGCATGAAGCAGGTCGGCACGGTCGAGATC